>Ga0208714_1000167_pt1 | contig 19641 bp, 15 predicted proteins | sample NGESurshal072012_3_FD_184461 | JGI IMG/M metagenome (GOLD analysis project Ga0208714, IMG submission 184461) | Arctic peat soil microbial communities from Barrow, Alaska - NGEE Surface sample 415-1 shallow-072012 (SPAdes) | ecosystem: Environmental > Terrestrial > Soil > Wetlands > Peat ... | reverse complement strand
GCCGTCGGGCAGGATGTTCACCTCGCTGCCCGCCAGCAGCTCGATGCCCTGCACGCGGGCGTTGGCCTCGCGCACGAGCTCGATCTGCCGGCGCAGCTGCTCTGGCGAGACGTCGTTGCCGAAGCCGTGCGTCGCCGAGTGGTCGGTGATCGCCAGGTACTCATAGCCGCGCTCACGCGCCGCCGTGGCCATCTCCTCGATCGTGTTGCGCCCGTCGGAGGCGATCGTGTGGCTGTGCAGGTCGCCGCGGATGTCCTCGAGCTCGATCAGGATCGGCAGCCCAGCGCCGCCGTCCAGCTTCGCCGCGTCGAGCTCGCCGCGGTTCTCGCGCAGCTCGGGCTCGATGTAGGCAAGGCCCAGCAGCTCGTACAGCTCGGCCTCGCTCGTGCACGTGCGCGTGCGCCCGATCGCGTCATCGAGCAGGCCGTACTCGGAGACGTGCAGACCGCGCCTGACCGCCGCCTCGCGCAGAGCTGCGTTGTGGCGCCCGGACCCGGTGAAGTGCTGCAGCAGGTTGCCCAGCTGCGACGGCTTGGCGATGCGCAGGTCGACGCCGATCCCCGAATGCGTGCGCGCCCGCGCGCCCGACTTGCCGGCCGAGCCGACGGTCTCGATCTCCTCGAGCTTGACCAGGCTCTTGGCCAGCGTCGTCGGGCGCGTCGTCACGGCGATCAGGTCGATGTCCTTGACGCTGTCGGCGCAGCGACGCGCCGAGCCGGCGACCTGCACGTGCGTTTCCGGACCGCCCAGCTCGGCCAGTCCGGCGGCGAGGCCCTCGCCGATCTCGATCGCCCTGGGCAGCAGCACGCGCGGCGTCGCGCGCTCGCCTGCGCCTTCGGCCAGCGCCGCGAGCACGCGTTCCTCGAGCTTCGGACCGAGGCCGCGCACGGTGCGGATGCGCTGCGCCAGCGCGGCCTCGCGCAGCTTCTCCAGCGAGTCCACGCCGAGCTCGGAGTGCAGCAGGCGCGCCCGCTTTGCGCCGAGACCGGGCAGGCGCGTGACCGCGATCAGGCCCGCCGGGAACTTCGCGCGCAGCCGCTCCGCCGCCGGGATCGCGCCGCTGTCGAGCAGCGCGAGGATCTTCTCTTCCAATGTCGAGCCGATGCCCGGCAGCTCGCGCGCGCGGCCATCGCGCGCCAGCGCCGCGACCGACAGCGAGGCGTCGCGCACGCTCCTCGCGGCCGTGCGATAGGCCAGCACACGGTGGATGATCGCGCCGTCGAGCTCGTACAGGTCGCCGAGCTCCTCCAGGGCGTCGGCGATCGCCGCGTTTGACGGGTCGGCTGCGGGCACGTCCGTCAGCGTAGGCGCAGCGACGCCCCCGCGCCGTACCCCCGCACGCCGGACGCCCGTGCCCCGTGACCGACGCCCGTGCCCCGTGCCGGACCCCCGCGCTGCCGCCGCGCGCCGCGCGGGCACGGCTCGGCGTTGACTGTCCGTAAGGCTCTAGGCTACGCCGCCTCATGTCCGGCGAGCCCTGGCTGATACTGCCGACATACGACGAGGCCGAGAACGTCGAGGCGATCGTCGCCGCCGCCAGCGAGGTGCTGGCGAGCGCGACCGGCTCGACTTCTCACCGCGATGGCTATCGCGTGCTCGTCGTCGACGACGGATCGCCCGACGGGACGGGGCAGATCGCCGACCGCCTGGCCGCCGAGCACGACTGGATGCACGTGCTCCACCGCGCCGAGAAGAACGGCATCGGCCCGGCCTATCTCGCCGGCTTTCGCCACGCTCTCGAGCACGGCGCCGGATACGTGATGGAGATGGACTCGGACTTCTCCCACGATCCCGCCGACCTCGCGCGGCTGCTCGCCGCCGTCGATCGCGACTCGCCCGGGACCGCCGACCTGGCGCTCGGCTCGCGCTATGTCCCCGGCGGCGGGGTCAGCGACTGGGGCCGCCTGCGGCGCTTCATCAGCGAGGGTGGCTCGACGTACTCGCGCTGGGTGCTCGGGTTGCAGGTGCGCGACCTGACGGGCGGCTTCAAGTGCTTTCGCCGCGAGGTGCTCGAAGCGATCCACTTCGACGGCGTTCGCTCGCAGGGCTACGCCTTCCAGGTGGAGCTGACCTATCGCGCCGTACGTGGCGGCTTTCGCGTCGTCGAGGTGCCGATCGTCTTCCGCGACCGCCAGCAGGGCCAGAGCAAGATGTCCTGGAGGATCGCCGCAGAGGCGATGTGGCTGGTGCCGCTACTGCGCTTCAGGTAGCGCCGCCGAGCGGTCGCACGGCGCTCGCGGCGCCTACCGCTTTAGCTCCCGCCCATGCCGGCCGATGCAGAACGCGATGGATGCCTCGGCATACGCGTTTGCTCACGGCGTGCGTCACACGCGTGAGACGCTTCGCACGTGGCAGACCACGCCGACCGCCGTGCTCGCGCGCTGGGTAGCCGGCTCGACGCTCGCCGCGGTCGGGCTGCTCGCGGCCGTGTGGATCATCGCCTCGCTGGACAACGGCTTTCAACAGATCATCAAGCTGCAACCGCCGTTCGCCGTCGGAGACCTGGGCGAGGTCGCCCAGGTGCTCGGGCGCAACATGCTCGTGCTCGCGCTGCACGCAATGGCCTGCGTCGCCGGCTTCATCGCCGGCAGCTCGCTGCCCATGCAGGTCGAGGGTCGCACCGGCCTCTCGCGCTGGGTGCACGAACGCGGCGGCCGCCTCGCGATCGCCTTCGTCGCCGCCGCGACCGCGTTCTCGCTGAGCGCCCAGGCTTACCTGCTCGGTCACACCCTCGGCGGCCTCGCGGCCTTCCTGCGCGTCTCGCCCGGCCTGCTCCTGCTCGGCCTGCTGCCGCACGCCATCCCGGAGCTGATCGCACTGTTCCTGCCCCTCGCCGCCTGGATCATCGCCAGCCGCCGCGGCGAGTGGGAGCAGTTGCTCGCGGCGACCGTCGTCACCGTCGCCGTCGCCGTGCCCGTGCTCGTGATCGCGGCCTTCATCGAGGTCTACGTCTCCCCGCATCTGTTCACCGCGCTGACGCACATCCACCCGCCGATCGTGCGCCACGTCGACGGCTGGACCGTCACCGTCCACTAGCGGCTCGCCCGCCGGTGGGGCGTCTCGGTTGCACCGCCCGATAGCCATGGTATTTACGCTGGGCGGAGGCGGTGATCGCACGTGCGTCGCCGGATAGCCATGGTATCTACGGCGGCTGGGGACGGTGACTGCTCTTACATCGAGCGTGCGCGATGGTCTATACGCCGTATATACGATGGCTACCGCGCGGTCTGTGCGCGAGTACACACCCTCCTCCGGACCCCCTTCCTTCACTTTGTATAGTGGTGGGAAAGCGATCCAAAGGGAGAACCCATGGCAGGCACTTTGAGCGAAGTCACCGACAGCAACTTCCAGGCTGAGGTCATCGAGTCCGACAAGCCCGTGCTCGTCGACTTCTGGGCGCCGTGGTGCGGCCCTTGCCGTGTCGTCGCTCCCGTGCTCGAGGAGATCGCCGCCGAGCGTCCCGACCTGCGCATCGTCAAGCTCAACACCGACGAGAACCAGCAGACGGCCGCCGCCTTCCAGGTGCTCTCCATCCCCACGATGATTCTCTTCAAAGGCGGCCAGGCGGTCAAGACCGTGATCGGCGCCTACCCCAAGAAGAAGCTCGAGCAGGAGCTGGAGCCCGCCCTTTCAGTCGCCTAGTCGGCGACGCGGCGAAGGCTGACGATTAGCGTCAGCCCGTCGACCACGACCTGCTCTGAATAGTCGCGCTCGGAGGCGGCGATGCTCGCGCCGTCTCCGACCTCCAGCTTGATCGTCAGCGTCTCGCCCGCAACGTAGTCGCGGTGCGTCTGCGCGGCGCGCGTCAGCGCCTCGTCGCCTTCCAGCGCCAGCTCGATGCGGTCCTCGACCTCCAGGCCCGCTGCCTTGCGCGCCGCCTGCACCGCGTGCACGATCTCCCGCGCGCGACCCTCCTCGCGCAGCTCGTCGTCGATCGCCAAGTCCAGCGCAACCGCGTGCGCACCCTCGCGCTCGACGCTGTAGCCCTCCGGCGCGCGCATCGTCAGGATCACGTCGTCGGCCGTCAGCACGTGCTCGCGACCGTCGACCGAGATGCCAATGCCCGTGTCGTCATCGCCGCCGCCTGTGCCCTCACCGGCGGCGTCCTCGGCGCCGCCACCGCCACCACCGCCGCTGCGGTCGCCTGCGCCTGCGCCCGCGGCGCCGGCGCTTGCGCTCTCGCCTGTCGTGCGCACCGCGGCCGCCACGCGCGCGGGGTCAAGCGCCGCGATCGCGTCCGCCGCCAGCGGCATCGCTTTGCCGAAGATCGGGCCGAGCTTGCGGTAGTTCGCCTTCACCTCGTAGCTGCCCAGCTCGTCGGCCGCCGCCACGAAGCGCACGCGCTTGACGTTCAGCTCGTCGCGCACCACGTCTGACAGGCGTTCGATCGCCTCGCGCTCGCGACCGGCTGCCACGACGACCGCCTCGCCCAGCGGCTGGCGCACCTTGATCTTCGACTTGCCGCGCGCGCCCAGGCCGAGGCGCACCGTCTCGCGTGCCAGCGCCATCGCGCGCTCGAGCTGCTCGTCGCGAACTGCGCCGCCGGCGGCCTCGCCGTGGCGCGCTCCGCCGATCGCCTCGGCGAGCGACTCCGCCGTCGGGAAGTCGCACAGGTGCACGCTCGCCTCCGTGCCGTCGAGGTTGTCGTAGATCTCATCCGCGATGAACGGGCAGAGCGGCGCCAGCAGCTTGGCGACCGTCAGCAGGCATGTGCGCAGCGTCTGAAACGCGACCGCGTCGCCGTCCCAGAAGCGCCGCCGCGAGCGGCGCACGTACCAGTTGGACAGGTCCTCGACCAGCTCCGCGATCGCGCGCCCGGCCGACGTCGCGTCGTAGGAGTCCAGGCGCTCGGCCACCAGCTCCGCCGTCCCCGCCGTACGCGACAGCGCCCAACGGTCCAGGTCGTCGCTTGGCGCCGCCGGCTCCCCGGCCGCGCTCAGCTCCTGCGCGCTCACGCGCGCGTACAGCGAGTAGAAGAAGTACGTGCTCCACAGCTGCTTGAGGAACAGGCGCACGCCCTCGCCGATCGTCTCCGCCGAGAAGCGATAGCCGTCCCACGGCTGCTTGGACGTGAAGAAGTACCAGCGAAACGCGTCCGCGCCGTAGGTGTTCAGCACCTGCCACGGCTCGACCGTGTTGCCTTTCGACTTCGACATCTTCTGACCGTCCTCGTCGAGGATCAGCCCGAGGCACACGACGTTGCGATACGGCGGCGGCTCGCCCAGAAGCGTCGCCACCGCCAGCAGCGAGTAGAACCAGCCGCGCGTCTGGTCCTGCGCCTCGCAGATGAAGTCCGCCGGGTAGCCCTGCTCGAAGCCCTCCGCGTGCTCGAACGGGAAATGGTGCTGGGCGAACGGCATCGCGCCCGAGTCAAACCACACGTCGATCACCTCCGGCACGCGGCGCATCGGCTGCCCGCAGTCCGGCTCGCCGTCGGCGTCCTCGTGCGGGCACTCGAACTCCACGTCGTCGACGAACGGACGGTGGTGGTCGGCCAGCTGCACACCCGAGCGCTCAGCCAGCTCCTCGAAGGAGCCGATCACATGCACGTGGCCCCGCTCGCAGCGCCACACCGGCAGCGGCGTGCCCCAGTAGCGCTCGCGCGACAGCGCCCAGTCGACGTTGTTCGAGAGCCAGTCGCCGAAGCGCCCGTGCTTGACGTGCGGCGGGTGCCACGAGACCGTCTCGTTGGCATTCAGCAGCTCCCTGCGCAGCTTCGTCGTCGCGATGTACCACGACGGTTTCGCGTAGTACAGCAGCGGCGTGCCGCAGCGCCAGCAGTGCGGGTAGGAGTGCTCGTACTCCTGCGCGCGCAGCAACACCCCGCGCGCGTCCAGATCCTCGATCAGCTCCTTCGTCAGCTGCGCGTCCTTGACGAAGCGCCCCGCGTACGGCTCTCCCGCGCGGCTGAGCACGCGCTCGTCATACGTGCCGTCCGGCTTGACCGGGTTGTACAGCGTGCGCGGGTCGTCGCCGCGGAAGATCCCCGCCGCCGCCGCCACGCGATAGTCGTCCTCGCCGAACGCCGGCGCCAGGTGCACGATGCCCGTGCCTTCCTCCGTCGTCACGAAGTCGTCCGCCAGGATCGGCAGCGCACCCGGCCGGCGGTCCGTCGCCGCGAAGATCGGTCCCTCATAGCCGCCGTATCGCGCCACCAGCTCATCGCCCGTGAATTGCTCCACGATCTCAGCCTGCTCGCCCAGCACCGGCTCGACACGATCCCACACGAGAACATAAAAATCATCACCAGATCGGACCCTCGCGTAGGTCGCGCGCGGCGACACCGCCACCGCCACGTTTCCCGGCAGCGTCCACGGCGTCGTCGTCCACACCAGCAACATGTCCGCGCCGTCGCGCACCGCCAGCTTCAGGTACACGCTCTCCTCGACCACGTCGCGATAGCCCAGCGCCACCTCGTGCGACGACAGCGTCGTCTCACAGCGCGGGCAGTACGGGCCAACCTTGTGTCCCTCATACAGCAGCTCGCGCCGATCGATCTGCGCCAGCGCCCACCACACCGACTCGATGTAGCTCTCGTCCAGCGTGCGATAAGCGTCGTCGAGATCCAGCCAGAAGCCGATCCGCTCCGTCAGGCGATTCCACTCCTGTAGGTACGTGAACACCGACTCGCGGCAGCGTTCGTTGAACGCGCCGATCCCGTACTCCTCCACTTCCGCCTTCGACTTGATCCCCAGCTGCTGTTCCACCGCGATCTCCACCGGCAGGCCGTGACAGTCCCAGCCGCCCTTGCGCTCCACGCGGTAGCCGCGCATCGTCTGAAAGCGCGGGTAGATGTCCTTGAACACGCGCGACAGCACGTGATGCGATCCCGGTGGCCCGTTCGCCGTCGGCGGGCCCTCGTAGAAGTTCCACCGCTGCGCGTCCGCCCGCATCCGCAGCGACTGCGCGAACACGTCGCGCTCGCGCCAGCGCTCCAGCACCTGTTGCTCCAGCACAGGCAGCTCCTGGCGCGGATCGACCTCGCGGGCAGGCACCAGCGTGCTGCGCGGTTGTTCGAAGGGCGGCGTCACGGGGCGGCTCATTCTAGGTGCGCGCACGCCCCCGCAAATTGCGCCCGCCGCGCCGTCGGGCCCCGGCGCGCCGGCGAGCTGCTCAGCGCACGCGCGGCGCCTGCGCGAACAGCGGCGTCAGCCGGCCGCTGCGCGCGTCCGCCGCGCCGCCCAGCGGCGCCAGCCCCAGCGCTCCCTCGATGCTCCCCAGCACGCCGTACTGATCGATCGCCGCCGCCGAGCGCGCGCCCCGGCGGACCTGCGGCCCCGCGACGATCGTCGCGATGTGTCCCCCCTTGGCCACCCCGCAGCAGCCGCCGTCGCCCGTCCCCTCGTCCCACTGCAGCACCACAAAGCCGTGCGCTCCCAGCTCGCGCAGCAGCGCCGGCACGTTGCGCGCCAGGAACCGATCCGCCGCCGCAACCCCGCAGTCGTGACCGTCGTCGCACAGGTTCGGCGAGATCCACACGTACGTCGGCAGCCGCCCCGTGCGCACATCGCCGGCCAGTTGCGCAAAGCCCGTCAGCCGCCCGCAGCGCGCCGGCGATCGCACGATGTCCGCGTAGTACGCAAACGGATTGTGCTTCTTCGCATAGCCGCCCGACGCCGCGCCCATAAAGCACGGCCGCGGCACGTCCTCCAGATACGCCTTCCACGAGATGCCCGCGCCTTCCAGCTGGTCGACGATGTTGCGCGCCGACACCACGCAGTCCGTGCAGTCCGAGCTGACGCCCTGCGTCGAGCCGCTCGTCAGCGCCAGGTAGTTCGGCAGCGACGGGTGCCTCATCGCATAGCTCTGCGTCATCAGCCCGTAGCGGCGCGCCAGCGAGTTGACGTACGGCGCCGACGAGCTTCCGATCACTTCGCCGTACTCCGCGTTCTCCAGCACCACCACCACGATTCGCGAGCTGCGCGACTGCGCCAGCGCCGACCCCGCGCCCAGCGACATCGTGCCCGGGTTCGCCTGTCCGCAACCTGCGCACACCGCCAGCGCCGCCATCGCCAGCGCGCACATCAGCGTCCCGCGTGCCCACGCCCACAGCAGCGCCGCGCGTGCGGACGGGCACAGCGCCGCGCGTGGCCGGGCGGCAGCAGACGGGCGACGGGCGTGCGCGGTCATCGTGACGATCGTTTCGATCCTACGATGCACAACATGCGCCTGCGCCTCTACCACCACCCCGACGGCACGCGCGTCGCCTACCGCGAGCGCGGGACCGGGCCGCCGCTCGCGCTGCTGCACTCCGGGCTGCTCTCGCACAAGGAGTGGGAGCCCGCCGTCGACTCGCTCGCCGACCGCTTCCGCGTCGTGCTCCCCGACCTGCCGCTGCACGGCGACTCCGAGGACCATCCTCGCCATCCCTACACGCTCGACTGGTTCGCCGAGGTGCTCGGCGGGTTCTCGCGCGAGGTGCTCGGTCCCAGGCCGCTCATCGCCGGCCACGACGCCGGCGCTGAGGTCCTGCTGCACGCCGTCCGCACCGGCAGCGTGCGCCCGTCGCGGCTCGTGCTCATGAACAACCGCATGCACGCGCCGCCCGAGCGCCCCGCGCTGCTCGCCGCCTGGCGCATGACCGCGCGCGCTGCCGCCGTTCCCGGGCTCGACCGCCTGCTCTCCCACGGCGCGCGTGCCGTGTTCACGCCCCAGCGCGGGCTGCGCATGTCCGCGCGCGCCAACCCCGCCGCCGCCGATCTGCTGCGCCACGCCTTCGCCGACGTCCCCGGCAACTCCAACCTCGCTCGCTCGTGGGCCAGGTGCGCCCGCGCCTGGCCGCGCGGCGCGCAGACGCACCTGCTCGACCTCTACCCGCGCCTGCAGATGCCCGTGCTGCTGCTCTGGGCCGACAGCGACCCTATGTACCCGCTCGCCATCGCCGAAGAGGCGCTGGCGCTGCTGCCCAACGGCCAGCTGCGCGTGCTCGAGAGCGCCGGCTTCCTGCTCGCCTACGACGATCCCGTCGGCTTGGCCCGCGAGCTCTCCGCATTCTGCGGTTAGGGTCTCCTGCCGGTCGGGCTCTGGCGCCTCGGCGGGTAGGGTCTCCTGCCGGTCGGGCTCTGGCGCCTCGGCGGGTAGGGTCTCCCTCTCCCCAGAGAGTGCGTATAACCATGGTTATACGCAGTGCGCATAGAGAGGAACACCCCCTCCGCACGAGCATTGAGTCAAAGGAGAACGGATGCCGGATAAGCAGTTGTGGGGCGGCGAGACCGCCAAGGCCGTCGAGAACTTCCCCATATCGGGCGAGACCGTGCCGCTGCCGGTCGTGTACTGGCTGGCGCGTCTGAAGGGCGCTGCCGCCGCCGTCAACGGCGAGCTCGGGCTGCTCTCCAAGCGCAGCGCCGCGCGGATCGAGAAAGCCGCCGACGAGATCGCCGCAGGCAAGCACGACTCGCAGTTCCCGATCGACGTCTTCCAGACCGGCTCGGGCACGTCGACGAACATGAACGCCAACGAGGTCATCGCCAAGCTCGCCGGCGAGGGCACGCACGCCAACGACCACGTGAACATGGGCCAGTCCTCAAACGACGTGTTCCCCTCGGCCGTCCACCTAGCCGCTCTCGACGTCGCCCAGAACGAGCTGCTGCCCGCGCTCAAGCAGCTCGAACGCTCCTTCGCGCGCAAGGCCAAGAGCTTTCAGAACGTCGTCAAGTCCGGGCGCACGCACCTGATGGACGCCGTGCCCGTGACGCTCGGCCAAGAGTTCGCCGGCTACGCCGCGCAGATCGCGCTCGGCGCAGAGCGCGTGCAGTCCGCGCTCGTGCACGTCGGCCAGATCCCGCTCGGCGGCACCGCCACCGGGACCGGGCTGAACACGCACGCGAGGTTCGCCGAGAAGGTCCGCGCGCGCCTGAAGAAGGAGTCCGGCCTCAAACAGATCGCCGCGCCGCTCGACCCCTTCGAGGCGCAGGCCAACCGCGATGCGCTCGTCGAGCTGTCCGGCGCGCTGAAGGTGATCGCCGTCTCGCTCACGAAGATCGCCGGCGACCTCGCGCTGATGGGCTCCGGCCCGCGCGCCGGCATCGGCGAGATCCTGCTGCCCGAGCTGCAGAAGGGCTCCTCGATCATGCCCGGCAAGGTCAACCCGGTGATCCCCGAGGTGATCCTGCAGATCTCCGCGCAGGTCATCGGCAACGACACCGCGATCACCATCGGCGGCCTGCAGGGTCAGTTCGAGCTCAACGTGCGCATCCCGCTGATCGCGCGCAACCTGCTCGAATCGCTGCAGCTGCTGACCTCCGGCTCGCGCGTGTTCGCCGAGAAGTGCGTCGACGGCATCAACGTCAACAAGGCCGGCGCCGAGGCGTCCGCCGGAGCGACGCTCGCCGTCGCCACCGCGCTCAACGGCGCCATCGGCTACGACAAGGCCACCGAGATCGTGCAGCAGGCCACGGCCTCCGGGCGCCCGCTGCGCGAGGTCGCGCTCGAGCTCGGCGTCGACGCCAAGCTCTATGACAAGACCATCGACCTGCGCAAGATCGCGCGCGGGAACGGCTAGGCGGGCGATGGGCGCAGGCGCGGTCAAGACCGTGCTCGCAGGCGCGCTCGCCGCACCCGTGCTCGCCGCGCTCGTGCTCGCCGCAGCCCCGACCGCTGCACCCGCCGCTGCGCTGGGCGTCGCGCCGGCCGGGGCCGGGGCCGGGGCCGGGGCGCCGACGACGACCACGCCCGCGACTGCGACCACGCCCGCGACGGGCGCCCCCGCCGTCTGCCCGGCCGGCGCGGAGGTGCTCGCAAGCGCCGCCGGATCGGTCGCCGAGCGGATCTACGCGGCCGAGGTGCACAGCTCGGCCACCGACTCCGACAAACACCAGATCGAAAGCTATGGCCCGCTGCTGAGCGCCGTTGCCAGCGGCGGCCACGCGGCGATCCACACGGCCGTGCACAGCCTCGTCTACTCGCACACGCACATCGTGCGCCTGCGCGTCAGCCGCGGCAGCGAACTGCTGGCAGACGAAGGCGGCCCGTACATCCTCGCGCCGATCAGCGGAACGCTGCGCGCGCACGGCAAGACGATCGGGCATTTCGTCTTCTCCGTGCAGGACGACCTCGGCTACGTCAAGCTCGTCACGCGCTTCATCGGCGCGCCGATGATCCTGCGCACCGACTCCGGCCAGGTGCCCGTGGAAGGGCTGCTCAGCCCCGGCCCGGCGAGCATCCCCGACCGAGGGCCGGTCGAATACCGCGGCGCCGGCTACCAGGCGTACTCGTTCAACGCCGACGCCTACCCGAGTGGGCGCCTGCGCGTCTCGCTGCTGCTGGCGATCACCCACTCGCTCGCGACGAAGAGCTGCGACCAGATCAAGGCGGCCGAGCTCGGACTCGTCGCGCAGCGCATCTCGCGGCGCTTCACCCTCTCCCCGTCGGCCTTCGCCCCGTACATCAGGCTGGTGCACACGCTCACGCACGCGCTCGTGTACGTGCGCGCGGGCTCGCGCACGCTCGCCGGCAGCACGCGCACGGCTCCCGCCAAACTGCCGTCCTCCGGCGCGCTGCGCTGGCACGGCGTCGCCTACGAGGTCTCCTCGTTCACCGCTCCCACGTCGGCCGGGCAGGCGCGCGTGTACGCGCTCGTGGCCCATTAGGAGCGGGCATCTCCCTGCGCGCGCTCGATCCCGGCCAGCGGCGCACGCTCGCGCTGATGGCGCTTCAGGCGATTGCCGTTAGCCGCCGCCCGGCGACGGGTAGAGTGCATGGACGGTCCCGTTCAGGGAGGAAGTCCAGATGTGCCTAGCGATTCCAGGCCAGGTTGTCGAGGTGGTCGACGAGCAGAACCGGCTCGCCACCGTCGAGGTCGCGGGTGTGCGGCGTACCGTGAACATCGGCCTGCTCGACGTCGACGGCACGTCGGCAGGCGCCGGCGACTGGGTGCTGATCCATGTCGGCTTCGCGCTGTCGAAGATCGACGAGGCAGAGGCGCACGCGACGCTGAAGCTGCTCGCGGAAATGGGCGCGGAGTACGAGCAGGAGCTCGAGGAGCTCAAGGCGAGCGCAATCGAATGACCGGGCGATCGGCATGAGCGAGCACGTCGCCGCCCGCGGCTGCATCACGTGCGGCGACGTGGCGATCCCGATGCTGGTCGTCGAGATCGACCGCGCACGCCGCCTGGCGCTCTGCCAGAGCACGCGCGGCGAGCGCGAGAGCGTGGAGATCGCGCTGGTGGAGCCGGTGCAGGACGGGGAGTGGCTGCTCGTGCACGCCGGCACCGCGCTGTCGCGCGCCGCCGAGCCGGACGCCGCCGCCAGCACCGCCGCCGGCAAGGGCACCGGCGCAGAGCGGGAGGCCGTCGCATGAAGTTCATCGACGAGTTCCGCGACGCCGAGCTCGGCCGGGCGCTCGCCGTGGAGATCCTCGCGACCGTCGAGCCAGGCCGCCACTACAAGATCATGGAGGTCTGCGGCGGGCACACGCACGCGATCTACAAGTACGGCGTGGACGACCTGCTGCCGCCGAACGTCGAGCTCGTCCACGGCCCCGGCTGTCCGGTCTGCGTGATTCCGATGGGTCGCGTCGACGACGGCATCTCGCTCGCGCATCAGCCGGGCGTGATCTTCACGTGCTTCGGCGACATGCTGCGCGTGCCCGGCTCCAGCCAAACGCTGCTCGACGCCAAGGCGCAGGGCGCCGACGTGCGCGTCGTCTACTCGCCACTGGACGCGCTGCGCATCGCCAAGCAGCATCCCGAGCGTCAGGTCGTGTTCTTTGCGATCGGCTTCGAGACCACCGCGCCATCGACGGCGTTGACACTGCGCCGCGCCAAGGCCGAGAACGTGCAGAACTTCTCGGTGATCTGCTCGCACGTGACGATCGTCCCGCCGCTGCGCGCGCTGCTGGAGTCGCCCGACCTGCGCCTCGACGGCTTCATCGGGCCCGGTCACGTCGCCACGGTGATCGGGCTGGCGCCCTTCCAGTTCATGCCCGACGAGTACGGCAAGCCAGTGGCGATCTCCGGCTTTGAGCCGCTGGACCTGCTGCAGTCGATGCTGATGGTGCTGCGCCAGATCGCCGACGGGCGCGCCGAGGTCGAGAACCAGTACGCGCGTGTCGTCCCCGCGCAGGGCAACCCGCGCGCGCTGGAGGTCATGGACGAGGTCTTCGCGGTGCGCCCGGAGTTCGAGTGGCGCGGGCTCGGCTTCATTCCCGAGAGCGCGCTGGCGCTGTCCGACGACTACGCCGAGTGGGACGCCGAGCTGCGCTTCGCGGTGCCCGGCGTGCGCGTCGCCGATCCGCAGGCGTGCCAGTGCGGCGAGGTGCTCAAGGGCGCGATCAAGCCGTGGGAGTGCAAGGTGTTCGGCACCGCCTGCACGCCCGAGCGGCCGATCGGAGCCTGCATGGTCAGCCCCGAGGGCGCGTGCGCGGCCTACTACAACTACGGGCGCTTTGCCCGCGAGCGCGAGGTCGTGTGATGGCCGAGCTCGTCTCCGAGCGCGAGGCGAAGATCCTGCGGATCATCGAGACGGCGCGCGCCAAGCGCCCGAAGTTCCGCGACGCGCACATCACGATGTCCCACGGCGCCGGCGGCAAGGCGACGACGTCGCTGATCGAAGGGCTGTTCGTCCCCGCGTTCGCCTCGCCGGCACTCGACGCGATGGCCGACGCGGGCGCGCTGAGCGTCGACGGCGTCGATCTCGCGCTGACGACGGACTCGTTCGTCGTCAAGCCGCTGCGCTTCCCCGGCGGCTCGATCGGCGAGCTGGCCGTCAACGGCACGGTCAACGACCTGGCGATGGCCGGCGCGCGCCCGCTTGCGCTGACGCTCTCGCTCGTGCTCGAGGAGGGGCTGGCAGCCGACACGCTGCGCGAGGAGGTCGCGGCGATCGCCGCGACCGCGGGCGAAGCCGGCGTGCAGATCGTCGCCGGCGACACCAAGGTCGTCGAACGCGGCCACGCCGACGGGATGTACATCTGCACGACCGGGCTGGGCAGGCGCGACCCGCGCGCCGTCCTCGGCCCCGACCTGCTGCGCCCGGGCGACCGCATCCTGCTGTCGGGCACGATCGGCGAGCACGGCACGGCGATCATGCTCGCCCGCGGTGAGCTCGGGCTGGAGGCCGACATCGAGTCCGACACGCACTCGCTGTGGCCCGCGGTCGATGGCCTGCTCGACGCCGCCGGCCCCGGTCTGCGCTGCCTGCGCGATGCCACGCGTGGCGGCGTGGCCTCGGTCCTCAACGAGCTCGCGCGCGCCTCCGGCGTGGCGATGGTCGTGCGCGAGGCGGCCGTGCCCGTCCAGCCGGCCGTCGCCGGTGCCGCGGAGATCCTCGGCATCGACCCGATGTACGTGGCCAACGAGGGCAAGTTCGTCGCGTTCGTCGCGCCCGAGCACGCCGAGCGCGCGCTGGCCGCGCTGCGCGAGGTCCCCGGCGGCGAGCAGGCAGCGGAGATCGGCGAGGTCAAGACGGACCCGCCGGCGATGGTGCTCGTCGAGACGGCGTTCGGCGGGCGGCGCGTGATGGATCAGCTCGTCGGCGACCCGCTGCCGAGGATCTGCTGATGCACGAGCTGTCGATCGCCCAGGCGATCGCCGACGTCGCCGAGCGCCACGCCAAAGGGCGCCGCGTGGTGAAGATCGAGGTTCGCGTGGGCCACCTGCGCCAGGTCGTGCCAGAGTCGCTGAGCTTCGCCTTCGCGCTGCTGACGCCGGGCACAGCGCTCGACGGCTGCGAGCTGCAGATCACCCACGTACCCGCCGTCGGGTGCTGTCGCGCGTGCGGCGCGCGCAGCGTGCTGGAGGACTTCCCGCTTCGCTGTGGGCGCTGTGAGGGACTCGACCTCGATCTGATCGCGGGCGAGGAGCTGCTCGTCGACGCGCTCGAGCTCGAGGAGGAACCGACGACCGGCGAGCGGGTTCACCGTGGCAGCCATGTCTGAAGCCGATCGGTCGGCGGTGTAGCGATGCACCGGATCAAGGTCAGGGTCGTCGAGGACGCGCTCGACGCCAACAACACGATCGCTCGCGCAAACCGCGAGGACTTCGACCGCGCGGGGGTGACGGTCATCAACCTGATGAGCGCGCCGGGCGCGGGCAAGACGGCGCTGCTGGAGCGAGCGCTGGCCGATCTCGGCGACGTGCGCGTGGCCGTGCTGGAGGGCGACGTGGAGGGCTCGCTGGACGCCGAGCGGCTGGCCTCGCTGCACGTACCAGTCGTCCAGCTGAACACGAGCGCGGGCTTTGGCGGCGAGTGCCACCTCGATGCGAACATGGTCCGCTCGGCGCTGAGCGCGCTGCCGCTGGCCGGGATCGACCTGCTGATCATCGAGAACGTCGGCAACCTCGTCTGCCCGGCCGAGTTCCGTGTCGGCGAGGACGTCCGTGCGATGGTCTGCTCGGTGGCCGAGGGGGAGGACAAGCCGCTGAAGTACCCGCTGATGTTCCGTGCCTGCGAGCTTGCGGTCGTCAACAAGATCGACCTGATCGAGCACACCGACGTCGACCTCGACAGGCTGCTGGCGAACCTGCAGACGGTCCATCCGGGGATCGAGCATCTGATCTGCAGCGCGCGCACCGGCGAGGGCGTCGACGCCCTGCGCGACTGGCTGATCGACAAGGTCGCCGCCGCGCGCGAAGGCGCCGGGACGCGCGCGGGCGCCGGGACCGTCACACCGGCATGATCGGCGCGGGCGCGATCGAGCGACCCGGGCGGGAGTGAGCCGATGGCGGCGACGGCGGAGATCTGCAGGATGCGCGTGCGCGTCGGCGGCACGGTGCAGGGCGTGGGCTTTCGCCCGTTCGTCTTCCGCCTGGCCCAGGAGCTGGCGCTCGGTGGGTGGGTGCGCAACGACGAGCGCGGCGTCGAGCTGGAGATCGAGGGCGCGCGCGACGCCGTGGCCGCGTTCCTGCTGCGCGTGCGCGAGCAGGCACCGCCGATGGCGCGCGTCGAGGACGTGTCATGGCAGCCGCTGGAGGTGCGCGGCGAGCGCAGCTTTCAGATCGCCCCGAGCGCGGCTCCGCGCCGCGACGCCGAGGCGCTCGTGGCGCCTGACACGGCGACGTGCCCCGACTGCCTGGCCGAGCTGACCGATCCGCGCGACCGCCGCTTTCGCTACCCGTTCATCAACTGCACCAACTGCGGGCCGCGCTTTACGATCGTGCGCGGCGTGCCCTACGACAGGCCGCTGACGACGATGGCCGGGTTCGCGATGTGTGCGGCGTGTCGCGCCGAGTACGACAACCCGCTGGACCGGCGCTTTCACGCCCAGCCGAACGCCTGCCCGCAATGCGGTCCGCAGGCGCGCCTGCTGGGCGCCGAGGGCGATGCGCCGCACCTGATCATGCGCGACGCGACGCACGTCGCCGATGCCGTGGCCGGCGCGGCAGAGCTGATCGCGGCGGGCGCGATCGTCGCGATCAAGGGACTGGGCGGCTACCACCTGGCCTGCCGCGCCGACGAGCACGCGCCGGTGGCCGCGCTGCGCACGCGCAAGCGCCGCGAGGACCGGCCGTTCGCGCTGATGGTCGCCGACGTGCACGCGGCAACCGGGCTGGCGATGTTCGAGCAGGAGGAGATCGAACTGCTGCGCTCGCCTGCGCGGCCGATCGTGCTCGCGCCGCGGCGAGCGGATGCGGCGGCGGCGCAGGCCGTCGCCCCGGGGGCGCGCGAGCTCGGCGTGATGCTCGCATACACGCCGCTTCACCACCTGCTGCTGGCCGACGCGCGCGAGCTGGGGATCGAGGCGCTGGTGATGACCAGCGGCAACGTCTGCGACGAGCCGATCGCCTACGAGGACGATGACGCGATCGTGCGCCTGAAGTCGATCGCCGACGCCTTCCTGCTGCACGACCGCCCCGTGCACATGCGCACCGACGACTCGCTGGCGCGGGTCGTGAGCGTGGGCGCGCGCCGTCGCTCGCAGATGCTGCGGCGCTCACGCGGCTACGTCCCGGCGAGCATCGCGCTGCCGGTCGCCGCCGAGCGAGACCTGTTGGCGTGCGGCGCGGAGCTGAAGAGCACGTTCTGCCTGGTGCGTGGCGCGCGGGCGTGGGTCGGTCACCACATCGGCGATCTGGGCAACTGGGAGACGCTGCGCTCCTTCCGCGAGGGGATCGCGCACTTCCAACGGCTGTTCGCGGTGAGCCCGCGGCTGGTCGCGCACGATCTGCATCCGGATTACCTGTCGACGTCCTACGCGCTGGAGCGCGAGCTGCAGGACGGGGAGCCGGCGCTGCTGGCGGTGCAGCACCATCATGCGCACCTCGCGGCGGTGCTGGCCGAGCACGGCGAGCGCGGCCCGGCGGTGGGCGCGATCTACGACGGCGCGGGCTACGGCAGCGACGAGACGGTGTGGGGCGGCGAGCTGCTGCTGGGCGACCTGCAGCGCTTCGTGCGTGCGGGGCACCTGCGTCCGGTGCGCCTGCCGGGCGGCGACAGCGCGGCGCGCGAGCCGTGGCGGATGGCCTGCGAGTGGATCGCCGAGACGACCGGCGACCCCCTGCCGCCGGTCCCGCCGTCGCTCGCGGGCAGCGTCGACGCCGAGCGCTGGGCGGCCGTGGCGAGGATCGCCGGCGAGGGCGTCGCCTCGCCGATCACGACGAGCGTGGGACGGCTGTGCGACGCGGTGGCGGCGATCTGCGGCGCCGGCGAGCGCGTCTCCTACGAGGGCCAGGCGGCGGTCGAGCTCGAGGCGCTGGCCGACCCACACGAGCGCGGGAGCTATGAGATGCCCTTCGAGGACGACCAGCTCGATGCGCGCCCGACGATCGCGGCGGTGGCGGCGGACGTCGCGGCGGGCGCGGCGCGCGAGACGATCTCGGCGCGCTTTCACAACACGCTGGCGACTGCGACGGCGCGCGCCTGCGTGCAGATCGCGCGAGCGCACGGCGTGTCGCTGGTCGTGCTCGGCGGCGGCGTGTTTCAGAACCGCCTGCTGCTCGAGGGCGTGGCCGCGCGCGTGGAGTCAGCGGGACTGCGCGCGCTCGTTGCGGAGCGCCTGCCGCCGAACGACGGGGCGATCTCCTACGGCCAGGCGGCGATCGCGGCTGCGGCGGTGGGAGGCGGTTGACGGATTGCACACACCGGTAGCGATGGTATATACGCTGTAGATACCATTGCTATCGCTGCACACAAGAAGAGCAACCCACCCTGCGCCCGGACCCTGGAGCTGGCCTGCCTCAGTCCTGGGGCAGCGCCTTGAACAGCCGCGCGACGGCGGAGGCGGCGGGCTTGGCGGCGCCGCTGTAGGTGAACAGGCCCTTCTGGTTGATGCCTTCGATGAGGCGCAGTGTGGGGAGCTTGAAGTGGATGGAGCCGCCTTGGAAGGAGGGAACGAGCGGGTAGTCGCGCAGATCCCAGACGAGCATGCCGCTGAGCTTGGGGTCGGCGGTGTAGACGGCGATGTGACGGGCGAGCAGGCTGGCCTGGAAGGAATAGCTGCCGGGGGAGCCGGCGGGGTTGAGCGTGTTGGATTCGGCCCCGAACTCGCTGATCAGGAGCACCTTGCCGGCGAAGGTGCGCTCCTGGGCGCGCAGGCGGGCGCTCATGGCAGCGCGCTGCTGGGCGTCGGAGAGCTGCGGCGAGTCGTACCAGCCGGTGTAGTCGGTCTCGGCGACGGCGTCGACGCCGCGGTAGAGCGTGCCGGCGTGGACGGGGGGGTGATCGCCCCAGACGTCGACGCCGACCATGCGCGTGGGGTCGTGCTGGTGCAGCCACTTGGTGAGGGTCTGCACGTAGCTGACCTCGGCACCGTTGCGGCCGTTGTCGGCGACCTCGTCGACGAGGTTCCAGGCGATGATCGAGGGGTGCAGCGCAGCGGCGAGCGCGGCGGTGCGTGCTTGCTGCTCGGCTTCGTGCAGGAGGGTGGGCGTGGTCGAGTACCAGTTGCTGGCGCCTTCGACGGGGCCGACGCCCTGCCAGACGAGGATGCCGGCGGCGTCGAGGCGTTCGAGCAGGGCGGGGTCGAGCGGGTGCTGCGAGCGCACGGCGTTGGCGCCGATCGTCCGGAGCTCGGCGACGAGCGTGTCCTGATCGCCGGGGGTGAGGGCGTCGCCGTGGCCGCTGGCGTCCTCCTGGATGGAGGCGCCGTGGAGCTCCAGGTGGCGGCCGTTGAGCAGGATGCGACCTTCGTGCCAGGTCAGCTGGCGCAGGCCGACGCGCGCGGCGTAGCCGCTCTCCTGGCCGATCGACAGGTTCAGCGTGTAGAGGTTGGGATGGCTGGGCGACCACAGCGCGGGGCGGGGGACGGCGACGCTGGCGGCCATGGCGACGGTCTGCCCCTGGGCGACGGTCTGGCCGGGAAACTGGATGGGGATGCTCTGCGCGCCGTTGGACAGCGTCCCCTGCGGCGCGATGACGCGATCGGGGCCGTTGTTGCGCACGTTGACGCCGACGCGTACGGTCGCCAACGCAGATTCGGGTGAGTCGGGCACCAGGATGGTCTGGATGCTCGGTCCCAGCAGCTCTGACTGGCCGATCGGGCGCATGCTGACGGCGCCGTGGAGCCCGCCCCAGTTGAACCAGGTGCGGTGAAAGCCCTGTTTGCTCTGCGCGCCGGGGTTGCGCCAGTCGACGCGGACGACGAGCGTGTGGGGGCCGGGCGCGAGGGTGGCGCGGCCTTCGAAGGGCAGGTAGGAGCCGTGGTGGGAGACGATCGCCTTGCCGTCGAGGTAGGCGGTGGCGTTGAAGTTGGCGGAGCTGAAGCTG
>Ga0208714_1000165_pt1 | contig 19886 bp, 19 predicted proteins | sample NGESurshal072012_3_FD_184461 | JGI IMG/M metagenome (GOLD analysis project Ga0208714, IMG submission 184461) | Arctic peat soil microbial communities from Barrow, Alaska - NGEE Surface sample 415-1 shallow-072012 (SPAdes) | ecosystem: Environmental > Terrestrial > Soil > Wetlands > Peat ... | reverse complement strand
CGTGGGGCAGAGCTTCCACAACTCCTACGAGCAGTCGAAGTTCGAGTCCGAGCAGCTCGTCCACGCGCAGGACGGACTGCCGTATTCCGTGATGCGGCCGAGCATCGTGGTCGGCGACCGTCGCAGTGGCTGGACGGCGGCGTTCAACGTCCTCTACTGGCCGCTGCGCGCGTTCGCCCGGGGGTTGTTCACGGCGGTGCCGGCGATCCCCTCGGCGCCCGTCGACGTCGTCTCCATCGACTACGTGGCCGACGCGATCCACGCGCTGTGCGAGTCGCGTGACGGCGTCGGAGAGACATTCCATCTCACCGCCGGCGCGAACGCGACCACGATGGAGGAGATCTCGAGCCTGGCCAGTCGCTACTTCAGCCGCCCATTGCCCACCGTGCTCTCGCCCGACGATTTCGCCGCGCTCGAGCGAGACGCCAGCCCGCTGCAGCGCACCGCGCTCGAGGGCAGCCGCGTCTACTTCCCGTACTTCGCCCTCGGGGCCGAGTTCGATAACGCCATCGCCCGTTCCCGCCTGGATCCCGCTGGCATCCTCGTCTCGCCGTTGCGCGACTATCTGGAGCGCCTGCTTGACTTCGCCACGCGCACCCGCTGGGGCAAGCGCCCGATCCTGCGCGGAGAGGCACTGGCCACCTGATCCCTACGATCCAGTGTCGTGAGTTGGACATTCGCACGCAGACTGCATGGGAATGTTGCAATCGCGACACTAGGTGTTATGAGCGCAGCCGGGTCCGGTGACCACAGCGGCGTCAGCGTCGAGGCGCTGGAGCTGTTCGTGCAGGTGCTGTCACAGGCCGAGGAGGTCAAGACCGCGGACGTCTTCTACGGTCGCCTGTGCGATGCCGTGTGTCAGCTCGCCCACATGCGTCGCGCGCTCATCTTTCGCTACGACGGCGCCCGTCGCCAGGTGCGCGCCGCCGGCGCGCACGGGATCGACCTCGAGCAGTTCGCCGGTGCCCATGTGAGCGTCGAGTCCGCCCCGATCACCGCCCGGGCGCTGCAGGAGGACCGCGTCGTCGAGGTGACCGGCGACGTGACCGGGCAGTTCCCGCGCGAGTACGCGGCGCTGATCGCCGAGCCCGTGCGCCTCGTGTGCGTACCGATGGCGGCGGCGGGCCGCGCGGTGGGCGTAATCCTCGCCGACCGGCCGCTCGAGGATCCTCCGCTGGACGATGCCGAGCGGTATCTGCTGTGGACGCTCGGCAAGACGGCGGCGCTGGCCTCGGTGGCGCGGATCGTCGCCACCCAGTTCGAGAAGGCGACCCAGCTCGAGCAGCGGATCGATCTGGCCCGGGAGATCCACGAACGGGTGGTCCAGCGTCTGTTCGGCGTCTCGATGGCGCTCGACGGCGACGGTGACCTTCCCGAGCTGGCCCGGCACCGATGCGCGTCGGAGACCCAGGGGGCGCTGACCGATCTGCGCTCGGCCCTGCAGCGGCCGCTCGGCCGCGAGCCGCGGGCGACCGCCACGACCCTGTTCGACGAGGTGCAGCGACTCGCACACGCGCATCCGGACCTCGGGGTGACACTCGAGTCCGGGGTGGCCGGCGACGTGCCGGAGACGCTCGAGCCGCTGGCGCAGTCGGTGCTCGCCGAAGCGGTGCGCAATGCCCACAAGCACGCCGAGCCGACCCGGGTCAGCGTGCGCGTCGAACGCGCCGACGGCGCCTTCGTGCTCGAGGTCGCCAACGACGGCGTGCGCGATCGGCGCCGGCCGGCGGGGATGGGCCTGCGCCTGGCCGCCCTGGAGGCGCTGCAGAGCGGCGGCGTGGTGGAGTTCGGAGAGCGCGAGCCGGGCAGCTGGCAGGTGCGCCTCGTCGTCCCTGACCATGGCTGAGGAGGAGCGCAGCCCCGATCGTCTGCGGGTGCTCGTGGTCGACGACCACGAGGTCGTCCACTGGGGCTTCCGCCTGATGCTGGCCCAGCAGCCCTGGGTCGAGCGCTGCCTCAGCGCCACCACCGGACGCGAGGCGGTGGCGCTCGTGTCCCGCTATCGCCCGCACGTCGCGCTGGTGGACCTGTTCATCGGCGAGGAGTCGGGAGCCGAGGTGTGTGAGCAGCTGCGGGCGGCCGAGCCCGCCACGCGCGTGCTGCTGTTCTCGGGCGCCGGCGAGATCTCGCCGCACGCTGCCCGTGCCGCCGGCGCGTCCGGATTCGCGTTCAAGGACTGGCCGGCGCGCCGCATCGCCAGCGCCGTGCGGATGGTCGGGCTGGGCCGAACGGTGTTCGAGGCCCACGACCGTCCCAGCACGCTCGGGCTCTCCGAGCGCGAGCGTGCCGTGCTCGAGTTGATGGCTTCGGGCTCCACCAACCCCGAGATCGCCGACGAGCTGCACCTCTCACGCCACACGATCAAGGAGCACACGAGCTCGCTGTATCGCAAGCTCGGGGTCCGCAACCGCACCGAGGCGGTCCAGCGCGCCCAGCGGATCGGCCTGCTGAAGTGAGGGCGCGGGCGGTCGCGCCGTCAGGCGGCCGTCCTGATGTCGAAGTCTTACGGACTTCTGAATCGGGGCGCCATCCCCCCGAGACAGTGCCAGGGCGCCGGTAAGGTCTGCCCGCGATGCCGAACTGTGGGGCGCGGCTCGAGGTGCCGACCACAAAGGAGACCACCACATGACGATCGAGCTGAGCCCAGAGCAGGAGCAGATGTGCGCCACTGCGCCCTCGGACTTCTCGGATCTGGGCGCCGTATACATCAACTGCACGCTCAAGCGCTCGCCGGAGGTGTCCAATACCCGCGCGCTGGGCGACCGCTCGATTGCGATCATGCAGCGGCTCGGTGTCTCGGTCGAGGTGATCCGAGCCGTGGATCACGAGATCGCCACGGGCGTCTACCCGGACATGACCGAGCACGGATGGGCACGGGATGAGTGGCCGGAGATCTACGCCAAGGTGATGGCCGCCGACATCCTCGTCCTCCTGTCGCCGATCTGGCTGGGTGAGAAGACCTCGGTCTGCACCCGCGTGATCGAGCGCCTATACGGCAACAGCCACCTGCTCAACGATGACGGCCAGTACGCGTACTACGGCCGCGTCGGCGGATGCATCATCACCGGCAACGAGGACGGCGCCAAGCATTGCTCGATGAACATCCTCTACTCGCTCCAGCATCTCGGGTACACGATCCCGCCCCAGGCCGATTCGGCCTGGCTCGGTGAGGCGGGACCCGGACCGAGCTACCTCGATCCGGGCTCCGGCGGACCCGAGAACGACTTCACCAATCGCAACACCGCGTTCCTGACCTGGAACCTGCTCCACGTCGCGCGGATGCTCAAGGACGCCGGCGGGATCCCCGCCCACGGTAACCAGCGCTCGGCGTGGGATGCCGGGTGCCGCTTGGACTTCGCCAATCCGGACTACCGGTAGCGCGCGCGGTGCACCCGCGCCGCGCCGGGGTCGACCAGCACCTTGGTGGCGACCTGGCGGTCCGCCGGCGTGGTCTCGACGATCCGCCCGTCGGCTCCGGGGAATTGCCGCCAGCGCGCCGCAGCTCGCCCGAGCTGCGTGGCACGACCGCGACGCCGTAGGGGTTCACGTCCCCCATCGCCGGGCCGCTGGGGGGCACCACGGATCCAATCGTGCTGACGGCGGCGAAGCGGTGCGGGAACGGTGTTCGCGCATGGGCAAACCTCGCTAGGCTGCGAAGCAGTGAGGAGCCCGAATTGGTAGAGCCCGGATCAACCGAGGTCCACCCGCCGGCGTTCGCGCCCCCATTCGCCGGCTACCAGGCCGAGATCTTCCAGCGCGGCATGAACGGCGAGCTACCGGCCCAGCCGGTCTCGATGGCCGAGCTCGAGCAGACGGCGCACGGCCACGTCGACCGCCGGGCGGCGGCGTACGCGTTCGGCGGCGCCGGCAGCGAGGACACGATGCGGGCCAACCTCGAGGCGTTCCGGCGCTGGCGGATCGTGCCGCGAATGCTCCGCGACGTCTCGACCCGCGACCTCTCGGTGACCGTGCTGGGAACGCCGATGGCGGCCCCGATCGCGCTCGCGCCGATCGGCATGCAGACGATCGTCAATCCTGCCGGTGAGCTGGCCTCGGCCCATGCCGCCGCGGGCGTGGGTCTGCCGATCGCGGTCAGCACCGTGGCCGGTCGCACGCTGGAGGAGATCGCGGCCGCGACGTCCGGGCCGAAGTGGTTCCAGCTCTACTGGCCGCGCGATCCCGAGCTGGCCGGGAGTCTCGTCGCGCGCGCCGAGGCCGCCGGCTACGACGCCATCCTCGTCACGCTCGACGCCTTCCTCCCCGGCTGGAAGCCGCGCGACCTGCAGAACGCGTGGCAGCCCTACCTCGAGGGTATGGGGATCGCGAACTACGTCTCAGACCCCGTCTTCCGGAGCCTGCTGCAGGTCTCGCCCGAGGAGTCGCCCGCGGCCGCGGTCGGCGAGTTCCTGGTGCAGTTCTCCAACCCCGCTCTGCAGTGGCACGACCTCGAGTTCCTGCGCTCGCGCACGGCGTTGCCGATCGCGCTCAAGGGCGTCCTCCATCCCGACGACGCGCTGTCCGCGCGCGAGCACGGCATCGAGGCGGTGGTCGTCTCCAACCACGGTGGTCGCCAGATCGACGGGGCGATCGCCTCGCTCGACGCGCTGCCGGCGATCGTCGATGCGGTCGGCGGCGACATGAACGTCCTGCTCGACAGCGGCGTGCGCTCCGGCTCCGACGTGATCAAGGCACTCGCGCTCGGTGCCGACGCGGTGCTGCTCGGCCGTCCGTACCTGTGGGGACTGGCCGTCGACGGCGAGTCGGGTGTGCTCGCGGTTCTGCGGGCGATCCTCGCCGAGCTCGACATCACACTCGGGCTGACCGGGCACCAGCGCCCGGCCGAGCTCGATCGCGACCTGCTCGTCGCCGCGCCGCACTAGATAGAGCACCGGACTTCGCGGCTCAGCGGTGCACGGCCGCGAGCAGCGCGGCGTAGGAGCGCACAAGCGCCGCTCGCTCCTGCCCGATCAGCGGGCTGGCCGGATCGCAGCCCTCCTGGACCCAGCGATCGGAATGGTCCATCGCGAGCGCGCGTTGCTCCGCCGCCGCACGCACGTCCGGCTCGGCGACGTCGTACACGTAGGCGTAGAGCGCGGCCAGCGCGTCGACGAGCGGACGCCGATCGTCGCCGGGTTCGGCGTGCTGGTGCGTCCGGTGGACCCGCCACCAGGCGACCTCCAGCTCGGCTGCGTGCGCCGGATCGAAGGGCTCGTGATAGCGGCGGCCGACCATCCGGTAGAAGCGCGCCATCGCGCGCCGGGCGCCATCCGGATCGTTGTCGGGGAAGGGCGCCCACAGCTGATTGGCCCGCAGGACGAGCACCGCTCCGTGCAGCGTCGCGGGCCACGGCAGACCGAAGGTGTGGCGGGTGAGTCCGACCGCGCCGCGCAGGAATCGAATCCACTCGCGACGGTAGTAGGCGATCCACGCGTCGCACTCGAGGCCGCCGACCCGGCGCGGGTCGAAGTTGCGATGCGGCTCCGCCCGCCCGGTCGCGCGCCTACGATGCCGCCGTCGACGCTGGCTCATAGCTCCGGAAATGTAGCCGACAACGCTTTCAATTTGGCCGACGTAGCCGCCGACGCCGACCCCAACACCGGCCTCGGCGCTGTTCGACGTGACCGGCGGTTCGAACGGAACCTGCACGCTGGCCGACCTGTGCACCGCCGCACCCGGCTTCGACGGTCCCACCGGACTCGGCACACCGAACGGGGCTGGCGGCTTCTGAGCGTTGCCCGCGCCGTAGACTCCGGCGGCATGGTGATGATCATGCCGCCGGGTCACGCGGCGACGGCCGGCTCGCCGTGGCGCTTCAGCAAGCGCGAGAAGTGGGTCGTCGTCGTGATGTCGGGATTGCTCGCCACGCTCGCGATCGCGGTCGTGATCTCACTCTCGACCAGCGGCCACAAGTCCGGCCACGGCTGCGTCGACGTCGCTGTCGCCTACTCCACCGGAGGCAGCGAGATCTACCGCTGCGGCGACGCGGCCAAGGTCCTGTGCCGCTCGGTCGACGTCCCCGGCGGCTACACGGGGGAGACGGGCCGGCAGGTGGCAGTGCAGTGCCGGAAGGCGGGGCTGCCGGTGGGGGCGTAGAAGCCGACCACGCCGGCGAGGTCGAGCTCGCGGCTCGTGCCGGCACAGCGCGATGATCAGCTCGGGCACGCGCTGGGCCATCACGTTCTCGTAATCGAGCAGCTCGGCTGCTGAGCCACCCACGGCTGCCGCAGGTGCGCTGTCATCCGTAGGCTTCGACGGATGGCCACCGATCCGAGCACCTTCCGCGCCCAGTTCCCGGTCTTCGAGCGTGTCTCGTATCTGAATGCAGGTACCGAGGGCCCGGTCTCCCGCCGGGCCGCTGAGGCGGTGCACGAGCGGATCGACTACGAGCTCGTCAACGGGCGCGGCGGGAAGCCGTACTTCACCGAGCTGATGGACCTCGCGACCGCGTTGCGCGGCCGCTATGCCGAGGTCCTCGGATGTGACCCCGCGCAGGTTGCGCTGACCGGCTCGACGACCGATGGTGTCAACACCGTCTTGGCCGGCCTCGATCTGCATCCCGGCGACGAGATCCTCACCTCCGACGAGGAGCATCCCGGGCTGCTCGCGCCGCTCGGCCGAGCGCGGCGGCGCCACGGCGTGAGCATCCGCGTGGTGCCGTTCGCGGAGATCGCGGCAGCGGTCTCGCCGGCCACGCGGCTGATCGCCTGCTCGCACGTGTCCTGGATCGGCGGCAAGCTCATCGACGCGCCGGCGCTGGCCGCGACCGGGGTCCCCGTGCTCCTCGACGCCGCCCAGGCCGTCGGCGCAGTGGCGGTCGACGTGACGGCCCTCGGGTGTGCGTTCTACGCCGGGTCCGGTCAGAAATGGCTCTGCGGTCCGAAGGGCAGCGGCTGCCTCTACGTCGCGCCGGACCACGTCGACGATCTGCTGATCCCGTGGCCCGGCTACGGCTCGCTCAAGGACTCCGCCGGTGCCCTCGAGCTCACCCCGGCCGAGGGCGCCAAGCGCTTCGACCACGGCTTCCCGCCCGGCATGAGCAGCCGGTGGGCGCTGGCCTCGATGGAGGTGCTCGCCGAGGCGGGCTGGGATTGGGTCCATGAGCGCGCCGCCACGCTCGCCGGGGGGCTGGCCGAGGCGCTGGCCCGACGCGGCCTCGAGGTGGCGTCCCGCGGGCGGACGACACTCGTTTCCTGGGACGCGGTCGACGCCGAGGCCGAGGTCGAGCGGCTCGCGGTCGCGGGCTTCGTCGTGCGCAGCATCCCCAGCCACGGCCTGGTCAGGGCGTCCGTCGGAGCTTGGTGCTCCGAGGATGAGCTGACCGCGCTCGCCGACGCGGCGGCCGCGGGCGGCAGTGCCGCCGCGTGACCGTCAGGCAGCGCGGTTACACGAACGTCCTAGTGCGCTGCGATGCCCGCCCGGTCTCCCGGCGGCGCCTCGCTCGCTCGTCCGCCGGCGGTGGAGGCGAGTCCCCGGTCGAGCACTGCGACCAGCCGGGCGTACGTGTCATCGAGCGAGATCGGGAGGCCGAAGCCGGCATCGATCTCGAGTCCCACGAACCCGTGCAGCGCCGAGCGCACGATCCTGGCCCCGTGGATCGCCTCCTCGCCCTCGAGTTCGTACCCGCGCAACACGGCGAGCACGACCCCGACGACCGCCTCGGCCGCGTCCGCGGACTCCCGGTCGCTCGGCTCCGGCGGCCGCTGGGCGGCGGTGTACGTACCCGGGTGGGCCCGCGCGTAGGCGCGGTAGGCGTCGCACACGGCCCGCAGGGCGTCGCTGCCCGCACGCCCCTGGGCCGACGCGCCGAGCGTGACAGCCAGCTCACGGGCCCCGCGGGCGGCGAGTCGCCGGCGCAGATCGTCGAGGCCGCCGATGTGCGCGTACAGGGACGGCGCGCGCACGCCCAGCTCGGTGGCGAGCCGGGCGAGCGTGACCGCCGCCAGCCCTTCGGCGTCGGCCAGGACCGCCGCCGTCGCGACGATCGCGTCGGCATCGAGGCCCGCGCGCGCCATCAGCCGCCGGCCCCGGAGATCGCCCGGTCGATGTCCGCAGCCGGGCGGGTCACGGCCGGCCCGTGACCCGCCACGAGCACGGTGGGGTCGAGGGCCCGGAGGGCGCGAGCGGAGTCCACCGCCCGCTGCTTGTCCCAGGTCGCCATCGCCGCGAACGGGAAGCGGAGGTAGAAGTGGCTGGGCACGGCGGTCCCGCCCGCGGTCGTGAAGGCGTCCCCGGCGATCAGCGTTCGGTCGCGGGCATCGAGGAACGAGACGTGGCCGGGCGTGTGGCCGGGACTCGAGACGACCTCGAGGCTACCGACCCGGTCGCCGGCTTCGAGCCGCACGTCGGGGATGGTGCTGATCTTCGGCCAAGACCCTGGGAGCCTGCCGTCGACCACCTTCTCGCCGGCGTGGATCCGGGCGTCGAGCTCGGGCATCAGCACCTCGATGCCGGATCCGAGGCGCTCGCGCAGGGCATCGAGCGAGCCCACGTGATCGCCGTGGCCGTGGGTCAACGCCACGCGCCGGATCTCGCCCCCGGCGGTCCGAGCCGCTGCGATCAGGTCGTCGGCACCGCCGCCGAGCGTCGTGTCGACGAGCGTGAACCCGTCGTCCTCGCGGACGAGGTAGGCGTTCACAAAGCGCAGCCGGCTCAGCTGGATCAGGTTCGGGGTGACGGTGGTGGTGCGCACCGGTGTTCCTCTCGCGTGTCGGGACTAAGGCAAGTAGGAAAATACCTATGAGTCTTAGTTTTGTCAAACCCAAGGTCTTCCCGGCGTCGGGGCCTCCCCGTCGAGCGCGAGCGCGAAGCGAGTCGAGGCCGGCCTCGACTCAACACCGGGACGCGCGGGTCAGCCCAGGGCGGGCTCGGGCGAGCGCAGTTCGACGTCGGAGGGCTGAGACACGCGCTCGAGCTCTCCGTCGGAGCCGGTCTGGTAGGCGCCGGTGCGCCGCAGCGGCGGTGAGTAGGCGTGGATCGTCACCGCGGGGCCGCCGCCGGCGTGGAGCACGCGGTGAATCGCCACCGGCGGCACGTCGAAGCACGCTCCGGCGCCGAACTCTCGCCCGCGCGGAGCCGAGCCGAGGGTCAGCCGCTCCTCGCGCACGCGGCCCGAGATGACGACGATTCCCGCCCCCGACACGTCGTGATCGTGAAATCCTGTGTCCTGGTCCTCGCTCCAGCAGATGACCCAGGCGTTGACGTCCTCGTCGGACCAGATCTGTTCATATACGCGCGCGTCGTCGGCGTGCCGGACGAGATGCTCCCAGCGCGCCGGCTGCTCCGCGAGATCGGCGGCGAACCGCCGCAGCTCGGCTCCGGTGAGACTCATACCGCCACCCCGGCGCGATCGAGGACACGCGAGCCGTTGGCCGCCAGCATCGTCTCCCGGCCGGTGAGCATGGGCTCGATCACCGGGCGGTCGGAGCCGTACACGAGCCGGTCGGCACCGATGCGGCGCGCCACCGCTTCAACCGCCGCGGGACCGTAGCTGGAGGTGTCGTAGAAGACCAGCGGGTCGCGGAGATCGATCTCCGGCCCCCCGCGGGTGGTGAGCCGCTCGCTGAGCAGCGGCGCGCCTCCCGCGAGCATCGCGAACACGACCTCGAGCCGCGGATGCTCGCGCCGGCCGAGGGTCACGAACGTGAACCACGCCGCCTGCATCTGGGCGACGTAGTCGGTCAGCGCCCTCCACCACAGCGGCTCGGTCAGCGACGCCTCGCCGCGAACGGTCCCGGGGGCCGGGCCCGGATGCACGAAGAGCGGCACACCGAGCTCAGCGATCCGCTCCAGTGCCGGCCGGCTCTCGGCCAGGGCCTCGTGTCCGGCCAGCGCCGCGGCGGGGAGCGAGACGCCGGCGCAGCGCGGGCCGAGCACCTGGTCGACGTCGTCGGGGTCGAGTCCGTCGAGCGGGATCGGGCCCCAGGCGAGGAACTCCTCCGGCAGTGCGCGGACGCCCTCGAGGTGCGCGCCGATCAGCTCGAGCGCGCTGGCGCGGTCGAGCGCCTCGATGCCGATCGGGCTCGACAGCGCCACCACCGCGCGGTCGATCCGGTCGCCGCGCAGGAGGCCGGCGCGGCGGGCCGGCGTCTCGGTCTCGAGGTCGATCACATACGGCAGCTCGGCGGCGGAGTGGAGCACCGTCACGCCTCGCGTGCGGCGCACGAAAGGCAGCGAGCTGCGCGCGCCGAGGGCGTCGATCAGGGGCTCGGTCCACAGGTGTTGATGGAGGTCGGTGAGCATCGGGTCTCGGGCAGAAACTAGGCAAAGGCTATCAGCTTTATCGACATTGCCGGCGGCGAGCTTGAATCCCGGTGAGGCCTCGGTCGTCGGACTCGAGCAGGCGCTGCAGAGACCTCGGCGCTCTCGACCGGGTGCACCGGCCGATGCCGTAGGCTGCGCTGGTGCCGACGACGGAGCTCCTGGTGGTGACCGGTGAAAGGGTCGAGGTCGAGGGATCGATCGACGAGGTCGAGCGAAAGCTCGAGGACGCCGCGCGGAGCGCCTCGGGGGCGGTGGCCTGGCTCAGCGACGCGACGACCGGCGAGTCCCTCGGTGTCAACCCCACCCACGTCGTAACGCTTCGGCCCGGGGCGAACTGAGGCGACCTCCTACACTGGTAGGTGGAACGAGTCCACCACCGGCTGAGTGTCCCGCTCTCGCATTCTTCGTGTGGACGTGCCCTTGGGAGCGATGAGGAGTGCAGCGCGATGAGCAAGCAGACCCATGAGCCCGGCCCGGGGCGGTCGACGTCGGATGCGGCCTTCAACGAGCTCCGCAAGGAGATCAACGATCGCAACGAGCGAGTTCAGAAGGAAGCCCGCAAGGTGAGGACCGCGAAGGAGCGCGAACAGGTGGCCAGGAAGCACCGCGAGGATCGCTTTTAGCCGGCTCGCGGCCGCGCCGGCAGTTGAACCGCGCCGCTAGGACACAGCTAGTCGAACTGCGGCGCCTCCCAGCCTTCGAATACCTCCGGCAAGCCGTCGCTGACGCGGTCGGGAAAGGCGGCCGGCCGCTTCTCGAGGAACGCTGTCACACCTTCGCGCGCGTCGGCGGACTGGCCGCGGGCGAACATCGCACGCGAGTCGACACGGTGTGCGTCCATCGGGTGCTCGGCGCCCAGCATCCGCCACAGCATTCGCCGGGCGAGCGCGACCGAGACCGCCGCCGTGTTGTCGGCGATCTCTCGCGCGAGCGCGTGGGCGGCTTCGAGCAGTTCAGCGGGAGGGTGGACGCTGCGCACGAGGCCGGCCTCGAGCGCCTCCTGGGCATCGAACACGCGACCTGTGGCGACCCACTCCATCGCTCGGCTGATCCCGACCACGCGGGGCAGGAACCAGCTGGAGCACGCCTCGGGAACGATCCCCCGGCGGGCGAACACGAAACCGATCCTGGCGCCGTCGGCGGCCAGGCGGACGTCCATCGGCAGCGTCATCGTCGCGCCGACGCCGACCGCCGGCCCGTTGATCGCCGCGATCACCGGCTTCGTGCACTCGAACACGCGCAGCGTGAACCGACCCCCGTTGTCGCGCGGCACCGCGCCCTCCGCCTCGCGCTCGCGCCAATCGAAGGTGTCGCCGCCGCCGGACAGGTCCGCGCCGGCGCAGAACCCCCGCCCGGCGCCCGTGACGATCACCGCGCGCACGTCATCGTCGGCGTCCGCGCGGTCGAAGGCGTCCATCAGCTCCCGGGCCATGATCGGGGTCCACGCGTTCAACCGCTCCGGACGGTTGAGCGTGACCGTCAGCACGCGGGCCTCGACCTCGGCTTGGATCTGCTCTGGCGCCACACCGACAAGTCCATCATCCGATTCGGATGGCGCGGCGTGCAGCGCCGGCCGTAGGGTCATAGGATGCAGCGAGCGGCGAGGCGCCCGCGACAGCTACGGATCGAGGATCGCCATGAGCGTCGATGAGGGTAAGCGGAACAGGCTCGATGAGCATGAGGTCACGCGGGCGGTGCGCGGCCGGCTTGGCAAGCTCGCCCCCGACGCCCACTACGACGTGGTCATCGTCGGTGGCGGCTCGGCCGGCTGCATCGTGGCGAACCGCCTGAGCGAAGATCGCGGCACGCGCGTCGCGGTGCTCGAGGCGGGTCGCCCCGACTACCCCTGGGACCTCTACATCCACATGCCCGCGGCGCTGTCGTTCCCGATCGGCAATCGTCTGTATGACTGGAAGTACGAGTCCGAGCCCGAGCCCCACATGGGCGGCCGGCGCGTGTATCACGCCCGGGGCAAGGTGCTCGGCGGCTCGAGCAGCATCAACGGGATGATCTTCCAGCGCGGCAACCCGCTGGACTACGAGCGCTGGGGCGCCGACCCGGGGATGGACCGCTGGGACTACGCGCACTGCCTGCCCTACTTCAAGAAGATGGAGACGTGTCTCGCCGGCGCCGATGAGTGGCGCGGCGGACGCGGACCGCTGCTGCTCGAGCGCGGGCCCGCCGACAACCCGCTGTGCGGCGCGTTCTTCGACGCCGTCCAGCAGGCCGGCTACGAGCTGACCGAGGACGTCAACGGGTATCGGCAGGAGGGGTTCGCCGCCTTCGACCGGACGATCTATCGCGGCCGCCGCATGAGCGCCGCACGGGCCTACCTGCACCCCGTGATGTCGCGACCCAACCTCGACGTGCGCTGCAACGCGTTCGTCAACCGGGTGCTGTTCGCGGGCAAGAAGGCCGTCGGTGTGGAGGTGGTCGAGCACGGCCAGACGCGGATCATCCACGCCGGCGAGGTGATCCTGTGTGGCGGCGCGATCAACTCGCCGCAGCTGCTGCAGCTCTCGGGCGTCGGCAATGCCGCCGAGCTCGCCCCGCTCGGCATCGACGTCGTCCACGACCTCCCGGCGGTCGGGGAGAACATGCAGGACCACCTCGAGGTCTACGTGCAATATGCGTCCAAGCAGCCCGTGTCCGTGGCTCCGGCGATGAAGATGCACAACCGCCCCAAGGTCGGGCTCGAGTGGCTGCTGTTCCGGCGCGGTCCCGGGGCCACGAACCACTTCGAGTCCGGAGGCTTCGTTTGCAGCAATGACGAGGTCGCCTATCCGAACCTGATGTTCCACTTCCTGCCGATCGCGATCCGCTACGACGGCACCGCGCCGCAGGGGCACGGCTACCAGGTCCACGTCGGACCGATGTACTCCGACTCACGCGGCTCGGTCAAGGTCGTCTCGAGCGATCCTCATGTGCACCCGGCGCTGCGGTTCAACTACCTCTCGACCGAGCAGGACCGGCGCGAGTGGCTCGAAGCCGTCCGCTGCGCACGCACGATCCTCACCCAGGATGCGTTCGAGCCCTTCAACGACGGGGAGATCTCACCGGGCGGCGGCGTGGAGAGCGACGAGGAGATCCTCGATTGGGTCGCCCGCGACGCCGAGACGGCGCTGCATCCCTCGTGCACGTGCAAGATGGGCACCGGGGCGGATTCGGTGCTCGACCCCGACACGCTGGTCGTGCACGGCGTCGAGCAGCTCCGCGTGGTCGACGCCGCCTCGATGCCCTACGTCACCAACGGCAACATCTTCGCCCCGGTGGCGATGCTGGCCGAGAAGGCGGCGGACCTGATTCGCGGTGACACGCCGCTCGCGCCCGCCACCGACGTTCCGTTCTACCGCCACGAGGCGGTCGTCTCCGAGCAGGAGGTCGAGGGAAAGAAGGCGGCACGGGCCAAGACGCAGAAGTGACCGCCCGGTTCGGAGACGCCGATGTCCGGGATGTAGCCGAAGACGTAGCGGGCGGGGATGTTGGAGTCCGAGCATGACAGGTAAGCACGCGCACACGGAAACGAGCCGCCGCGCTCGACTTCGTTACGGACCGACGGTACTCTGGCTGCACGCCGCTTGCCAAGAAGCTCGGCTTCTTCCCGCAATGCCTGAAACAGCGGGGCGGGAGCGCGGCCCGGCCTTGCGGCTGGCGGCCACCTCACATACACAGACCCGGGGCGCCCCGAACGGCCCCAGGAGATAGACCGGATGGAGCACCACCGGCGAAGCACAGGAGTCCCGTGCCGCGGAGCCCGTGGGTAGCGGTCGACGCCGCCACGATCCCGGCCAAGCGGGCTCGGGAGCTGCGCGATGCGTGGGAGGACTTCGTCGACGGACGGCTCCAGGGGGAGGATGACGATGCCGGCACGCCGCAGATCCGCCTGCCGATCGTCGATTCGTGGCAGCGCTCGCGCGATGCGGGGGTCGATCCGAGCGGACGACAGCCGGCGCCGTCGCTCGTCGAACTCGGTCAGGTGGGAGAGCTGTGGGAGGCGCACCCGCTGGCGATCGCCACGCCGCTGATCGTGCACTGCATGGCCGAGGCCTCGGCCGAGGCCGACCATCTGCTCGTGATCAGCGATGCCGACGGGATGCTCCTGCGCGTCCGTGGCGACGAGCGATTGCGCAATCGGGCGGCCGACGAGATGAACTTCGTGGAGGGTGCGCTGTGGAGCGAGGCGGGCGCCGGGACAAACGCCATCGGGACCGCTCTGGCCGCCGAGCACGCCGTGCAGGTATTCGCCGCCGAGCACTTCACCGAGCCCGTCCAGCGCTGGACCTGTGCCGCCGCCCCGGTCACCGATCCGGACACCGGCCGGCTGCTCGGGATCATCGACCTGACCGGCGACTTCAGCGGCGTCAACCCCCACAGCCTGTCGGTGGTGGTCGCGACGGCGAGCGCGGTCGAGGAGCTGCTCAGGCTCCGGATGCGCGAGCGCGACGACCGACTCCGGGCTCGCTACGGAGTGCTGCTCGGGCCGGAGTCGGCCGGGGCGGCGCTCGTCACCGGCAGCGGACGCGTGCTGCTCGACCCCCGGCGCCACTGGCCGGCCGTGGCCGTGGCCGAGATTCCCTCGGGTGGGGGCGCGTTCGAGCTGCCGTCGGGCGCCGTGGCGATCGCCGAGCCGATCGAGGACGACGATGTCTACGTGGTGCGCCCGCAGGGCTCGCAGTCGCGTCCGGCGCGCCCCCTGCTCGATTTGCGCCTGCTCGGCGAGTCCGCACCGGTCGTCCGGCTCGACGGCCGGGCTCTGCAGCTGCGCCCGCGGCACGTCGAGCTGATCGCGTTGATGGCGCTGCATCGTGGCCGCCTCAGCGCCGAGACACTGTGCGCGGAGCTGTACGGCGATGCCGGGCACGCTGCGAGCATCCGCGTCGAGATGTCGCGGCTGCGACGGCTGCTGCCAGGGGCGCTCCAAGCGGGCGGCTACGCGCTGGGCTGCGAGGTCGACAGCGACGTCAGGCACGTGCGCGCGCTGCTGGGCCGGGGGGCCGTGAGCGACGCGGCGGCGCTCTACGCAGGGCCGCTGCTGCCTGACTCCTCGGCTCCGGGGATCGCGCGCGCGCGCGAGGAGCTCGACGGATGGCTGCGGCAGGCGGTGATCACCTCTGAGGACGTCGAGGCGCTGTGGTCGTGGGTCCGTTCGCCGTCGGGCGAGGAGGACCTCGTGGCGTGGCTGCGGCTCCTCTCAGCGCTTCCCTACACAGACGCACGGCGTGGTCTTGCCGTCGCCCGGACGGCCGCGCTACGGCGCTCGGCGGGGTCTGTAGCGGGCATGTAACGCCTCGATGGTGGACTTCCTTGGGCCGGCCTGCATCCCGCAGGCGGCGGATCGGAACGGACTCGTCCGGCCGGTTCGAGGAGAGGAAGCCGGACATCACGGACCACCGCCCTTCAGCCGGCGCGGCTGCGCCGCGGACTCGCTCGCTGACGGCACGCTCCTTCGCGCTCGAGCGCGAGCACTTGGCGGCGACCCTGCAAGAGGTCGCCGACCCGGCCTCGGCAGCGCTCGGCGCATCTCCCATTCCAGCGATTCCGGAAGACCCGCCCGTTCTTGAACGCCCAGTCCGCCTCGCCCTAGGGTCAGGCACCACAGCGGTCCACACGTCCTCGACGTAGGAGAGGAAGCCTCAACATGAGCAGAGCCAGCATCACGAAGGCCCACAACAAGATTCAGGAGCTGTCGTGGGACCCGACGTTCGTCGAGCCCGTCGACAAGTACCCGACCGACTACACGTTCGAGAAGGCCCCCAAGAAGGACCCGCTCAAGCAGGTCCTGCGCTCCTACTTCCCGATGGAGGAGGAGAAGGACAACCGCGTCTTCGGCGCGATGGACGGCGCCATCCGCGGCAACATGTTCCGCCAGGTCCAGGAGCGCTGGATGGAATGGCAGAAGCTGTTCCTGAGCATCATCCCGTTCCCGGAGATCTCCGCCGCGCGGGCGATGCCGCTGGCCATCAACGCGGTCCCGAACCCAGAGGTCCACAACGGGCTGGCGATTCAGATGATCGACGAGGTTCGCCACTCGACGATCCAGATGAACCTCAAGCGGCTGTACATGAACCATTACATCGACCCGGCCGGGTTCGACATCTCCGAGAAGGGGTTCTCGAACTGCTACGCCGGCACGATCGGGCGCCAGTTCGGCGAGGGGTTCATCACCGGCGACGCGATCACCGCCGCCAACGTGTACCTCACGATCGTGGCCGAGACGGCGTTCACGAACGTGCTGTTCGTGGCCATGCCGGGTGAAGCGGCGGCCAACGGCGACTACCTGTTGCCGACGGTGTTCCATTCCGTCCAGTCCGACGAGTCCCGCCACATCTCCAACGGATACTCGATCATCCTCATGGCGCTGGCCGACGAGCGCAACCGGCAGCTGCTGGAGCGCGACCTGCGCTACGCCTGGTGGAACAACCACGCCGTCGTCGACGCGGCGATCGGCACGTTCATCGAGTACGGCACCAAGGACCGCCGCAAGGACCGCGACAGCTACGCCGAGGCGTGGCGCCGCTGGATCTATGACGACTACTACCGCAGCTACCTGGTCCCGCTGGAGAAGTACGGCCTGACGATCCCACACGATCTCGTCGAGCTCGCCTGGGACCGCATCTGGAACAAGGGCTACATCCACGAGGTCGCGCAGTTCTTCGCCACCGGCTGGTTCGCCAACTACTGGCGGATCGACGCGATGGACGACACCGACTTCGAGTGGTTCGAGCACAAGTACCCAGGCTGGTACGACAAGTACGGCACGTGGTGGGAGCGCTACGGCGAGCTGTCGAAGAAGAACGGCCACAAGCCGATCGCCTTCGAGCCCGAGGGCGCCGACTACGAGTATCCCCACCGCTGCTGGACGTGCATGGTGCCGTGCCTGATCCGTGAGGACACCGTCGTCGACGAGGTCGACGGCCAGGTTCGCACGTACTGCTCGGAGACGTGTCACTGGACCGACGCGGTCGCGTTCCGGCCCGAGTACGAGGGCCGTCCGACGCCGGCCATGGGCCGGCTGTCCGGCAAGCGCGAGTGGGAGACGCTCTACCACGGCAAGGATGTCGCCGAGATCATGCAGGAGCTCGGCTATGTGCGCGACGACGGCCACACGCTGGTGCCGCAGCCGCACCTCGATCTGGACCCGAGCAAGATGTGGACGCTCGACGAGGTGCGGGGGATCACCTTGAACAGCCCCAACGTGCTGCTCAACCAGATGTCACCGGAGGAGCGCGAGCAGCACATCGCGCGCTACAAGGCGGGCGGACCCGCCGGCCGGCCGGCCAAGGAGGGCGCGGCCAGCTGAACCTCCCCCGTCTCGGCCGGGCCCCGGCCCGGCCGAGACGGCAGTTCAGCACAGCGCCACCACACCATGGGCGAAAAGCACATCGCACGGTTCGAGCCGGTCGGAATCGAGCTCGAGGTCGACGAGGACGAGACGATCCTCAACGCCGCGTTCCGCCAGGGCGTGATGCTGATGCACGGGTGCAAGGAGGGGCAGTGCTCGGCCTGCAAGTCCTTCCTGCTCGACGGCGAGGTCGACCTCGACCGTTACTCGACGTTCGCGCTGCCCGACTTCGAGGAATCGGAGGGCTACACGCTGCTGTGCCGGGCGCACGCGCTGAGCGACGTCGAGATCGAGCTGTTGCACTACGACGAGGAGGCGCTCCGCAGCGGCATGCCGATCGTCACCGCCACGGCCGAGGTGGAGGCGGTCGAGCCGCTGACCCGCGACATCCGCCGCCTGGTGCTGCGCCTGCGTGATCCCGAGCGGATCGAGTTTCACGCCGGCCAGTACGTGGACATCGCGATTCCCGGCCACGAGGGCGAGCACCGCTCCTTCTCGATGGCCAACACCCCCGGTCAGCCCGACCGGCTCGAGTTCATGATCAAGGTCTACGAGGGCGGTCGCTTCTCCGGGCTCCTGGAGAACGGGAACGGCATCAAGGCGGGTGACGAGCTGACCTGCACCGGGCCGTTCGGCATGTTCACCCTGCGCGATTCCTCCCCGCGCCGGCTCGTGTTCATCGGCGGCGGCGCGGGCATGGCCCCGATCGTCTCGCTGCTGCGCTCGATGGCCGAGAAGGGGACGACCCGGCCGGCCACCTTTTACTACGGCGCGCGCACGCCGGACGACCTGTTCGCGCTCGACGAGCTCGAGCGGCTGCGCGGTGAGCTGCCCGAGTTGCGGTTCGTCCCGGCCCTGTCGGAGGCCGGCGAGGCCGACGGGTGGGCGGGCGAGGCGGGGCTGATCACCGACGTTGTCGATCGACTCGAGTCCGACCTCGAGGACGTCGACGCGTACCTGTGCGGTCCGCCGCCCATGGTCGACGCCGCGATCGCGCTGCTCGAGCGGCGGGGCGTCCCCGAGTCACACATCTACTTCGACCGATTCACGACCTCCGCGGGCTGACCTGCGGGGACAAGAAAGGAACAGCATGCCTCCAGAGACGACCGTGACGCCGGAGCGCAGTGTCCCCAAGCCCGTGTTCACCGACGCCGAGGCGGGGGCCAAGGAGTTCCCGTCCTCGCGCAGCCGCTCCTACAACTACTTCGAGCCGCGCAAGCGTCGCGCAACGGTGTATGAGGACGTCACCGTCGATGTCCAGCCCGATCCCGAACGCCACCTCACCCAGGGCTGGGTCTACGCCTTCGCTGACGGCACGTCCGGATATCCACAGGAGTGGACGGCCCTGAAGTCGAACAACTGGCACCTGTTCCTCGACCCCAACGAGGAGTGGGAGCAGACGATCTACCGCAACAACGCCAACGTGGTGCGCCAGATCGGCCAGACGCTGGCCAACGCCAAGGCGGCGGAGTCGTATGCGGCCTGGAACCGCTCCTGGATCAAGGTCGTCGAGCGCCACGTCTCGGCCTGGGCCCATGCCGAGCACGGGCTCGGGATGCACGTGTACACGCCGGCCCAGCGCGACGCGCCGACCAACATGATCAACAACGCGCTGACGCTCGGCGCGATCCACAAGCTGCGCTTCGCGCAGGACATCATCCTGTTCAACCTCGAGTTGTCGGACCAGATCGACGGGTTCGACGGGTCCGTGCACATGCAGAGCTGGCAGACCGACCCGGTCTGGCAGGGCGTGCGGGAGAACATCGAGAAGCTGACCGGCGTCCGCGACTGGGCCCAGGCGTTCTTCGCCACCGCCGTGGTGTTCGAGCCGCTCGTCGGCGAGTTGTTCCGCAGTGGCTTCGTGATGCAGGAGGCCGCCCACCAGGGCGACTTCGTGACCCCGACGATCATGGGCGCGGGCGAGTCCGACACGGCCCGCGAGCAGCGCGGCGCCCGGGCGCGGGGCGGCCAGCAGCACCGGGCCGGGCGGCGGAGACCAGCCCACGTTTGACGGATTCGTCCGGGCGGACGGGCGGGTCGGCACCCGCAACTACATCGGCGTGCTGACCTCGGTCAACTGCTCGGCCACCGTGGCCAAGCTGATCGCGCGGGAGGCCGAGCGCGGCGAGCGGCTCGCCGAGCATGATGCGAGCGGCGAGCTTGGCCAGCGGCAGGCCGACGGCCTTCGACACGAACGGCACCGTGCGCGAGGCGCGCGGGTTGGCCTCGATCACATAGAGGCGCTCACCGTGCACCGCGAACTGCACGTTCAAGAGCCCGACGA
>Ga0208714_1000163_pt1 | contig 20230 bp, 13 predicted proteins | sample NGESurshal072012_3_FD_184461 | JGI IMG/M metagenome (GOLD analysis project Ga0208714, IMG submission 184461) | Arctic peat soil microbial communities from Barrow, Alaska - NGEE Surface sample 415-1 shallow-072012 (SPAdes) | ecosystem: Environmental > Terrestrial > Soil > Wetlands > Peat ... | reverse complement strand
CGAAGCGCCCGGCGGCGGTGGCGGTGGCGGCGGTGGCGGTGGCGGTGGCGGCGGTGGCAACACCGGCGAAACGGCGAAAAGCACCAGCGCCATCACGGGCCAGACCGGCGGGTCCGGCGGTGCCGGCGGCGTGCTCGGCTACAAAGTCAGCATCGCCGGCACCTCGCTGGCGGCGAGCCCCGCGGGGGCTGTCGCGCTGAAGGTCAGTTGCGCCGGACCGAGCAGCTGCGCGGGGACCGTGACGCTGCGCACGCTCAGCGCGGTGAGCGCGAGCACGAAGAAGAAGGCGATCTTGACGTTGGCCAGTGGCTCCTTCTCGGCGCCCGGCGGAAGCGTCAAGAGCGTGTCGCTCCACCTCTCCGCGAAGGCCCGTGCGCTGCTGGCGCGCCTGCATGTGCTCAAGGCAAAGGCGACGATCGTCGCGCGCGACTCGCAGGGCGCGACGCACACGACGCTGATCGTCGTTACGTTGCACGCCGCAAAGAAGCATCATTGACCGACTCGCGCGCCGCCCCGGCGGCGCGCGAACGAGTCAAGACCTCGGGCCGCGGCTCGGCGGCCGGAGGTCTTCCTCGGCGGCCCGGGTATTTCGAGCACGCCAGTTGTCCGCGTGCGCCAAGAGCCGAGACCGGCAGTGTAAAGCGCTGGTCAATGCAACGTCTATCGCTTGTTGCCGACTCGTAAACGGATCGTTACGAGATGGTTGTGAAGAACCAGAATCGTAACGCCGGGCTGGCGCGTGGCTGGAAATGTGATGACCGGGAGCGGATGGCTCTCAGCTCATCAGGAATGGAACCTGCTACCAGGAGGTAGTCTAGTAATGATGTCTCGATCTGCGCGTCGCATCTTGTCGGCGTGCGTACTTTCAGCGGCCGTTGCGGCCGCCCTCGCGGCGCCGGGTGCCGCAAGCGCATTTACGCTCGTGCAGTGCGAAGGGGGAGCGATTCACGGCAAAGGCTCCTCCGCTCAGAAGCTGCTCCAGATCAACATCTGGAACCCGCAGTTCAACACGTCGGCGAACGGCAAGGCCTGTAACGGAACTCAGGGCTCTGGCGGCAAACCGGCGGTGACATACACCTCGACCGGCAGCGGCGCGGGCATGGAATCGTGGGGCGTCGAAACCAAAGCCGGCGGTGAAATCCGCTTCGGCAAAGAAAACGCCTTCGTCGGCACCGAGATAGCGCCGAGCAAAAAACAGTCCGAAGAAATCACGTCGCATGGCGCGGCGGGAGCGCTGCTGACGATTCCGGTCGCGCAGCCGGCGATCGCGATCCTCATTCACCTGCCGAAAGGCTGTGAAAAGGCGACCGGTGGATTGGCCCCGGGGCGTCTCGCGATGAAGGACGCGACCGTGGAGAAAGTCTTCCAGGGCACGGCTACGACGTGGAACAAGGTCCTCAACAAGGCGACGCTCGTGGGCAACTCAGAATGCACGAAATCGCTTCTGGCAAAAGCCCCCATCAGCCGCGTTGTGCGCGAAGACGGGTCAGGGACGACCGATGCGTACATGAAATACCTCGGCGTGGTGTTCAAGAAGGAAGTGGCGCCGGGCAAGACCTGGAACCAGCTGGGCGAAGTGGCCAACAACACGACGTGGCCAAACGAAGCCGGACACCCCGTGCTGCGAGGCAGCGGTGGTGGCGGCGTCGTGAAAAAAGTCGCTGAAACCCCGGGCAGCATCGGCTACGCGAACGTCGCCGACGCGCGTGCGAACGCCGCCTTCGTCCCGCCTGCAGGTGGGTCGGAAAAGTCGGTGTTCTGGGCCGTGGTGGAAAGCAACAAAGAACTCTACGTGGACCCGTCGACCAACGGTGAGGTTGCGACCGTGGCCGATTCCAACTGTGCGGAAACGCTCTACACAAACGGGAAAAAGAAATTCCCGCCGCCGACGACCACGGAACTCTGGAACGAAGTCACGACATCGAAGAAGCAGAAAAACTACGACATCTGCTACATCACGTATGACCTCGCGCTGACCAAATACTCCGCCTTCACGAAAGGCACGACGGTCGAAGAAGCGCCGACCGAAGCGGAGGCGAGGACCGTGGCTGACTACCTCGGCTACGAGCTCAGCACCGGAACCGGCGGCGGGCAGGAAGCAGCCGCAGGCAACGACTACGCAAAGCTCCCGACAAACGAAAACCCGGCCCTGAGCGTGCTGAAAATCGCTCAGGAAGGTGTGTCGAAAGTCGGCTTCTAGCGGGCCTTCCCGATCGCTGAGGCGACCGACGAAGGATCGAAGCAACAGCAACGCAGGCAAACCGGCCGGGCCGCTCGCGAGGGCGGCCCGGCCGGCGTCTTTCCGCCCGGCGATTGCCAATGCGCCTGCCGGCAGCCGCCGTCCGAGCGCCCGCCCGGCTGAGACTTTCGCCGCCAGGCTTGACTTTACAGCGGACTTAAGTGCATGATGCAGGTATTGAGCAGGGATAACGGGATCTCGACATTTGTTCGAGCCAGATGAGCCATCATGCGGGGATGTCTGATGGAGGGCAAGGAAGCGAGGAGCGCTCATGAGCGTTGAGACGGGGACGGGGAATGGGCCAGAGACGGGCCTGCGGTTGGGACGGCCGGTTGCCGGGACGAGAGGCGCGCGGCGCAGTGCGAGCCGGCGGGGCCTCTCGGCGCGATCGTTCAGCGACGTGCGCGGCCCGTCGGTGTGCCTGCGCCGCGATGCGCTGTTTCGCCGGGCACTGCTAGGAGCCGACGTGGTCGCGATCCTCGGCGCGCTCGTGCTGACGGTCGCCCTGTCCTCGCGCCGGGTGCCGCTGCATCTGACCTGGGAGAGCCTCGTCGGCGTCCCGCTGCTGCTCGTGGGGGCCAAGCTGCTCGGCCTGTATGACCGCGACGAGACGCTGCTGCGCAAGACGACGCTCGACGAGGCGCCGAAGCTGTTCCAGCTGGCCACGCTGAGCACGCTCGTCGCGCTGCTGGCGGGCCGGCTGGTCGTCGCCGGGACGCTCGACCACAGGGAGGCGCTGTTCCTGTGGATCGCGCTCGCCGCCTCGCTGCTGCTCGCGCGCGCCGCCGCACGGGGCATCGCGTTGTGGGCCGGCCCGACGGAGCGATGCCTGTTCATCGGCGACGAACGCTCGGCGGAAATGGTCGCAGGCAAGCTGTCCGGTCATGGCGGGATCAAGGCGAAGATCGTCGCGCACCTCGATCTCGACCAGGTCGCGCCGTGGTCGACCGACGCCTTCTCGACTCCGCGGCTCACGGAGATCCGCGACCTCGCGCAAACGCTCGACGTGCACCGCGCGATCATCGCCCCGGGGTGGGGATCCGGCGCGGATGCGAACGAGACGCTCAACCTGGTGCGCACGCTCAAGGCGGTCGGCGTGCGGGTCAGCGTCCTGCCGCGAATGCTCGAGGTGGTCGGATCGTCGGTCGAGTTCGACGATCTGCATGGCGTGACGCTGATGGGCGTCCGGCGCTTTGACCTCACGCGCTCCTCGTCGGCGATCAAGCGGGCGTTCGACCTGCTCGGCGCCTCCATAGGCCTGCTGGTGATCTCGCCAGTGCTGATCGCCTTCGCGGTGGCGATCAAGCTCGACAGCCGTGGGCCCGTGTTCTTCCGCCAGTTGCGCGTCGGGCGCCACGGACGGCGCTTCTACATGCTCAAGTTCCGCACGATGGTCCCAGACGCCGACGCGATGAAGGAGTCGTTGCGCCATCGCAACGAGGCGCAGGGCGGACTGTTCAAGATCGCGCAGGACCCGCGCGTCACGGGCATGGGCCGGTTCCTGCGGATAACCGCGCTCGACGAGCTGCCGCAGCTGCTGAACATCGTCAAAGGCGAGATGAGCCTCGTCGGCCCGCGTCCGCTGATCATCGAGGAGGACGAGCGCATCGAGGGCTGGCACCGCCGGCGCCTGGAACTGATGCCCGGGATGACCGGCCCCTGGCAGATTCTCGGCCCCGCCCGCGTGCCGCTGAAGGAGATGGTGGCGCTGGACTACCTGTACGTGGCCAATTGGTCGCTGTGGACCGACGTGAAGATCCTGCTCCGAACCGTGCCTCACGTGCTCGGGCGGCGCGGCCTGTAGGTGCAGTGGAGCTGGCCGGTCAGCCTCTGGGCACCGACAGCCGGTGCAGCGCCGTCAGCGCATTCCGTGACCGGAGGCCCGTTGTCGGCGCGCGGGTTGGAGCCCGCGCTGGCGGTGAGCTTCGCGTACACGGCGCGGCCCCGGTGATCGGGCGGTCGACGATGAGCCTCTGAGCAGCACCTGCTCTCCGACTGCGCCGGCCAGCTGGGCGGCGGGCCGCAGCTCACGATCGGCTCTCGCCGCGATGCGACATAGGCCCAGCAAGACGGTCGACACGGCCAGCCAGGTCAAGGGGATCAATGCTAGAAGCATGGCACCAGGATTCAGTCGGGAGCTAGCGACGGCCCGTAGTGTCTGTACGCGATTCGGGCATGCATTCCTGCATCGGCGGCGAGTCTCAACAACTTGAGACGCCGCGCGCACGACTGGACGTGTGGCTAGCGTGAAGCTCTAGGTGCCGTCGCATTCGGCCTCATCGACGAGTCGTTCCAGCGCGTCGGAGAGCTGCTCGCAGACCTTCTCGGGCGCGAACAGGCGTTGGGCCTCCGCACGCGCTCTGGCGCTCAGGTTCACCGGGTCTGCTCGACTGCGGGCAAGCAGCGTCTCGATGGCCACGACGAAGCCCTCGACATCCCCGGGCTGGACCTCCGCCACGACCGATCTGTCGACCCCCTCGATCGCACCCACCTCGCTCGTGGCGACGACCGGCACCCCGGCCGCCAGCGCCTCGGCGACGGTCAATGCAAACGGCTCATACCTGCTGGCCTGCAGCAGGATGTCGGCATTGGCGAGCTCTTCCGGTACCTGCGCGGAGGAGATCGAGCCGGCGTATTCGGCGTTCGCGTCAGGCAGATCGTCGAGCAGCCTGGTGTAATCGGACCATAGGCTCGGACCGCCGACGACGCGGATGCGGATGTCGCGCTGGCGCTCGAGCAGCGATTTGGCCACCGCGACGACATCCTCGATTCCCTTGCGCGTCGAGACCCGGCCGAGAACCAAGACGGTCGCGGTGCCGTCGCGGGAGCTGGGGCGGGAGAGCGAGAAGCGGTCCAGCTTGACGGGGTTTGGAACGACGATGGTCGACGCCGCAGGAAAGGAGTAGTCGCGGACGAGATGGTCGCGAAATACGGCGCTGATGCACACGAGCAGACGTGCCCGTCCGATGCTGATCCGCTGCACCAGCACGCGAACCGCCATGATCGCTGCGACCAGCAAGAAGACGTACCGGGGCTGAGCGCGAAAGCTGAGTCGTCTCTCTGCGATCAGCCACCTCAGCTCGCCCGCGATGTGCGTGTCTGGGCGAATCACAAGCGGTATCGTGCGCGCGACGCTGCGCGGCACTGCGAGCGACTCGATTGAGGAAGTCTGAAAGATCAGGTCGTAAGGCTCACGTGCATGCGAGCGAACGATCGCCTGTCGAAGCCGGACAGACGCGAAGCCTCGTGCGAACAGTCCGGAGGCGAAGGCGGTGAATTTCGTGCGGCTGTACCACTTGTCCCATTGCCAACGGTTGGTGCCCCAAACGAATTGCAGGTTCCCATCAGCGAGCAGATCCGGGGGGAGTGGATGGCCCGCCGATGGGAAGAAGCAGACTATTCGGTGCCCGCGCTCGGCGAGACCGTGCAGTAGCTCTGCGTTGACGCCCGTCGCGCTGGCCACGCCGCCCGGAACCGGTCCAAGCCATGCGATGCGAAGTGATCTTCTCAACATTCCGTCAACCTATCGCCTCGCATCGCGCTAGCGATGAGGCAAGGCGCGCAGGGCGCGATCAACCTCCAGCTGCAGTCGCCGGTGAAAGGCCGCGACCGAGAAGCGTTGAGCGTTGCCGATCGCATCTGCGGGGTTTAGCTGCAGGGAGTCCAACCGGCCGATCGCGTCAGTGAAGGAATCCACATCGCCAGGCACGGCGAGCAAGCCCGTCACGCCGTCAACCACGGTCTCCAACGCACCGCCGGCGGCCGCAGCGACGACCGGCCTGCCGGCTGCCTGCGCCTCGACCGCGGTGATCCCGAACTCCTCGATGCTCGGGACGAGCACCGCGCGTGCCCGCGCGTAGAGCGCAGCGAGGTCGTCGTCGCCGAGTCGTCCGAGGAACTCGGCCTCGGGGTATGCGGCGGCCAGCGCGGCATGCTCGGGGCCCGATCCGACGATGCGGATCGGCGAGTTCGCGCGGCGCGCTGCCTCCAGCGCCACGTCGACACGCTTGTGTCGTACCAGCTCAGATACAACCAGCAACGCATCGCCAGGCTCGCTTGCCGTGAAGCGATGAGTTTCAACCGGCGGGTGAATGACCGTCGCTTCGCGGCCGTAGTAGCGGTTGATCCGCTCTCGGCAGAGCGCGGAGTTCGCGATGTAGACGTCGACGCGACGGCTCGCCGCCAGGTCCCACCGCTGCATTCGTCGCAACTGCCGACGCACCGCTGGCCTCAGCAACCCGGGTAGCTCCGACAGCGCGCGCGCTTGCTCATACCACGCATAGCGAAAGGGGGCGTGGCAATAACACACGTGCACCGCGCCCGCGGGCACAGATATGCCGTGAGCGAAGGCGCTGCTGCTGCTGAGCACGACGTCCACCGGCGACGGCCTCAGGCGTTTCACCGCCCACGGATAGAGAGGCAACAGGCGTCGGAATGTGGCCTGATCCACGCCGAGGCGCTGGAGCGGCGAGGTCGTCACCGAGCGACCGGCGAAGCGCCGATCGGTGCCCTGCTCGTCGTACAGGAGGGTGAAGATCGGCGCGTCGCAGTAGAGCTCCGCGATCGCCGCGAACGTACGCTCGGCGCCGCGCATGACGAGCAGGTAGTCATGGCTGAGAGCGACGCTCGACCCGAGCGTCAGGTCGGACGATGACGGTCTCATCCCACGACTGTATCCTGGTGCACTGCCGTCATGGCGGGCGATCCGCTCGCACGGCACGCAGGCGAGAGCGGGCGTGCGTTGGGATATGTTTGGCCTCATGTCAGACACTCTTCTGCGCATATTCGGCTGGCGCTCGCTACTCATCCACGGCGATCCGTGCGTGCTCGATCGCTGGCTTTGGTTGCGCCGACAGCTGCGCCAGGGCCCGGCCAGAACGTTCGATGCCGGCTGCGGCAACGGCGCATTCAGCATCTATGCGGCGCGCGCGGGCAACGAGGTGCTGGCCGCATCGTTCTCGGCGCGCGAGCAAGAGGATGCGCGCCGCCGCGCAGACCTCTTGGGCGTGAGGGGGATCGAGTTTCGCACCTTCGATCTTCGTGAGATCGAGGATCTTCGCGCCTCGCTCGGTGAGTTCGATCAGATCATCTGCCTTGAGACGATCGAGCACGTCAACGACGATCAGGGACTCGTCTGCTCGCTTGCCGCGATGCTCAAGCCCGGAGGCCGGCTGCTACTCACCGCGCCATTTGACGGGCACCGGCCGCTGTACACCGAGGAGCGAGATCCAAGCACCGTGGAGGACGGCTCCCATGTGCGCTTCGGCTATTCACAACAAAGGCTGCGCGAGGTCGCGCAGGGTGCCGGTCTTCGCGTGGAGAGCGAGGACTTCATCAGCGGAGTCGTCTCACAGGGGCTCACGAACCTGATGCGCAGACTGACACGCCGCCTGGGTGTGCCTGTGGCTTGGGCGTTGATGCTTCCGCTGCGCGCGCTGGTGATCTTCGACGTCCCACTCAGCAATATTCTGCATTACCGCTATCTCAGTGTTTCGCTGTGCGGCGTCAAGCAGGCGTGACGACTCGATGCGCATTCTCATAACGGTGCCGTGGGGAGACCGGCTGGGCGGAGCCGAGGCGATGCTGCAGACCGCGCTGGGCGGGGCACGCGAAAGCGGACACGAGGTCGAGCTCGTCTTCTTGCAGCCCGGACCATGGCCGCAGGAACTCGCGCGATCCGGCTTTCGCGTCGAGGTGATCGCCGCCGGGCGTCTGCGTCAGATCTATCGCACCGTGGCGACCGTCGGGCGTCTGGCCAGGCTGCTGCGCCGTCGCCGTCCCGACCTGCTGCTCAATTGGTCGGCAAAAACGCAGCTGTACGGGTCGGCGGCGGCGACGCTCGCGGGCATGCGCACACAAGTCGTGTGGTGGCAGCAGGCGATCCCGCCGCGCAAGGGCTGGCTCGATCGATGGGCGACCCGACTGCCGACGAGGGCGGTCATCTGCTACTCGCAGGCTGCCGCGCGGGCGCAGGCACAGCTGCGTCCCCGCCGGCCGACCTTCGTCGTCGCTGCCGGCGCGCCGGAGCCCGACGCCGATGCCGCGCCGGCCACGCTTCAGCTGCCGCAGGCGGCGCCGGTGGTCGGCCTGGTCGGGCGCCTGCAGCCGTGGAAGGGCCAGGACCGGATGCTCGAAGCTCAGGCGCTGCTGCGCGAGCGCGGGCAGGAGCTGCATCTGCTGATCGTCGGCGGCGATTCCTATGGCCTCTCGCCGCAGTACGCCGCGTCGCTGGAGCCCCTCGCGGCTCGGCTGGGCATCGCCGACGCCGTCACGATGACCGGTCAGGTACCAGACGCCGGGCCGTACATGCTGCGAATGGACATCCTCGTCAACGCCTCGGACCCGGAGCCGTTTGGCATCGTGCTGCTCGAGGGGATGGCGCGTGGGCTCGCCGTCGTCGCGGTCGACTCCGGAGGCCCCGGCGAGTTCATCGATGACGGGCGCACCGGCGTGCTCGCGCGCTCGGGCGAGCCGAGCGCGCTGGCGGACGCGATCGAGCCACTGCTCGCCTCGGCGAGCCTGCGAGCGGCACTCGGTCAAGCCGCGCGCGAGCGATTCCTCGACGAGTTCACCGACGTGGGTATGCAACACCGCTTCTACGCGACGCTGGAGCAGATTGCCGAAGACCGCGACGGCGGCGAGGGGCGAGATCGGCGTCCCGAAGCCGGAGTCTGAGGGTGGACGCTTCCGAGCCCTATGAGGTGACGATCGTCGCTCATGACGTCGGCGCGGTGGGGGGAATGGAGCGCGTGCTGGGCGAGCTCGTGACCGGCCTGCGCAGACTCGGGAATCCGGTGACGGTGATCGCTCGAACCTGTGAGCTGCCGCCCGATTCAGGGGTCGTCTTTCACCGAGTCCGCGGTCCGGCTCGCCCGCTGCTGATCGCCCATCCATGGTTTATGTTGTGGGGATCGCTGGCGGTGCGCCGCTGGCGGCGAGGGATCGTTCAGGCGACCGGCGCGATAATCGCCAATCGCGTCGATGTGATCGCCGTTCACTATTGCCATCGAGTCGGACCGACGAGCCCCGACCGTGTCAAGTTGCCCTACCGCATCCATTCCCGAGCAGTCGGGATCTTGAACCGGCTGGCCGAGCGATTCTGCTACCGGCCGAGTCGCGCGCGCGAGTTCGTATGCGTCTCGGAGGGCTTGGCCGATGAGATGCGCACGTCTTACCCCGCCGTGGCTTCTCGTGTACACGCGATCTACAACGGTGTCGATACGAAGGCCTTCGCGCCGGGCCTACGAACGGATGACGCGCGTGCGCTGCGCGCCACGCTGGGGATCGACGGGAATCGTCTGGTCGCCGCGTTCGTCGGCAGTGAGTGGCAGCGCAAGGGACTTGCTCCCCTGATCCGCGCGATCGCGCTTGCCCGCGACTGGGACCTGCTCGTCGCAGGGACGGGAGACGAGCGCCATTATCAAGAGCTTGCCGACTCGCTCGGTGTTGGACAGGCCGTGCATTGGCTTGGCGTGACCGACGATGTCCAACTCGTCTACGCGCTTGCAGACGCGTTCGTCCTGCCGACGAGCTACGAGACCTTCTCGCTGGTCACATTCGAGGCGGCGGCGAGCGGTCTTACGGTCCTGGTCACTCCGGTCAGCGGCGCGCGCGATCTGATCCAAGATCGCAAGACCGGCTTGCTGATCAGCCGGGAGCCGGGGGAGATCGCGGAGCGGTTGGTCGAGCTGGCGGCGGATCCGCCGCTCAGGGCGCGCCTCGGTGCGGCCGCGCGCGAGTCGGCGCTGAAGTTCAGCTGGGCGCGCATGGTCGCCGAGCACCAAGAGCTCTATGCGCGCCTGGCATCGCGCGAGGAGCCCGGGGCGGGTCGGCGCATGCGAGCACTTGCCCCGCGAACGTGACGCCGGCGGAGGCGTAGGAGGAGAACAGCCCGCCGCAGCGCGTGGCGCGTCGCGCTCACGGGGCACGCTGTTTTAGCGGACGACGGGTCAGCTCGAGGGTGGGTCTTGGCGAGTCTGCACGGCGCGCAGGAGCATGCGCTCGAGCGGGTCGGTCGCGGCCGGCACCGAGAACAACCGCTCGACGGCTTTCCTGCCGGTCGACCCCAGCCGCTCGCGCAACGCCGGCTGCGCTCGCAGCACGCGCAGGCGCTGTGCGAGCGCATCGCGGTCTCCCTCTGGGAACACCAGGCCACCCCCTGTCAGCTCGATCAGCCACGGTATCTCGCCCGAATCCGATCCGAGCACGGGGACCGCACACCACAGAGCCTCGATCACGACCCGTCCGAATTGCTCCTTCCACGTGGGTGTGGTTCGAGACGGCAGCACGAGAACGTCCAGCTGCGCGTAGGCGGAGGCCATCCGGTCGTGGCTGACTCCGTCGAGGACCCGGACTCGCGAGCCGGGGATCGGCTGCTCGTCCAGTTGCGCGCGCATCTCGCCATCGCCGATCAGCAGCAACTCCACGGGAGCGTCTAGCCGACGCACCGCCGCGAGCAGGTCCGCGAGTCCCTTGCTCTCCACCAGCCTGCCCGCGTAGCCGACGGTGAACGGCCGCTCGCCGCTGGCCGGCACCTCCTCCCACGCCGGGACCGCCGGCGGGGCGAGCTCGACCACTCCCGTCGCGCCCCACGCCCGCGCAAGTCTCGCCGCGCTGTCGGAGCGCGCGGCGACGAAGGCGGCGTCGCGCAGCACCCGCGAGCGCAGCCAGCGCACGGGAAGCCGAAACGGGCGATCGATGTTCTCATAGCTCTGAACTCCAAATGGCACGCCGAGCCTGCTCAACGCACGTCCCCATTGGGCCGCGGGCAGCGAGAACGGCTCGGCCTCGAGGAACGCCACATCGGGGCGCACGTCGCGGCATATCGCCCGAGGACTCGCCAGATAGACGTGCCGCTGCGGGCGTCCGCGCAGCGCCACGCGCGTGGGCCTGAGCGTACCCTCCATGCCCGCGAGCGCCTGCGGTCGCACGTCGGCGTCGGAGTACTCGTGCCGCCACCGATTCGGCACGACAATCGTGACCGCCCAGCCGCGTCGCATCAGCTCGCGGTAGACCTCCTGGTTGACGCTGACAACCGCGGGGTGGCTGACGACCAGCAATCGTGGCATGGCGGTCTGCAGGCTCGCGTCGGTGATGTCCTGCTCAGGGCGCAGAAAAGGGGGTTGCGTGGGCGTTGCCGACACGCCAACATCGTTGCATGCGCGCTTGCCAGATGCCCTCGACCGCCCGCTAGTCTTTAGCGGCGAGTTACGATCCGCCATATGATTCGCTGCTTGCTGGCCATGGACGGAACCGCAGCCGATGAACGAGCCCACCGATGCCATCTCTATCCTCGCGCCGCTCTGGAGGCGCAAGTGGCTGATCCTCGCCGTCGGCATAGTCGTCGCGGCGGGCAGCTATCTGTACTACAAACGTGCGAGACCCGTCTTTGAAGTGACTACGCAGATCTATCTCGGAGCCGGCGCGGAAGAACAGGCTCCGGGTGAAAAGTCCAAGGGCCAAAGCGCGGTCATCAGCAACCAGGCGACGATCATCAATTCGATCGTCGTCGAAAAAGTTCACCTGCAACTGCGCAAGGAGCACAAGAACGGTCTGATACGCGGCACGAAGGTGCACGCGAACGCGGTCGAAAAGAGCCAGTTCATAACCGTGGCCGCGCAGGCGCATAACGCGAAGGGCGCCGCGCTGCTTGCCAACACCACGGTGCAGACCTACATCCGCCGCCAGCGCGCCACGCACCAGCGCGTGATCGAACGCCAGATTGCGATCAGCCGGCGCCAGCTGCGCAGGATCGAAATTGGGAGCCTCCCCAAGGTGCCCGCGAAATCGAAAGGCGCGAAAGCCAAAGAAAAAGAAAGCGAAAAAGCCGCGGCTCCGAGTTCGGTGAGCACGACGAACGTGCTGCAGGCGGCGAGCCTGAGCAGCAAGATCAATCAGCTCGAAGCGAGTCTTTCGCAGACGGGTGCCGAGCAGATAAAGCCCGCCAAAGCCGGCACCGCCGTCAAGCTCTCGCCCAAGCCGCGAAAGAACGCGATCTTCGGATTCGTGATCGGGATCGTGCTCGCCGCGATCGCTGCGTACGCGCTGGACCGGCTCGACCGGCGCCTGCGCTCGCTGGCCGCCGTCGAATCGATACTGCAGACGCAGATTCTCGCCGGCCTGCCGAAGGTTAGACGCCCAATCGTCCGCGCAGAGGGCCGGCTGACGCCTTCCCGGTTTCTGCTGGAGCCCTTGAGACGGCTGCATATCGCCCTGGGGCTTGCCGCGGGGGCCGAGAACGGGCGAGACAACAACACATACACAGAGCCGCATCAGCAGCGTCCGCGCGTGATCCTCTTCACGAGCGCGGATGCAGGCGATGGCAAGTCGACGCTGGTCGCAGATCTCGCGCTGATCCAGCGCGATGCCGGAATGCGCGTCGCGGTCGTGGAGGCCAACTTTCGTCGGCCCGTTCAGGCCAGACTGCTCGGCTTGGACGGCTCGCACGGGCTCGCCGATGTGCTCGCTGGAGCACTCGCGGTCCAGGACGCGATGCAGCGGGTGATGCCGACTGGCGCGCCAGTCGGTCCGGCTGCGGCCCTCTCAGACGCACCGGTGGCGACGGCGGTCGAGTCGTCGTCGGCCGGCTCGCTGTTCTTGCTGGCGGGCGCGGGTGCAGTCGCCAATCCGCCGGCAATGCTCGCAAACGACGCCATGCGCGACCTGCTGAGGTCGCTCGCCGAGGACTTCGACTACGTGTTGATCGACGGACCCTCCCCGCTGGAGACCAGCGACGTAATGCCGTTGCTCGGCGTCGTCGACGGAATCGTCATCGTCGCGCGCCTCGGCCACACGCGTGAACTCGCGGCGCGGCGACTGGTTCAGCTCCTTTCGAATGCCTCGCCCGCGCCGGTGCTCGGAGCGGTTGCCAACTCCATGTCGCGCAAGGAAGCCGGGCACTATGGCTACTCGGCGCACAGCAGTCGGATTCGGCCTGCTTGGCTGATCGGTCGATGAGCGTCGGCCACCTGCGCCTGTCGGGGACCCCCGGCATGGCGCATCCAGCGGTTCTCGATCGGCGCGTGCGCGAGTTCTTGCGGACCGGCCTGGGCGCGCTGGTCGCAGCCATGCTCGCGCTCGGGATCATCGTGGCGATGCCGAAGGCGAGCGTCGCCGACGCCGCTCTGGCGCTCGGAGCGATCGCTGCGGTGGTGGGAATCGTCGCGCTCATCCTCAGCAGCCGCTACGAGGTCACGGTGACCCTCGTGGCGCTGTATCTGGTGCTTCTCGATGGACCGGTCAAGCTGGGGTTCGACGGCGGAGAACTCGCTCACGGAATCCGCAACGTCCTGATCCTCGCCGTGTGCCTCGGCGCCGTGCTGCGCCTCCTCGTGCGCCGGGAACCGGTGCGCTTGCCACCGCTTTCGGGTTGGGTGCTCACGTTCGTCGCGATCGTCGTGTTCGAGGCGTTCAACCCGAGGACGGAAGGCATCCTGAAGGTGCTCGGCGGCTTCCGCCAGGAGCTGCAGTGGGTCCCGTTCTTCTTCTTCGGCTACATCTTGATGCGCTCGAAGAAGCGCCTGCTCCAATTCTGCATGGTCGTGGGCGTCTGCGCCCTGGCCAACGGAGTCGTCGCGACCTATCAGACGGGCCTCTCCCCGGCCCAGCTTGCGACCTGGGGACCCGGCTACCGCCAGCTGTTCCAGCCGACCTCGGTGGGCGACAAGGCTGCCCGCGCGAGGACGTACGGCGCGGAAGGCGAAGCGCGGGCGCGTCCGGTTGGTCTCGGTTCCGACAGCGGGTTCAGCGGAGGCCTGGGCCTGGTCGCCCTTCCCTGCTGTCTGGCGCTGCTGGCGACCTGGCGATCACGTCGAAGATGGCTTGCCGCGATTCTGGCCCTCGGCGCGATCCTCGGCGTCGCCACGGGCTTGGGCCGATTGCAGGTGGTCGGCGCCGGCCTCGGCGTGGTCGCCTTCGGCGCGCTCGCGGTCGTCGGCGGTCGCCGCGTGACTCGACCGCTCGCATCGATGGTGGCGGTGGTGATCCTGGCGATCCCGGCCGGGGTGTTCGTGACCTCGGCCGTTCGCAGCGGAACGTTCCAACGCTACAACAGCCTGACCAGCCGAGCGCCTTCGTCATTGGCCGCCAACAAGTCCGCACAGTGGACCAACATCCCGAAATTCCTCGCTCGCGCGCCCCTCGGTATCGGCCTGGGCACGGTTGGTCCGGTCGGCGCGTTCGGCGGCAAGACACAAGAACAGGGAAAGGGAACCACGGCCGAGACGCAATACAACTTCATCGTCGATGAACTCGGCGCCCCCGGGCTGGTGCTCTGGATTGCGCTGATCGTGTACGTGTGCGTCGTCATTGTGCGCGGTCTTCGCAGGGTCTCTGACGGCGATCTGGCGATTCTCCTCGCGGGTGCGTGTGCCCCCTTCATGGCGCTAATCTTCATGGGCCTATCCGGTCCGACGATGACCAGCTCCGCGCTGGGTCCGTATTTCTGGTTCGCGATCGGGATAGTTGCCTACTGGTTCGGCGACCGTCGCCGCGATGCCCAGCCGATGGCTGAAGTGGCTGTTGTCTGATGCGGGGATCGGCCTCGGTTGACGCAAGCGCGCCGACGCCTCGTATCTCGAGGCGTACGCGATTGAGCCTGCTGCTCGGTGAGCGCCGCGGATCGGTCGTGGCCCTCGCGGGGTGCTCGATCCTCGCCGGCTTTGCCGAATCGGGCACGCTCGCTGTCATTGCACAGGTCGCAACCTCATTGGTCAAAGGCACCAAGCATCTGAACGCCCACACCGGCCCGATTCACGTGAATACCTCGCTTGGAACTCTCATCGACGTTGCGTTTGTTCTCACCTTCCTGCGTTTGGTTCTGGCGGTGCCGCTTTCGATCTTGCCGGCGCGCATCGCCTCGACCGTGCAGACGCAGATGCGCATCAAGTTGTTCGACGCTTACACGCACGCCTCGTGGGCCGTGCAGTCCAGAGACCGAGAGGGGCAGTTGCAGGAGACGATGACCGGTCAGGTGATGCAGGCGGCGTCGGGCGCCCAACAGGCGACCATGCTGATCAACTCGTCGTTCACCTTCCTCGTTCTCGTCGGCACCGCGCTGGTGCTCAATCCGCTGGCTGCCGTGATCATCGCCGGCACGACGGTCGTGATGTTCGGCGTGCTCCGACCACTCAGACAACGCGTCGTGAGCAGCTCCCGCGACCTATCCAAGGCGCAGGTCAAGTACGCGGGCGGCGTGGCGGAGTCGATCCGCCTCGCCGAAGAGACCCACGTGTTCGGGGTCGTCGATCGCCAGCGCGAGCGGATGGCGCACTGGGTTCAGATCTACAACGAACTCATCTACCGCACGGGAGTCCTCACGCGGCTCGCGGGAAAGCTCTACGAAAGCCTGATAGTGGTTCTACTCGTGGCCGGGATCGCGGTTCTGTACCTGACCGGCGGTGGCCACGCGGCATCACTCGGCGGCGTGATTCTGCTGCTCGTACGGGCGGGCTCGGCGGGTCAGGGCGTGCAGGCCGCTTACCAAGGTCTCGGCCAGTCGATGCCGTTCATCGAACGAACGCAGGATACGGTGCGAGGCTACGCCGAAAGCGCTCCGAAGGATGGCGCGCAGCCGCTGTCACGGGTCGACTCGTTGGCATTCGAGAACGTCTCGTTCGCCTACAGCCCCGGTCAAGAGGTCCTATCGGAGATCAGCTTCAACGTGGACGCCGGAGAAGTAATCGGGATCATCGGTCCCTCCGGCGCTGGCAAGTCGACGATCGTTCAACTTCTGCTGCAGCTGAGGACGCCCGTCACGGGTCGCTATCTCCTAAACGGAGCCCCCGCCCACGACTTCGCTCGCGCCGACTGGCATCGCCAGGTCTCCTACGTGCCCCAGGAACCCCGCCTGCTGCATGCCTCGGTCGAGGACAACATCCGCTTCTTTCGCGACATCGATGAGGCTGGTGTGGAACGCGCCGCCAGGCTGGCGCGTATTCACGATGACATCATGAGCTGGTCAGATGGCTATCAGTCGATCGTCGGCCCACGCGCGGACGCCGTTTCAGGAGGTCAGCAGCAGCGGATCTGCCTCGCGCGGGCGCTTGCAGCGCATCCGGAGGTGCTCGTGCTCGACGAGCCGACCAGCGCACTGGATCCGCAGTCCGAGACGCTCATCGGCGAGTCGCTGACCGCGCTCAAGCACGAGCTCACATTGTTCATCATCGCTCATCGGATGTCGACGCTCGACATCTGCGATCGCGTGATGGTCATCGTGGACGGTCGTTTGGTGGCGTTCGACACCAAAGCACTGCTCGAGCGCGACAGCCCCTATTACCGCCATGCCTCGCGTCTTGCGGCCGGCTCAACCGGAGCGTGGAACTCCCGGCCGACGAAACCCGGTCTCACTTCACCTCAGGGATCGAGAGATGATGCCACGATGGTAAGCGACCAACCCCTCGTGCGGCACGGCCCGCGCACCCCTGATTTCTTTATCGTGGGAGCTCCCAAGAGCGGAACGACGGCGCTGTATGAGATGCTGCGCGAACACCCGCAGATCTTCATGCCGGACTGCAAGGAGCTGTGGTTCTTCGCGGACGAGTTGCATGTGCGCACGCCGCCGCGACCTGAAGGGACCCCGCAGACACTCGGCGAGTATCTCTCCTGGTTTACGCCTGCGCAGCCAGGGCAGCGCGCCGGCGAGGCTACCGCGCTGTACCTCTGGTCGCAGACCGCTGCGCGACGTATCGCCGATTTGCGACCCGACGCTCGCATGATCGCCATCCTGCGCGAGCCGGCAAGCTTTCTGCGCTCGCTTCACCTCCAGTTTGTCCAGACCCACGTTGAGACCGAGACCGACCTGCGCAAGGCGCTCGATCTCGAGAATGCCCGGCGGCAGGGGCGAAGCGTTCCTCAAGATACCTACTGGCCGCAAGCGCTCCTTTACTCCGATCATGTGCGCTACGCCGAGCAACTGCAGCGCTACTGGGATCGCTTTTCACCGGAGCAGATGCTTGTCCTGATCTATGACGACTTTCGCAGTGATAACGCGGCGACGGTCCGCCAAGTGCTGCGCTTCCTCGAAGTGGACGAGTCGATCGCGATCGACGTGCGCGACGTCAACTCCACGGTGCGTGTTCGCTCGCGGCGCGCAAACGAGCTGGTGCACGCCGTCACGGTGGGCCGCGGTCCGGCCTCTTTGACGTTGAAGTCCGTCGCTGGGACGCTTACGCCTCAACGATTGCGACGGCGTGTGCTGCAAGCGGCGAAGAGCCGTCTTCTCTTCACTGCACCCGACCCTCCTGACGAGGCTTTGATGCAGGAGCTTCGCCTGCGTTGCAAGCCCGAGGTGGTGGCATTGAGCGAAGCCCTGGGTCGGGACCTTGTTACACTCTGGGGCTATGACAGTGTCGCATGACGTAGCGATTGCGACACGCGCTCAAGCCAGTGGACGCGCCCCGGACTTCTTCATCGTCGGCCATCCAAAGTGTGGCACCACGGCTCTCTATGAGATGTTGAGGTGTCATCCGCAGATCTTCATGCCCGATCTCAAGGAGCCGTGGTTCTTTGCGCCGGAGCTACGAGTCGGTCGGTCCTTCGGCCCGGCGGCGCGGCGTCCGGAGACGCTGGCCGAATACGAAGCCCTGTTCGCGCCTGCCAGGCCTGGGCAGCTTACGGGAGAGGCGACCCCGTCATATCTGAAGTCTGAGCTGGCGGCCCAGCGAATCGCCGAGCTTCGTCCCGACGCGCGAATCGTCGCCATCTTGCGTGAGCCGGCGAGCTTCTTGCGTTCCCTTCATTTTCAGTTCGTGCAAGTCGACATCGAGACAGAGAACGACCTGCGCAAGGCGATCGCGCTCGAGCCGCGCCGACGCGTCGGCGAAGCGCTTCCGCGTAACTCGGCGCGGCCGAAGGAGCTGCTGTATTCAGAGCATGTGCGCTTCGTCGAGCAGCTACGCCGCTATCACGACGTGTTTTCACCCGATCAGGTGCTGATCATGATCTACGACGACTTTCGCGCGGACAACGAGCGCGCTGTCCGTCAGGTGCAGCGCTTCCTGGGGGTTGACGACAGCCGTTCGTTTGAGGTGACCGAGGCAAATCCAACGGTCGGCGTTCGATCGCCGCGGGTCAAGGAGCTGGTTCGGGCGCTGTATCTGGGACGCTCCCCAGCGGCGAGAGCCGCCAAGGTGACGATCAAGGCGCTGACTCCCGAACGGCTGCGCCACAGCGCGCTTGCGATGGAGCGACGGGCGCAGGTGAACAGCCCTCTCCCACCTGACGAAGAGTTGATGGTCGAGCTTCGGCGTCGCTTCAGAGGCGAGGTTGTCGCGCTCAGCGAGTACCTGGGCCGGGACCTCGTGTCGCTGTGGGGCTATGACCGTCTCCCCTGACTCAGCCGTCGCCGCCGACGTGACTGAGCGCAGGCCCGACTTCTTCATCGTTGGCCATCCGAAGTCAGGCACCACGGCTCTGTATGAAATGCTGCGACGCCATCCGGAGATCTACATGCCGGATCTGAAGGAGCCCGGGTTTCTCGCGCCGGACATGCGCCCGCGCTTCCAGCCTCCCAGGTCGCCGCCTCTGCCGACGACGCTCGCGGGCTATCTGGCGCTTTTTGCAGCTGCTGGAGCGGACCAGCTTGCAGGTGAGGCGACTTCGTCATATCTGCTCTCGCTTCAGGCCGCCCACTGCATCGCGCGGTTGCATCCCGAGGCACGGATCATCGCCGTCCTGCGCGAGCCGGCGAGCTTTCTGCACTCACTGCACCTTCAGTTGCTTAGGGTCCACATAGAGAGCAAGGGGGACTTGGCTGAGGCGATGCGCCTCGAGCCCGCCCGCCTGGCAGGCAGGGAGATCCCGCGGCGCTGCCCGCAGCCGCAGATGCTCGCATATTCGCAGCACGTTCGCTACGTCGATCAGTTGAGCCGATATCGCGCCGCGTTCCCGCCGGAGCAAATGCTGGTGCTGATCTATGACGAATTCCGCCGCGACAACGAGGCGACCGTGCGTGCTGTCCGGCGCTTTCTCGGAGTCGAGGAGCGGCGCCCGGTGCAGGTGGTCGACGCCAATCCCACCACGGTTCGGATGCGCTCACAGCATCTGGATGAATTGCTGAATCGAGTGTCTGTCGGCAGAGGCCCGGTTTCACGAAGCGTCAAGTCGGGTGTGAAGCTGCTCACTTCCAGGGGCGTGCGCCAGAGCGCGATCGGGACGGTGCAGCGACGTGTCGTCAACGGCAGTCTTCGCCAGCCGGACGCGGAGCTGATGCTCGGCCTGCGCCGTCGTTTCAAAGGGGAGGTCGTGGCTTTGAGCGACTACCTGGGGCGCGATCTTGTCGCTGAGTGGGGTTATGACCGCATCACCTGAGCCAAGCGTGCCAGCTGTTCGGGACAGCCGAACGTTTGACGCCGCGTGGCGCGAGGCGATGGCGCGTGCCCAGGAGGCGGTCCTCCCCGCTGGCCGGGTGTTCGTGTCCTGCTCCGCGCCGCTCGGCACGGGCGGCCTGGGTCGACACTTGGAAGAGCTCGTCGATGCCTTGCGCCGCAGGGAGAGCCCCACGACGTGTTTCTCAGGCACCGCTCGCCCCGCGAGCTCGACACGGCGATCGTTGCTGCAAAGGCCGCGCGTCCCCGACCCGGCCGAGGTGCTCCGCGTGTTGCCCGTTCGCGTTTCTCCCGGCGTGCGCATGCGCGCCTTCACCACCGAGTTCGACGCGCGTGCAGCGCGGCGCATGCCCCGCGCGGAGCATGTCATCGCGTTCAACGGACAGGCGCTGCGGCAGTTTCGGGTCGCCACGAGGGCGGGCTACGAGTCGCGCCTGCTCGTCTCGGCGAACTCGCATCTGCGCCGTGTCGCACGCCAGCATGCGCTCGCACACGCGCGTTATCCGCTCGAGCGGTCGTGGACGACGCAACTTGTCAAGCGCAACCTGCGCGAGTACTCGTGCGCGGACCGAATCTATGTTGCCTCCAGCTACGTCAGGGATTCGTTTCGCGACGAGGGCTTTGCCGATGAGGTGATCTCGGAGTTTCCGCTGACACCCGATCCTCG
>Ga0208714_1000162_pt1 | contig 20240 bp, 18 predicted proteins | sample NGESurshal072012_3_FD_184461 | JGI IMG/M metagenome (GOLD analysis project Ga0208714, IMG submission 184461) | Arctic peat soil microbial communities from Barrow, Alaska - NGEE Surface sample 415-1 shallow-072012 (SPAdes) | ecosystem: Environmental > Terrestrial > Soil > Wetlands > Peat ... | reverse complement strand
CCGGCCTGCTAGCGGGGCCAGCCGGCACCGGCCGGATGCTGGGTCTATGAACAGCGGGTGAAGACGCCGAGCAGGCCCTGCTTCACCCGCCTACGGCATAGCTGTTGAGAGCCGCAAACCGTGACCACCGCCCCGGACATCAGAGTGTGCCAGCCGGGCTGTCGTCATCCGGTCGCCCGGGACGTCCCAAACATGGTGTCCAGAGTGACCGGTTGCAAGCGTCGCTCGGCCATGATCGCGCGGATCTGGTCGAACAACCCCAGCACCGTGGGCGCGTTGGCGTGCCCGAGCATGATCGTGCCAGCGCGTAGCCATTTGTCGGCCTCCCCCAGGAGCACGTTCGCGGCCAGCAGCCCGGAGTCGCCGAATGACCCGTTCCACATCACGATCTTGGTGTATCCCAGCCCGGCGGCCACGCTGTCGGTGTGGGCGTTGCGATACCCGAACGGCGGCCGCAGCCACGGTCGCGAGGTGATCCCGAAGGTGTGCTGGATCCACTCGTCGTTGCGCTCCAGCTCGCTGTGGATGGTGGCGTCCGAGGCCTTGACCAGGCTGTCGTGGTGGTAGGTGTGGTTGCCGATCTGCACCTGACCGGCCTCGATCAGCGGCCGCAGCCGGTCGGCGTAGGGGGTCCATACCTTTTGGTAGATCGCGTTCGGGGAGAAGGTGATCGGGATGCCGGAGCGCTCGACAAAGGCGACGTACCCGCCGACGCACTCCTCGCAGTAGCCGTCGTCGATCGTCAGCGCGATCGACTGCGTCGGGCCGGGTGCACTACTGACGACCGTCGCTGGGCCCGGCCGCGGGGGTGGGATCGGCACCGGTGAGTGCGCCGGCTTCGGTGCGCCGGTTGGTGTCCGGGAGGCGGCGGTGCCGCCACTTGGCCCAGCGGAGCTTCCGGCCGGCGCCGGCGACCGCGGTCCGCCAGCGGCCGGTCCGCGCGACGCACCGGACGTCGAACACCCGGACAGGACGGCGACCGCGCCGGCCGCCAAGGAAGCAAGGAAGTCTCGACGCTGCACCCTGGCACGGTAACCGGCCTCCGGGGTGCGAGCCGGGGACCCGGGTTCGGCTCGACTCCCCGCCGACCCGCGTTGGTGCGGGTGACGACCACCGTGGAGGTGCCGTGACGGCATCGCCGGCACTCCGAGCAGCCGGTCAGGCCTGGAGCTTGGTGCCCGGGTCCGGTGGCACGGTGGTCTGCACCAGCCTGTCCTTGGTCGAGTTGACGAAGTCCACCAGGAGCGCCGCGAACCGTCGGGGCTCATCCAGGTGCGGGAAGTGGCCGGCCTTCTCGAAGATCTCCAAGCGGCTGCCGGGGATGGCCTCGTGGGCCTCTATGCCGTGCTGCAACGGAATCAGGCGGTCGCGGCCGCCCCAGACCAGCATGGTCGGGATATCCGCGAACGCCCGCAGCTTCTCCACCGCGCTGATCGTCTGGCCACCGGTGTCGACCACGGTCCGCAGGGTCGCGAGGAACGCGCGTCGAGCCTCGACGTTGCCCAGGCGCAGGTAACCCCGCCAGAGCTCCTCCAGGTCAGGACCGGACCGCATGCCGATCCGCTGCAGCTGACGCCCCAGCGCCCCGCCGCCGCGGCGGACCCACGGTGCGCTGACCACCGGCAACACCAGCTCGACCCCGGGCACGGTGGGCACGCGCAGCAGCACGCTGAGCTCCCGCCCGAGGCCGCCGCTGTCGACCAACACCAGCCGCTCGACCCGCTCGCGGAACAGCCAGGTGAACTGCATCGCCACCCCGCCGCCCAGGGAGTGCCCGACAAGGGTCGCGCGCTCGATGCCGAGCTCGTCGAGCAGGTCTCGCAGGCCGCCGGCATGGGCGCCGAGGGAGTAGTCGCCACGGGGTGTCGAGGAGTCGCCGTGGCCGAGCAGGTCCGGGGCGATCAGCGTGAAGTCCTCGGCCAGCAAGTTGACCAGGTGCGCCCAGCTGCGTCGACTGCCCAGCACCCCGTGCTGCAACACCACCGGCGGCCCGGACCCGGCTCGGACGTAGTGCATGTCGTTGCCGTGCAAGGACATGACGTAGGTCGGCACGTCTTCTTCGTTCATGGCCTCACCTATTCCGGAACCCATGCCGGGCCCATTCCGGCAGTGCCCCGCTGATCGACCCTAGCGCGACGCTGTCGCGGCTCGGTGCGCCGTCCTGCTTGCGGTCGCCGGCCGGGCGGCGGGGACAGGGCCAGCTCGCTGTTGGCGAACCTGCATCCGGCCGGACCGCCAACGGCGAGCCGCGGCTGGCCAGCGGGGCGGTGGCCTTAAGGTCGCGGCGTGATTGAAGCCGGCCAACCTGGGAAGGTCGGCCAAAATGGCGTACGTCGCGTGGGCCCGATGAAGAGGAGTCCGGTGTGAGTGACGGTGCTGTTCTTGCGGTCGAGACCAGGAGGTCTCGACGGCGCCGCTCCAGAGCCGCGGGCACGGTATTGCTCGTCGCCGCTGGGCTGCTCACCGCTTGTGGCAATGGTACCAGTGCCAACGCCCTGACCTGGTACATCAATCCCGACAACGGCGCGCAGGCGCACCTGGCGCAGAAGTGCTCGGCTGCCTCCAACGGGCGGTATTCGATCTCGATCTCGACGCTGCCCACTGAGGCCGACGCCCAGCGGGAGCAGCTCGTCCGGCGGTTGGCCGCCAAGGACGCCTCGATCGACATCATGAGCCTCGACCCGCCGTTCACCGCCGAGTTCGCCAACGCCGGCTACCTGCGGACCTTCTCGGCCCAGGAGGCGCCCGACTTCACCAACGGTGTCCTGCCTGCACCTGTCAAGACAGCCACCTGGAAGGGCAAGCTGGTCGCGGCGCCGTTCTGGGCCAACACCCAGCTGCTCTGGTACCGCAAGTCGGCGGTGGCGGCAATGGGGGTCGACCCCAACTCACCGAACTTCACCTGGGACCAGATGATCGATGCGGCCAGCAAGGCGAAGAAGACGGTTGAGGTCCAGGGCAACCGGTACGAGGGGTACGCCGTCCTGGTGAACGCGCTGGTTCTGTCCGCCGGCGGCCAGGTGCTGGAGAACAACGAGCGCGGCCGCGATGCCACCGTCGCGCTCAACTCGCCGGCCGGGCAACGGGCGGCCGCGGTCATCCAGAAGCTGGCTGCCTCGCCGGCTGCTGACCCGGCCATCGACACCTCCAAAGAGGAGCAGGCGCGCGCCGGCTTCCAGAAGGACTCCGGTGCCTTCATGGTGAACTGGCCCTACATCTGGGCCGCGTTCGACACCGCGATCAAGGCCGGCACGGTGCCAGCCAACTTCAAGGACGACGTCGGTTGGGCGCGGTACCCGGAGGTGACGCCCGGCCAGCCCAGCAAACCACCGCTGGGTGGGATCAACCTCGCGATCAGCGCCTTCACCAAGCACCCTGACTTCGCTGTCGAGGCGGTCCGCTGCCTGACCAGCACCGACAGCCAGAAGGCCAACATGCTGGAGTCCGGCAACCCAGTGGCCCGGGCCGCCGTGTACGACGACCCTCTGATCATCGCGAAGTTCCCGATGGCGGCGCTGATCAAGCAGTCCATCGCCGACGGCGGCCTGCGGGCGGTCACGCCCTACTACGGCGACGTCTCCACGGGGATCCAGCGGACCTGGCACCCGCCGAGGAGCGTCAACCCGCAGAAAACGCCACAGGAGTCGGCCAAGCTCATCCAGGACGTGTTCCAGAACAAGCGGCTGCTGTGATCGGCCGCCCGCCCGTGCGGACAGCCCCGCCGTTCCCAAGGAGGCTCAGGTGACGGTCACCGCAGAGCGCCAGGACACCGGCACCACCCAGCCAGCGCCGCATCCGCGCGTCACCGACCGGGCGCGGCGCGAACGACGCCTCGGTTGGTGGCTGTCTGCCCCGGCGATGCTCGTCATGCTGCTGGTCACCGCCTATCCGATGGCCAACGCGCTCTACCTGTCGCTGTTCGAGTACCGGCTGACAGACCCGGGCTCCCGGCACTTCATCGGACTCAGCAACTACGGCGTCATCCTCACCGACAGCGTGTGGTGGTCGGACGTCGTCACCACGTTCATCATCACAGCCGTCACCGTGGCGGTGGAGCTGGTCATCGGCTTCACCCTCGCCATGGTGATGCACAAGATCGTCTTCGGACGCCGAACGGTGCGGACGTCGATCCTGCTGCCGTACGGGATCATCACAGTGGTTTCGGCCTTCGCCTGGCAGTTCGCGTTTGCCAGCGACTCCGGCTTCGTCAACAGCTGGTTCCACCTGGGTGACTTCGCCTGGTTCAGCCACCGCACTTCCGCGCTGGTCGCCATCTGCCTGACCGAGATCTGGAAGACCACGCCGTTCATCTCCCTGCTGCTGCTCGCCGGGTTGGCTCAGGTCCCGGACGTGCTGCAAGAGGCGGCTATGGTCGACGGTGCCACCTTCTGGCAGCGGTTGTGGAAGGTCACCATCCCGAACATGAAGGCCGCGATCATGGTCGCGGTGCTGTTCCGGACCCTGGACGCGTGGCGCATCTTCGACACCGTGTCGATCATGACCTCGGGCGCGCAGAAGACCGAGACGCTGTCGTTCCTGACCTACCGACAGAGCATCACCCGAGTGGCGCTGGGCATTGGTTCAGCCGTGTCGGTGCTGTTGTTCCTAACGGTCGTGCTGATCGCCGTCATCTTCGTCAAGGGCTTCAACACCGACCTCAGCCAGGTGAGGGGGGACAAGTGAGCAGCTCTTCGACCCGAAACCGCGTCGGTTGGATAGTCGGCGCCGTCATCATCATCGCCTACACGATGCTGCCGATCGGGTGGATCCTGTCGCTGTCGTTCAAGGGCGGCGACGACATCACCAACAAGCAGTTCCTGCCGACGAAATGGAGCCTGGAGAACTTCCGCACGGTCTTCTCCAACGACTTGTTCACTACCGCGCTGCGTAACTCCATCGGGGTGGCGCTCATCTCGACGCTGATCGGCGTCATCTTCGCCATGTTCGCGGCGTACGCCATCGCCCGGTTGGAGTTCCCCGGCAAGAAGCTCATCCTGTCCGTGGCGCTCGCCATCGCGATGTTCCCGGTGGTGGCCCTGGTGAGCCCGCTGTTCAACATGTGGCGCAGCGTGCACTTGTTCGACACCTGGCCGGGCCTGATCATCCCCTACGTGTCATTCACCCTGCCGCTGTCGATCTGGACGCTGTCGGCCTTCTTCCGGGAGATCCCGTGGGAGATGGAGCAGGCGGCCCAGGTCGACGGAGCCACCCCCTGGCAGGCCTTCCGCAAGGTGATCGTGCCGCTGGCGGCGCCGGGTGTGTTCACCGCGGCGATCCTGGCGTTCTTCTTCGCCTGGAACGAGTACCCACTGGCGCTCGCGTTGACCTCGACAACGAAGGCCAAGACGGTGCCGCCGGCGCTGGCGAGCTTCACCGGCGCCAGCCAGTTCCAGTCCGCCACGGCGGCCATCGCCGCCGCGGCCGTGGTCGTCACCGTCCCCGTCATCGTCATCGTCCTGCTCTTCCAGCGGCGCATCGTGGCCGGCCTGACCTCCGGCGCCGTCAAGGGCTGACTCGGGGGCGACCGCACTTCCGGCACCCCCGCCGTACCCCCGCCGTACCCGAAGGAGACCGCACGACATGGCCGAAATCACCATCAAGAACGTGTCCAAGGTGTACGGCGACGGTTACTCAGCCGTCGACAATGTCAGCCTGGACATCGCCGACGGCGAGTTCGTTATCCTGGTGGGTCCTTCCGGCTGCGGGAAGTCGACGCTGCTGCGCATGATCGTCGGACTCGAGGACATCACCGAGGGCGACCTGTTCATTGGCGGCCAGCGGGTGAACGAGAAGGCGCCGCGGGACCGCAACCTGTCGATGGTTTTCCAGAACTACGCGCTCTACCCGCACCTGACCATCTTCGAGAACATCGCCTTCCCGCTGCGGCTGCGCGGTGTCGCCGAGGACGAGATCCGCAAGCGGGTCGAGGAGTCGGCCGCGACTCTGGACTTGACCGAGCACCTGCAGCGCAAGCCGAGCCAGCTCTCCGGTGGACAGCGACAGCGGGTTGCGATGGGGCGCGCCATCGTCCGGCAGGCCGATGCCTTCCTCTTCGACGAGCCGCTGTCCAACCTCGACGCCAAGCTGCGCGGGCAGATGCGTACCGAGATATCTCGGCTGCAGCGCCGGCTCGGCATCACCACCGTCTACGTCACCCACGACCAAACCGAGGCCATGACCCTGGGGGACCGGGTCGCCGTCCTGCGCAAGGGCGTCATTGAGCAGGTCTCCACCCCGCGGGGCCTCTACGAACACCCGGTCAACCTGTTCGTTGCTGGCTTCATCGGCTCCCCGCCGATGAACTTCCTGCCGTGCAGCGTCAAGGGGGACACCCTCGAGCTGCCGTTCCTGTCCTGTCCGCTGGGCCGCGAGATCGCCGAGCGGGTCGCCGACCGGAAACTGCTCATTGCCGGTATCCGGCCGGAGCACTTCGAGGACGCGGCCCTGGTCGAGGACAGCAAGAAGGAGAAGGGGGTGTCGTTCCGGGTCAAGGTCGACGTCACCGAATGGCTCGGCAACTCGCAGTACGCCTATGTCCCGTACGACGCGCCAGCGGACATCAAGGCTTCGCTGGCCTCGCTGGAGAAGGAGCTCGACAGCGAGCAGCTGCGTACCCAGATGATCGTCTCGGTGGACGCAGCCAGTCGGATCCGTGATGGTGACGAGGCCGAGCTCTGGCTCGACCCGTCTCGGATGCAGCTGTTCGACCCGCAGTCCGGCCACAACCTGACGTTGCTGAACGAAGAGCGAGAGTCGGCTCTCCCGTCGTCTCCGACGGGCGCCCCGAGCTCGGCGGCCGCGCGCGCCGGTACCACCCAGACGCTGGCGGAGGATGGCGCCACCCGGAAGACCTGATCAGCGGGTCACCGGGCTTAGCACGGGCGCGAGGTTCGCCATGCCCGCGGTGCTGGACATCCGGTTGCGGGTGCCGACGCCCGGGCTTTTGGGTCTGCCGTGGGCAGATCGGCTCGCGGACTGGGACGCCACCAAGGTGCCGCTGCGCGACATCGCCGTGGGACCCAGTCGGCACCTGGTCCGGTTCGTCGAGTCCGACGGGGGGCTGTGGGCACTCAAGGAGCTGCCGCCGCGGATCGCCCAGAAGGAGTTCGGTGTGCTCCGGGAGCTGGAGAGCCGCGGGCTGGCTGCGGTCCGGCCGGCAGGGGTGGTCGGACCCTCGGCGGCCGTTGAGTGCAAGCCGCTACAGCGTGCCCGCCAGCACCCGAGTGTAGAGGGCAACATGATCGGCAACCATGCGCTCGGTGGAGAACCGTCGCTCTACTGCGGCCCGGCAGGCGCGTCGGTCCAGGTCGCCGATGTCCGCCATCCGTTTGGTCATCTCCTCGACGTCCGCGCACAGGAACCCGGTGACGCCGTCGTCGACGATTTCGGGTGCCGCCCCGTTCGGGAGCGTCAACACCGGCGTCCCGCACGCCAGCGCCTCGATCATGACCAGCCCAAAGGGCTCGGGCCAGGAGATCGGATTCAACAGGGCTTTGGCGCCGCCGAGGAGCCGGGTCTTCTCCGCCCCACCCACCTCACCGACATAAGAGATGCCGTCCCCGAGGAACGGGGCGACTTGCTCGTCGAAGTAGCGGTACTCGGCTGGTTCGCGCATCTTCGCCGCAATCAGCAGCCGGACCCCGGCGGCTCTGGCGATCTCGATCGCTTCCCGCGCTCCCTTCGTCGGCGACATCCGGCCGAGAAAGAGGAAGTAGTCGTCGGCGACTTCCCCGATCGGGAACGCGTCCAGGTCAAGCCCGTGGTGGATCACTGCCGCGATCGGCATCCCGCCGGCGCTCGCCGCCTGGCACTCGGAGATCGCGATGATCGGCACCCGGCTGGCCACCCGAGAGAAGATGTCCAGTTCGTCGTAGCCAAATGGCCCGTGGCTGGTGGTGACTACCTGTAACTCGGGGTGTGCCAGGGCGTGCACCATGCCGGTGATGGTGTGGTCGTGCACGATGTCGCAGTCGGCGACCGCGTCGTAGGCGTGCATGACGTGGCGCAGCTCCACGATGCTGTTGTTCAGCATGTGCGGCATCGCGCGGGGCAGCAGCCAGCGCTTGCGGACCGGGCACTGGCTGTCCCCGGTCGTGAACAGGATGACGTCATGGCCGGCCTGGCTCAGGCCCCGGGCCAGCCGGTCGATGACAGCCTCCGTGCCGCCGTACCCCTCGGGCGGCACGGGCAGCCATGGCGGGGCGATTAGGGCGACCTTCATGGCACTACCCCAGTTCTGTGGTTACCGTTGCGCCCCGAGGGGCGACCGTCTAAGTTCTACTCGCCGTTTGATCGCCATCGACGGCGGGGGTCGTAGCAGCCGGCCCTTCGACCAGTCGCCAGCCGTCATCGCTGCGCCCGAAGCGGGCTCCCGGCGCGGAGACCGCATGCACGATTCCGTCGGACAGCCGCAGCCGCAGCGATCCGTCGGTCTCGACGTGGACCTCGGCCGGGGAGCACCCGAGCCGGACCCGCCGGCCGTGGTAGCGCAGCCGCAGGCTGAGTCGTCGCCAGCTGGCTGGCAGCTGCGGGTGGACCCCGAGTACCCCGCCGTCGACAGTGATCCCGGCGAAGCCGGTGGCAACTGCCTGCCAGAGGCCGCCGAGGGTGGCGATGTGCAGGCCGCCGGCCGTGGTGTGGGTGAGGTCGTGCAGGTCCAGGTGCGAGGCCATCCGCAGCAGTCGCAAACCCTCGTCGGGTCGACCGGCGCGGGCCAGCAGCGCAGCGTGTACCCCTGGCGAGAGCGAGCTGCCATGCGAGGTGCGAGGTCCGTAGTAGTCCAGGTTCGGCTCCAGCGAGCCCGCAACGACCTCCTCGGGCACCAAGAACTGCATCATCAGTACGTCGGCCTGCTTGATGATCTGCGACACCAGCGTGACGGCGCGGCCGAGGACCAGGTCGGCCGCAGCCGGCAGCTGTAGCACTTCGCTGACCACGAACGGCTGGAGGTCGAAGAACCCGTCGTACTGCTCGTAGAGTCCGGTGTCCGGGTCGTAGCCGTCGACCAGAGAGTCGGCGACGGCCCGCCACTGGGCCACCTCCGCCGGGTCGACCAGCGGTGTGGTGGCTGCTCCGACGCCGGCCAGCCCCACCAGGTCGGCGGCGCGGCGCAGGTTCCACCGAGCCATGACGTTGGTGAAGGCGTTGTCGTCCACGCCCTCGTGGTACTCATCCGGACCGATCACCCGGCGCAGGTGTCCCCGTCCGTCCGGACCCGGTTCCACTCGAGAGGCCCAGTAGCGGGCCGTCTCCACCACCAGCGGCGCACCGGTCCCGGTGCGGAAGTCTTCGTCGCCGGTCCAGTCGGCGTACCGCCAGGCGGCCCAGGCCACATCGGCTGTGATGTGCTCCTCCAGCTCGCCGGTGAGGATCTCGATCACCTCGCCGACGTCGTTGCGCATCGCCGTGGGCGTGCACTCGGTGCCCTCGCACGCCGACTCCCACGGGAACCGGGCGCCAGCCCGGCCGGTGCGGGCAGCGTTGGCCCGCGCCGGCTCCAGGCGCCGCAGTCGGTACTCCAGCATCGCCCGTGCCGCTTCGGGCAGCAGCGCGGCCAGCGTAGGCAGAGCGAAGATGTCAGCGTCCCAGAAGACATGTCCGGCGTAGCCGGGGCCGGACAGTCCGCGGGCGCCCAGCGCCGTCTCGCCGACCTCCTTGGCGGACGCGAGCAGGTGGAAGATCGCGAACCGGACGGCCAGCTCGGTCTCCGGATCGCCCTCGATGTCCACCTGGCAGTCGGCCCATCGCCGCGCCCAGGCGGTGCGCTGCTCGGCCAGTAGTCCGTCGAACCCGATCTCTTCGGCCGTCGCCAGCGCCGCCACGGCAGCGGAGGCCGCTGGCACCTCGGCCGGATCCGCCAGGTAGGCGGCCAGCCGTTCGACGTGGTGGCGGTCCTCGTCCGTCTGCGCGCGCTGCGTCGCGGCCGCGACGATGCCGCCGTGCGGGGCGGCAGCCGAGGCCACCCGGCGACCGTCGAGGTCGGCGGCGGTGCCGCCGGGCGGAGCGGTGAGCGACTCCGCGGCGCTAAACGAGCCGTTGTTCCCTTCGACCCGCATGGCCACCACCCCGGGGCGGCTCAGGTTGGCGAACCGCAGGCTGCGCAGCGAGTCGTCGCCACCCCCGTCGCGGCGCAGCACACCGGTGCGCAGGTCAAGAACCCGGCGTCCCGGCCGGCTGTCGGTCACGTTGACCCGGACCGACGTCCAGGTAGGACCAGCGAGCAGGTTGGGGCTCGGCAGCGGGGCGGAGTCGTCGTAGATGCCGTTTACCCGCACGGCGGCCGAGGACCGCATTTCCTCCAGCACCCCCCGGGTCCCCACCACCCCGTCGGAGACGGTGAGCAGGGACTCGGCCGCAATCGGCGTGGGCCGGTTCTCCACCGCGATCGTCCAGGCGGGGTCCGGGTCGATGTCGGGCACCCGGCCGGCCCGGCGCCGCTGCAGCTGGTCGGTCATCACTTTGAGGAAACGGGGCGGCCCACCGCCGAGGTGGTGCACCGGCTCCGGTACGCCGCCGGGCTCGGCCCCAACGCTGATCGCCACTGCCCGCAAGATCTCCGGCACCAGCATGGGCGCGTCACTGCCGGTCACTCCGCCGATCGGGCCGAATTCGTCACCGGCCACCAGTACCAGGCCGGCGCCGATGCCGCGCTCGGCCAGGTCGTCGAGCGCCCAGCGGACGGAGTGGGACTTGTTGGTTAATCCGATCTCAAGGTGCTTGACGTCACTGGTGCCCCGAGGGTTGGGTTGATCCGCGGTGCGAGCGGCGGCCATGGACAGGTCGAGCGCCGGGACTGGGTCCCCCACCCCGCTGGCCGCGAGCCGGGCGCGGACAGCGTCCAGCAACTCGTCGATGCGTGCCCGCGACGGGTCGCCCCACTCCGGCAAGGGGATCACGTCGACCTTGCGGCGGCTCAGCCCGGAGCCGACGATCTCGGCGTGCAGGCCGGCGTCGGCCAGTTGTTCGACGGTCAGCTGGGCCGCCAGGTCCAGGGCTCGCTCTTCCGCCACGGTGGCCTCCCGCTGCCAGATCAGCCGCGGGCCGTGGTCGGTCGCCGCAAAGACCTGGGACCCGCGGTCGACCGCATAGAGCAGCCGACCCGGCCCCGGCGGCCGAAGTCCCAGCTGCCCGTCGACGTCTCCGACGTCCGTACCGGTCACCACAAATAGATCGAGGCCGGCGGCGGACAGGTCGGCGAACAGCTGCCGGACCTCGGTGGCGTCGGCTTGCCGGTTGGGGACGGCCGTCCCGTCCCAGTCGAAGACGACCGCCTCGAACCGACGGTCGAGCAACTGGTCTGCGAGCCCACGACGCGTGGTCGAGGCCAGCAGCATGGATGTCATTGCACCTCGTCGGTTCGCAGAGCGGCAGGGACCAACGTCCTCTTCCGGGTCCGGCCGGTCCTGAGCCGGGCCGCATCACTAGGCTGCCGGCGTACGACACATTCACCCGAATGAACTCGCCAGCTGGACGAAGACGAGGACGATCATGACCACGGTGTGGCTGCTCGACCAGGATGCGCTACCGGCCGACTCGCCGGCGACCGACGGTGACCTCGTGCTGCGCGAAACCGGCGGCGAAGTAGCGGTGGGTGAGGTGCGCAGCGGCTCCGCCGTCTGGTACGACGAGCGCGTCGCCGCCGCCCTGCTCCCGCCGGGCTCGCTCGCGGACGCCGAGCCGGTCGGCTCGCTGCGCCGGCCGCGAGAGCAGGAAGCCCTGGTCACCGCGGTGCGCGGCGTACACAGCGCGTCGATGGAGCGCGGTGGCTGACCTGGCAGCGGTCTGAGCAGGACCGGCACAGCCACAACCGGACGCAATCTGATCTGATCGGCGACCATTGCCGACGGGACCCCACGACGCCCCGCATTCGGTTCACAATGTCACCATGACCGAACCCATCGTGCCGGTGAGCGCCGTCGACGCGCTATCGCACCGCCCCGGCGACGGTGGGCCAGGCGAGCGGGCGAGTGGTGGCAACCGCCCCGGTGCGGGTGAATCGGCCGGGCCGTCGCTGGCAGGGGCTTCCCGGTCGGCCCGGCTCGCCGGTGACCAGGCGGCAGTCGGGCAGCCAGCGGCCCGCCAGCCAGCGGCCCGCCAGGCTGGGGCACAGCGTGCCATCGTCGAGTCTGACCGCGACTTCTCACTGCCGGCGCTGGTTTCCCAGCTGCACCTCGATGAGCTGCTGCGGGAGGTGCAGGACCGGCTCGAGGACGTGGTGTCCACGCGGGACCGGTTGCACGGGCTGCTGGAAGCAGTCCTCGCGATCGGCTCTGACCTTGAGCTCCGGGTCGTCCTGCGCCGGATCGTCGAGGCCGCCATCGCGCTGGTGGATGCTCGCTACGGTGCGCTGGGGGTAATCAACAGCGACGGCCGGCAGCTTTCGGACTTCATCCACGTGGGCGTGGACAGCGCCACGATCGACGCCATCGGCCACGTGCCGGAGGGCCGCGGCATTCTGGGCTTGCTGATCGCCCACCCGGAGCCGTTGCGCCTGGTGGACATCAGCGGGCATCCGGCGTCCCACGGCTTCCCGGCCAACCATCCGGTGATGCAAACTTTCCTCGGCGTACCGATCCGGGTGCGCGACGAGGTGTTCGGCAACCTCTATCTCACCGAGAAGCGCGGCGGCGGCGCCTTCACGGCCGAGGACGAAGGGATCGTCCTGGCCTTGGCGGCGGCGGCTGGGGTGGCCATCGAGAACGCCCGGCTCTACGACGAGACCCGCCAGCGGGAGCGCTGGCTGGAGGCCACTGCCGAGATCACTACTGCGCTGCTGTCCGGTGCCGACCCCGGTGAGGTGCTGTGCCTGATCGCCCAGCGGGCCCGGGAGCTCGCCCGAGCCGACGTGGCGGTGCTCGCGTTGACCAGTGCCGATGGCCGCTCGCTGATCTTCGAGGTCGTCGACGGCAAGCACTCCGACCGGCTGCGCGGCACCGTGGTGTCGACGTCGGACTCCCTGGCCGGGGAGGTCTATACCACCGGCAAGGCGGTGGTCGTGGAGGACGTGACCGCTGATCCCCGGGTGCGGGGGCCGCTCGGCGAAGCCGCCGACCTCGGGCCGGCGATGTATGTCCCGCTGTCCTCCCGGGAGCGGACCATCGGCGTGCTGGCAGTGACCAACCGTGCCGGCGGCCGGTTCTTTCGGGCCCGGGACGTCCGATTGCTCGAGGCGTTCGCCGGTCAGGCCGCGCTGGCGCTGGAGCTGGCAGAGGCGCAGCGGGACTCCGACCGGCTGGCGGTGTTCCAGGACCGGGACCGGATCGCGCGCGATCTGCACGACCTGGTGATCCAGCGCCTGTTCGCCACCGGGATGCTCCTGGAGGGGGCCAGCCGGCTCATCGTGCGGCCGGAGGCGCTGGACCGGGTACGCCGCGCCGTCGATGACCTGGACGAGACCATCCGGGAGATCCGGTCAACGATCTTCGCTCTGCAGGCGCCGCAGCATCCCGACGACGTGGGCGTGCGCTCCCGGATCCTGGCCGTCATCGACGCGGTGACCACCAGCCTGCCGTTTGCTCCCTCGGTGCGCCTAGATGGGGCGATCGACTCACTCGTGCCCGACGATGTGGCCGAGCACCTGCTCGCCACCCTGCGCGAGGTGCTGACCAACGCGGTTCGACACTCGGGCGCCACCACGCTGGACATCGAGGTGGAGGCCGGCCAGGAGGTGTCGCTGACGGTGTGCGACAACGGTGCCGGCATCGGCGACACCACCCGCCGCAGCGGCCTGTGCAACATCGCCCACCGAGCCGAGGAGCTCGGTGGCAAGTGCCTGGTCGACAGCGCACCGGATGCGGGTACCCGGATCACCTGGCGGGTCCCGATGAACTGACGGGTCGGACTGAGCCCGGCGAACCGCTTGCTCGGCGTGCTGCTGGCGCCGCGCCGGCCGGGACCTGGCTGGTCGGCACCGGCGCGATCCGGCGGCCGGAGAGCAGCTCGGGATGAATGCGGATGAAGTGATCTCGCTCGCCCGGCGCCCAGGGGCGCAGCGGCAGGGCACGAAGCTCATCGAGCCGTGCCTGGTCGGTGACCTCGGTCGCTCGTCCTACCAGGGTGACGCTCCAGCCGACCTGGCCGGCGTCATCGATCTGGTCGACCTCGAAGGCGACCACGGCGTTGCGAGCCGCCGCCGCCAGCTTCGTCCCGGTGCTGGTGCGAATGATCACTGCTCCGTCGCACAAGACGAAGTTCACCGGCAGGATCGCCGGTAGCGCGCCCATGGTCAGGACGATGCGCCCGACCGGGACGCGCCCCAGCAAATCGAGACAGTCTGATCTGCTCAAGACCTCGAGCTCGCTGGCGGAACTATCCACCGAGGCATCTTGCGGTGCGCGCAGATCAACACTCCAGGGCCAAAGGTCCCGGCGGGCAGCCCACTTTACCCGGAGGCTTGGGTCAGACTAAGGGCGTTGGTGGAACTCAGGCCGTGTACCGGTCGTCCTCCCGATAAAGCCGCGCGGCCAAGACCGCTGCCTGCGTGCGCCGTTCCATGCCCAGCTTGGACAATAGGCTGGAGACATAGTTCTTCACGGTCTTCTCAGCCAGGAACAGCCGCTCACCGATCTGCCGATTGGTCAGCCCCTCGCCGATCAGCTCGAGCGTGCGCCGCTCCTGGTCGGTGAGGGTGGCGACCGGGTCGTCGCGCCGGGCCTGGGTGCGCAACCGCTCCAGCACTCGGGCGGTCGCCCTGGGGTCCAGCAGGGACTGGCCGGAAGCGACCGTCCGAATGGCGCCGATCAGGTCGCCGCCGCGGATCTGCTTGAGCACGTATCCGGCCGCGCCGGCCACGATCGCGTCGAAGAGCGCCTCGTCGTCGGCGAACGAGGTCAACATCAGGCAGTGCACATCCGGGAGGCGGGACCGGAGCTCACGGCAGACGGTTACGCCGTCCCCGTCGGGCAGCCGGACGTCGAGCACGGCCACATCGGGGTGGAGCACCGGGATCCGAGCCAGCGCCTCAGCGGCTGTGCCAGCCTCGCCCACCACCACCAGGTCGGACTCGAACTCGAGCAACTCGTGTACTCCCCGTCGGACGACTTCGTGATCGTCTACCAGGAAGACCCGGATGGGGTCGGTCATCACGCTCCCCATGTCCCGCCGGCGGTCGCCGACGACGGCGCGGCGCGGCGCGGCGGCTGAGACCGAACTGGGCTTGGTCATCACTCAAAACGTTAGCCTATAGCATGCACTCAGGCCCAGGAAACAAGTCACGCGGCCGCGGGACCAACGGCCCGCTAGCGGCCCGCAGCCCCGTTGGGCGGCCTCCCAGCCTCTGGGGAACTACCGACCGGGTTGCTGCCGGGCGTTGTGGTGGGTCTCCGCGGCATACACCGCGGCCTGGGTACGCCGCTCCAGGCCCAGTTTGGACAGCAGGCTGGAGACATAGTTCTTCACAGTCTTCTCGGCCAGGTAGATCCGCTCGGCGATCTGGCGGTTCGTCAGGCCTTCGCCGATCAGGTCTAGGATCTTGCGCTCGGTGACGGTCAGCGAGGCCAGCTTGGCGTCGGGGGCCGGCGGGTTACGGAGCCGCTCCAGCACCCGCTGCGTCACGGCGGGGTCCAGCAGCGAGCGGCCCGAGGCGACCGTGCGGACGGCGTCGACGAGGTCATTGCCCCGGATCTGCTTGAGCAGATAGCCGGCCGCCCCGGCCAGGATGGCGTCGAAGAGGGCTTCGTCGTCACTGAACGAGGTGAGCATCAGGTAGCCGGCCTCGGGCAGCACCGAGCGCAGGTCCCGGCAGAGGGCGACCCCGTTGCCGTCGGGCAGGCGAACGTCGAGCACGACGACGGCCGGGCGCAGCGCGGGCACCCGGGCCATGGCGTCCGCCACCGTCCCGGCCTCGCCGACAACCTCGATGTCGTCCTCGGTGTCGAGCAGCGCAACCAGCCCACGCCGTACGACTTCGTGGTCGTCCACGAGAAAAACCCGGATGGGGTCTGGCGCCACGGTGGTCCTCCGGTGCAGTCGCGAGCCTCTAGTTTGCCTGGTTGCGGCCACGTTGGCGGGTAGTTGGCGGGTAGTTGGCGGGTTGGCGCGGAATTGGTTGGGCCGATTTGTGCTAGCCGCCCGCTTGCAATGGTTAGCAAGCCGGCGTACTGTGTGGGTCTTGTACGCTGGAGCAGCTGTTCAGGGAGGCACCCATGGCGACCATCACCGGCGCGGCGCCCAAGCCGCGCACGACCAAGACGACGAAGGCGACCTCGACGGCCCGGCCCGCCACCGACAAGCCCGCCGAGAAGGCCCCCGTCGGCGCCCAGCCGATGGCCAAGGAACCGATCGTGTCGTGGAAAGGAAAGTCCATGATGGCCGAGCTGCGCAAGCCGCTCTACGCCTACGTTGGCGCGGGCGACCTGGCACTGGAGAAGCTGCGCGAGGTTCCGGCGGAGTTGCCGAAGATCCCGTCGGTGCTGTCGGACGAGGCGAGCAGGCTGCAGGACGCCCTGGCGGCGGAGATGTCCCGGCTGCAGGACAACTTGCGCATGGAGAAGATGCAGACCAACTTCAGCGTCGACCAGCTTCGGGAGCTTCCCGAGCACGCCAAGGAGCTGCGGGCGCAGCTCGAGGACTATGCCGCGACACTGGGCGACAAGGCGTTCGACCTGTATCAGGAGCTGGTTGCGCGCGGCGAGCGGGTGGTCGAGAGCCATAAGTAGAGCCGCTCGCCCCAGCCGGCAACGGCGGTGGCGAGTCTGACAACAGAGCTGGTCGTCAGCCCTGTATGTCCCGAAAGGGGTCCGCGCTGCGGGCCCCTTTCGGTGTTTCGGGGCCCCGTCGCTGGCTTGTCGCTGGCTGAGGTCGGATCGTCGAGTCCTGGGCAACCAGCGTCCACCGATTCGCACCACGGCGCCGGATTCGCCGTCGTCCTGTTCCGGTCGCTCGCGGCGAGGGTAGGAGGTCGAAGCGGTCGCGCCGGCGCATCGGCGGGCGGCCGGTGCTATCGCTTCCCTTTCGCTGCCAGCATGGAGCTGCTGTGACTCGACGGCTCGACCCCGCCCAGCGGCTGCGCCGGACCGCCAAGGAAGTGTTCGGCTACGACGCCTTGCGCCCCGGGCAGCTGGCGGCGATGGAGTCGGTGCTGGACGGTCGGGACACGATGGTCGTCATGCCGACCGGCTCGGGGAAGTCGGCGATCTACCAGGTCCCCGCACTACTGCTCGACGGCCCCACGGTCGTGGTGTCTCCGCTAATCGCCCTGCAGCGCGACCAGGTCGCCTTCCTGGCCGAGCAGGACGCCGCCGGCGGGGCCGTCAGCGCTAACTCGAGCAAGCGTCGGGCGGAGCAGGAGGCGGCCTTCGAGGCGCTCCGCGCCGGGGAGGTCGAGTTCTTCTTCCTAGCGCCAGAGCAGCTTGCCAAGCCTGAGATCCTGGCGGATCTGGCCGAGGCCAAGCCGTCGCTCTTCGTCGTCGACGAGGCGCATTGCGTCTCGTCCTGGGGTCACGACTTCCGGCCCGACTACCTGCGCCTGGGCAGGGTGATCGAGGCCTTGGGACACCCCACCGTGCTGGCGTTGACGGCGACGGCGTCGCCGCCGGTACGTGACGAAGTGGTCAGCGAGCTGCGGCTGCGCGACCCGGAGGTCGTGGTGCACGGCTTCGACCGACCCAACCTGTTCCTCAGCGTTGAAGCCTTCCGCGACGATGACCAGAAGCGCGAAGCGGTGGTCATGCGGGCGATGGGCGAGCGTAAGCCGGGGATCGTGTACACGGCGACTCGGCGCAGCGCCGAGAGCTACGCTGAGGCCATTGCCGAGCTCGGCATGAGCGCCGCGGCGTACCACGCGGGCATGCGCGCGGCCGACCGCAACGCGGTCCAGTCCGGGTTCATGGCCGGCAGCCTGGACGTCGTGGTGGCCACCACCGCGTTCGGCATGGGCATCGACAAGCCGGACGTCCGCTTCGTCCTGCATGCCGACGTCGCCGACTCGGTGGACTCCTACTACCAGGAGGTCGGTCGCGCCGGTCGGGACGGCGAGCTGGCGGAGGCGGTGTTGTTCTATCGGCCGGAAGACCTTGGCTTGCGTCGGTTCTTCGCCAGCGGGGCGCCGGACCCCGAGGCGCTACAGCGGGTGGCCACCCTGGTCGGCTTGCACGGTGAGCCGGTCGACCCGGCTGCGCTGGCCGAGGAGGCGGGGGTGAGCGAGACCCGGCTGATTGGCCTGGTGAACCTGCTGGCCAAGGCCGGAACCATCGAGGTGGACCTCGACGGTTGCGTGCGGATGCACCCGGACGCCCCGTCACCCGAGCAGGCGGCCGCGGCGGCGAGCGACGTGGCGGAGAGCTATCGGCGGGTCGAGCAGTCGCGCGTGGACATGATGCGGGGCTACGCCGAAACCCTCGGCTGCCGCCGGCAGTACCTGCTGGCCTACTTCGGCGAGACGTTGGCCGACCCGTGCGGCAACTGCGACACCTGCCGTGGCGGGACGGCGAGTGGGCAACCGGCGGCCGAAGACTCGCCGTACGCCGTGAACTCCCGGGTCGTGCACACCGCCTGGGGCGAAGGGCTGGTCATGCGCTACGAGGGGGACCGGATCGTGGTGCTGTTCGACGAGGTGGGCTACAAGACGCTTTCGCTGGAAGCGGTCATGGCCCGCCAGCTCCTGGCGCCGGTAGCCTGACCGGGCCGCTCTCACCAGGCCCGCAGGCTGATGCGCCGAGCCCGACCCGGCCCGGCGCCAGCAGCCGCGCCGGTGAGGCCACCATGCCCTTGACCGCAGCGCCCTTGACCGCAGCGCCCTTGACCGCAGCGCCGGCGGCCCCGACCGCGCGCCCGGGCAGGCCCTTGACGACGCCCGAGGTGACCTCGCTGGCGCGCTGCTGCTCACCCTGCAGCGCGCTGGAGACGATGATGCCGCCGGTCAGCGCGGGGATCACCCACTGCAATGCCCTGAGCTGCTGTTGGGCCTTGGCCACCTCCGCCGGAGTGCTCGGCAGCGGGGCGGTGCCGCCGGCCACTGGTACGTCGCCGTGCGACATCACCTTCTGACGGAGCAGCCGGCTGTAGCCGGTCGCGCCGAGCGCGGCCACTGTCAGGCCGGTCTTCACGGCGGAGTTGGTCGCCACGCCCTGCTGGGCCGCCACCCGGCCCTTGTTCGCCCGCACCAGCTGCCGGCCGCCGAGCACGTGGGCGCCGATGGCAGCCAGGTTCACTGGGGTCCACCGACCCCAGCCAGCGTTGGCCACCCGGGCGCGCTGGGTGGGGTCGTCGACGTCCGCGGCGGCGCCGTTGACGCCGATCGCTCCCATCAGCGAGCCGCCGAACCAGGCGGCAACGCCAAGGTCGTGCAGCGACCGGGCGACGGTGGTACGAGCCATGCGGTCCTCCAAGTCAAGGGGGTGCGGCTCCTTTGGAGGGAGTCCATGCCGCTCGCGGGATGATGTTGTCGGCGTAGCGGGACTCGTGGACTCGGCGCCGCTCCTGGGCGAGGTGATAGGTCCAGTAGGTGTCCCAGTCACCGTTGCAGCGGATGGCTCGTAGTTTGAGGACGGCTTCCGCGCCCTGCAAGCCCCATCGGGCGCCGGTCAGATCAGACAGGCACGACGCGCACGAGGGGATGCTCGCTGGTCAGCGACTGGAGGTCGCGGGGGTCGCTGGTGAGGATGGTCGTGGGCTGCTTGAGGCGGATGGCGGTGGTCGCGACCAGCGCATCGACGGTGTCGCTGCGCCCTGTGCGGCCGAGGAGCCGGCCTGCCTCGGCGGCGAAGTCGCCGTCCACGGTATCGACACGGGCGTTCTTGGTGAGCAGGTGTACCCGGGCATCCCGGCCGCCGCCGCGGATCGATTCGGTGAGGGTGACCGCGTTAACGACGAGAGGCAGTTGGAGCTCGCGGGCGCGGGCGATCCAGGCAACCGCCCGTGGATCGCCGGCAGCCGCCTTGCTCAAGCCTTCGCTGTCGAGGACGAGCGCCGCCGCGGCTTGGGCTTGCCCGCGTCTGCCGCGGCGTGCGGGTCCGGCCATGCCTGGCGTACCTCTTCCATGAGTGACTCCGGCACCGGACCATGCTCGGCGACGTGACTGGCGAGGAAGTCATCGAGGTCCGCCATGTGCTCGGCGAGGCGGAGCCCCTCGGCAACGTAGGCGGAGAACCCGCGAGTGCCGGCGCGAGCACGGGCGCTGTCGACCAGCGCCCTGGGCAGAGTCACGCTCACCTTCTCGTACGCCGGTTCGCTCATGAGCCAATCCTACCACGGGTAGGACAAGACCCGCACGAGCGACGGTCATGGGGTAGACGCCGGGTAGC
>Ga0208714_1000161_pt1 | contig 20288 bp, 12 predicted proteins | sample NGESurshal072012_3_FD_184461 | JGI IMG/M metagenome (GOLD analysis project Ga0208714, IMG submission 184461) | Arctic peat soil microbial communities from Barrow, Alaska - NGEE Surface sample 415-1 shallow-072012 (SPAdes) | ecosystem: Environmental > Terrestrial > Soil > Wetlands > Peat ... | reverse complement strand
ACGATGCTGGCAGACGGCGACGCGGTGCTGGAGGCGATGCAGGGCGCCGACGGAGCGCTCTCGCAGGCCGGCGAGGACTGCGTGTGGGTGCAGATGAGCACGATCGGCGAGGACGCCACCGAGCGCTGCATGGCGCTCGCGCGCGAGCACGGCGTCGGCTTCGTCGACGCGCCGGTGCTGGGAACCAAGCAGCCTGCGGCGGAAGGCAAGCTGGTGGTGATGGCCTCCGGCGCAGAGGAGCTGCGCGAGCGAGTACAGCCGACCTTCGACGCGGTCGCCCAGCGCACGATGTGGGTCGGCGAGGCCGGCGCCGGCAGTCGTCTGAAGCTGGTGACGAACGCGTGGATCGTGGCGGTGGTCGAGGGCGCGGCCGAGACGATCGCGCTGGCCGAGGGGCTCGATCTGGACCCGGCGCTGTTCCTGGAGGCGATCGAGGGCGGTCCGCTGGATTCGCCGTATGTGCGGATCAAGTGCAAGGCGATGATCGAGGGCGACTTCGCGCCGACGTTCGCGCTGAAGCTGGCGACGAAGGACGCGATGCTCGTGCAGGAGTCGGCGCGCGAGCACGAGCTCGACCTGCCGGTGCTCGACGCGATCAGCGAGCGCATGCAGCAGGCCGTGCCCGAGCACGGCGACGAGGACCTGAGCGCGACGTACCTGAGCAGCGCTCCGTCGCGTTCGAGCGAGCGGCGATGAGCATGCAGACCGCCTCGGTGCCCGCCGCTTACGAGGGCTTCTCGGCCGCGGCGATCGCCGGCGAGTGGCGCGAGGGTCGTGGCGAGAAGGTCGGCGCGGACCTCGATCCGTACAGCGGCGAGACGCTGCTCGAGCTCAAGCTCGCCAACGCCGCAGATCTCGACGACGCCTTTCAGGCTGCACGCGAGGCCCAGCGCGACTGGGCCAGGCGCCCGCCGGCGGCGCGCGCGGCGGTGATGCGCGCGGCGGCCGACGTGATGGGGGCGCGAAAGCAGGAGGTCGCCGACTGGCTCGTGCACGAGTCGGGAGGCACGGTCGCCAAGGCCGAGCTGGAGTGGGGGCTGGTGCGCTCGGTGCTGTGGGAGGCGGCGTCGATGCCCCATCATGTCGAAGGCCGGATCATGCCTTCGGACATTCCGGGCAAGGAGAGCCGCGTGTATCGTCGGCCGGCGGGGGTGGTGGCGGTGATCAGCCCGTGGAACTTCCCGCTGCAGCTGTCCAATCGCTCGGTCGCGCCGGCGCTCGCGGTCGGCAATGCGGTGGTGCTCAAGCCCGCCAGCGACACGCCGGTGACCGGCGGTCTGCTGCTGGCGAAGATCTTCGAGGAGGCCGGCCTGCCCGACGGCTTGCTGAACGTGGTCGTGGGCTCGGGCGGCGAGATCGGGGATGCGATCGTCGAACATCCGATTGCGCGCGTGCTCTCGTTCACCGGCTCTACGCAGGTCGGCCGCGACATCGTCGGCAAGGCGGGAATCAAGAAGCTCTCGCTGGAGCTGGGCGGCAACGGGCCGCTGGTCGTGCTGCACGACGCCGACCTGGAGCTGGCAGTCGACGCGGCGGTGTTCGGCTCGTTCTTCCACCAGGGCCAGATCTGCATGATCGCCAACCGCGTGATCGTCGACGCGGCGGTGCACGACGAGTTCGTGGTGCGCTTCATCGAGCGCGTGCGCGCGCTGCAACCGGGCGATCCGTCAGATCCGCAGACCGACATCGGCCCGGTGATCAATCGCAGCCAGCTGGAGGCGATCGAGGACAAGCTGGCGCGGGCGCGCGACGAAGGCGCCAGCCAGCTGATCGGCGGCCAGCCGGGCGGCCCGTCGGGTCTGCTGCTGCCGCCGCACGTGCTGCTCGGCGCCAATGACGTGGCGACGGCGCGCGAAGAGGTCTTCGGGCCGGTGATCACGATCGTCGCGGCGCGCGACGAGGCGCAGGCCCTGGCGCTGGCCAACGACACCGAGTACGGGCTCTCCAGCGCCGTGTTCACAGGCGATGTGGAGCGCGGCGTGGAGTTCGCGCTGAGCGTCGACGCGGGCATGACGCACGTCAACGACTCGCCGATCAACGACGACGCCAACACGGCGTTCGGCGGCGAGGGCGCATCGGGGATCGGCCGCTTCGGCGGCCGCTGGGCGGTCGAGGAGTTCACGACCGAGCACTGGGTCAGCGTCCAGCGCCAGCGCCGGCGCTTTCCGATCTGAGATCAGCCTGCGCCAGCCGTTGGCCAGAGTTCTGCTTGGCTAGCGTGAAGCATGGCTAGGAGATGGCGCGTTGGGCAGGTCGCGATCGTTGTCGTGCTGGCGGCGGCGGCGGTTGTCGCGATCATGCTGATAGGAGGGGGCGCGCGACGTCCGCTGACGCCGGCAGAAGAGCCCGCAAGGCGTTCGGCTGTGGGTCTGGCGCCGAAGGGTCCGCCGACGCCGGCGAGCGGTTGGTCTGTCGTCTACGCGGACGCCTTTGGCGCACCGATAGGCAGGGGCCCCGGTGAGGACAACACGTGGTTCCCGAACAACTGCTCGCTGACGACCAACTGCGCCGGCTTCAATGCGGACGAGATGGAGGTCATGAATCCGAACGCCGTAACCGAGACGGCTGAAGGCTTGAAGCTGAAGTGCACCTACACGCCGGCGGCTCAGTCGCCCGGGTCAAAGCACTACGTCTGCGGGACGCTTCGCGGTCAGGCTGAAGGACTGCCCGGCTATTCGTTCTTCAAATGGTCTCCGGGCAAAGGCCAGACGCTCGTGTTTGAGGCTGTGGCGAGGTTTCCGCCGAACACCGGCGAGGCCGATCCCGGCTGGTGGACGAGCGGGCCACCGTGGAAGGACACCGAGGTCGACTTCTTCGAGGGCTATGGCGCCAGCCGCACGCACACGACTGGCTGGAAGACGGACCCGCTGTACACCCAGTGGTTCGCGTCACCGCTTCTGAGCGCGATCAAACCGGGATTTGCGACCGACCCGTCGCAGGCTTTTCACACCTACACGTTCCAGCTCAGCGCAAACAACACCTACAGCGTGTGGATCGACGGCATGCTCCAACCGTGGGCGACCGATGTCGGGCCGGCACGGCCCGATCTATCTGCGAAGACCACGCTGATCTTGAGCTATGCGCTGAGAACGTGCTCCTGCACGACGGGCTTCACGAGCGGCACGCGCGAGTTCGACGTCAAGTCGGTCGCGGTCTACGAGGACAAGGCACACGATGGCGTCGGCATCGAAAACGCGGGCATATCCCCGGGCACGATCGTCCGCTGAGCACGGGCCGACGCGTCGGCCCGTGCTGCCGTCGCCACCGATCGGGGAGCTCAGCTGTGGCCGTCGCCGAGCCTGCGTCGCACGCGGTGCACGCGGCGCAGCTCCTGCACGGCCTCGTCGACGCCGCCGAGCGCGGATTGCTCGCTGTCTCCGAGCAGCCCGGGCTGCAGGCGTTTGCGCACGAGCTCGCCGGCCACCTGGTCGACGCGCTGCGCGCTGGCGCCGGGACGCGAGCTGACGACGCGGTCCATGCGCAGGCCACGGAACAGCAGGCCGACGCCGTCGTCGAGCGACCAGCCGCCGGGCAGCGTGCCGTCGCGCACGCTGGCCAGCCAGACGGGCAGCCGCTCGGGCTCGCCGTCGGCGTGCACGGTCAGCGAGCCGTCGAGCAGGCCGAGGCCGGCGAGCGGTTCGGGCGGTCCGCTGGAGCGCGTGACGCCGCCCTGAAACCAGCACATCGCACCGGCGCTGAGGCCGGCGAGAACGGTCCCGGAGCGCCAGGCCTGCACGAGCAGGCGGTCGAGGCCGTGCGCCTGCCAGATCGCCAGCAGGTTGCGCATGGACCCGCCGCCGACATAGATGATGTCCTGCTCGAGCACGATCTCCTCCAGCGGGCGCTGCGCGTCGCGCAGGCGAAACAGCGACAGGTGCTCGTGCACGCACCAGCGATCGGCGAAGCGCGCCTGAAAGGCGTTGATCTGCGCGGTCGTGTCGCCTGAGGCGGTCGGCAGGAACAGCACGCGCGGCTGTTTGGCCGCAGCCAGCGACAGCACGAAGTCGTCGAGCAGCGGGTTGGTCGGCTCCATCGTGAAGCCGCCTCCGCCCATTGCGAAGATGATGCGCTCGGCGACAGGGACCTCGGCTCGCGCGCTCACGCGGGAACCGGCTCGGGCGACACGGGCATGCGCTCGCTCGCAGTCGCGCTCGCCGCCCGCCGCGCCGAGCGCCTCCGCGTGCGCCGCGCAGCGGAGGAGGGCTCGGTGACCGCCACCGCCACCGCGACCTCGGGCGCGGTGGGCCCTTCGCCGAGGTAGGTGACCTTCAGCGGTGTCTCGAGCACGCCATCGCCGGCGTGCTCGACGCGATACGCGCAGCCGCTGGGGCGCGAGCTGACGGCGTGCTTGAGGCGCGTGCGGCGGAAGTGCAGCGCGACGCCGTCCTCGGCGGCGAAGCCGGGACGCATGCCGTCTCCGACGAAGCGGTGGTACTCGGCTCGGCGCGCCGGCTCGGCGTCGTAGTGGACGCAGTTGGAGTAGGGCAGCATGCCGAGGCCGCGGACGCTGCGCGGCGCGCCGTGGAAGGCGCTGAGCGCCTCGTCGAACCAGCACAGCGACCCGGCGGAGGGACCGCACAGCACGATCCCCTTGCGCCAGGCCTTGTGCAGGACGTCGTCGAGCCCGTGCGCGCGCCACGCGCCGAGCATGCTGACGACGTTGCCGCCGCCGACGTAGATCAGATCCTGCGCCAGCAGGTGGCTGGCGAGATCGTCCTCGACGCCGCCGGTGCCCTGGTCGCGGCGAAACAGCGACACGTGACTGGCGTCACAGGAGGCGGCGAAACGGCGGTAGAAGCGCACGACGTAGTGATCGGCGTCGCCAGATGCCGTCGGCAGGAAGCAGACGCGCGGACGATCGGCGTCGGTCAGCGACAGCACATAGTCGTCGAGCAGCGAGCTGTCGCGCTCCATCGAGAATCCGCCGCCTCCGAGGGCGACGATCTGTGGCGTTCTGGTTCGCATGGTCTCGTCTCGCGCTCGCTATTGGCTGGGCGTGGCTCGAACAGCTTGCTCCTAGATTGCCCGCGCGCCGTAGTGGCGAATATGGACCGTCGTATGAGATTCAAGCACCCGTGACTGGACATTCGGCGCAGCGCGGGTGCCTGGGCGCGTGCGACGACGCGTGGCGGCACTCACCGAGTGCCGTGCGGCAAAGTGCGGCGGGTGGCGGCCGCTGGCCGGGCTGCCCGTAGAGTGTCGGGCGATGGCGCAGCAGCTCGATCCAGGCACGCACGAGCGCGCGCAACCCCCGGCGATCTCGCTGCGCAACGTGGTCAAGCGCTTCGGCTCGATCGTGGCGGTGGACGGCTTGCACCTGGCCGTCCCGGCGGGCGTCTGCTTCGGCCTGCTGGGGCCCAACGGCGCGGGCAAGTCGACGACGATGCGGATGCTCACCGCGCAGGCGCTTGCCGACTCGGGCGAGATCGAGGTGCTCGGCTACGAGCTGCCGCGCGAATCCAAGCGCGCGAGGATGGAGATGGGCGTAGTCCCGCAGCTGGACAACCTCGACGTCGAGCTGACTTGCCGGCAGATCCTTACGGTGTTCGCGCGCCTGTATCGAGTTGCCAGTGGCGAGCGTGCCGATGCTGTGGCGCGCGCGCTCGATTTGGCGAACCTCACACTGCGCGCCGACACGATCGTCAGGGAGCTGTCGGGCGGGATGCGCCGCAGGCTGCTGGTTGCGCGCGGGCTGATCCATCGCCCGCGGCTGGTGCTGCTGGACGAGCCGACGGTCGGGCTGGACCCGCAGGTTCGACAGGAGCTGTGGACGCTGATCGACGGGCTGCGCAGCGAGGGCGTGACGGTGCTGATGTCGACGCACTACATCGAGGAGGCCGAGCGCCTGGCCGACGTCGTGGCGGTCATGTCGCAGGGAAAGATCGTTGCCGAAGGCGCGCCGGCGGAGCTGGTGCGCGCGTACGCCGGCGAGCAGGTTCTGGAGATCTACGGACCGCCGGAGCAGCTCGCCGCGGCCAGCGACACGGCTGCGCGCCACGGCTGGCAGAGCAGGCGCAGCGGCCCGGCGCTGGCGATCATGCGCGCGGAGACGCTCGACGGCCAGGCGCCGGAGGGCGTGCGGCGTCCAGCGAACCTCGAGGACGCGTTCGTGGCGCTGACGGGAGAGGAGATCGAATGAGCACGCACGCCATCGCTCCGCCGGCGCGGCCGCGCGCTGCTCGCTTGAGACGCCTGGAACCGGCGGCGCTGGCGGGCGTGATGAGCCGCGACGTGGTGATCTTCAAGCGCTATTGGAAGGCCACCACCTTCTCCTCGGTGGTGCAGCCGACGATCTACCTGCTGGCGTTCGGGCTCGGGTTCGGGGCGCTGCTCAAACAGATCGGCCACGTCAAGACGATCGAGTACATAGCGACCGGGACGGTTGCAACCGCGGTGCTCTTCTCATCGGCGTTCCCGGGCATGTTCAACACGTTCGTGCGCTGGCAGTTCCAACGCACCTACGACGCGATACTCGCGGCGCCGGTCGACGTCGAAGAGCTGATCACTGCGGAGATCCTGTGGATCTCGCTGCGGGCGGGCGTGTACGGGGTGGCGCCGCTGCTCGTGGGGATGTTGTTCGGCCTGGACCCGGTCCCGGGCATGCTGCTGGTGCCTTTCATCGGTTTCCTGACCGGCTTCGGCTTCGCCGCCTTTGGCGTGCTGATCGCGGCGGTGGCCAAGACGATCGACAACTTCAACTACGTCACCAGCGCTGTGCTCACGCCGATGTTCCTCGTGGCCGGCACGTTCTTTCCGATTTCGGCGCTGCCCGACGGCGTCCGCCAGGTCGCACAGGTCAACCCGCTCTACCACTGCGTACAGCTGGTGCGCAACGCATCGCTGGGCGAACTGCAGCTGGCCGATCTCGGCCACGCCGGGGTGCTGTTGGCGTTCGCGCTGCTGATGTGGCGCCTGGCGATCTGGCAGCTGGGCAAGCGCCTGATCGACTGACCGCGCAGGCGCTTGGCCGACTATCAGCTGACTCACACGTTGCTCATACAGAGTGCCGCGATGCTGGCGCCATGAGCTATTCACCGCAGTCCAACCCGGCCGTTTCACAAGCGACGTCAGCGGCACCGGTCACCGCGCGCCTGGACAATGCAGGACGATCGCGGGCGAGGCTGGCGGCGCTGAGCGCGCGGCTGCCGCGACCGGAGCTGGGCGCGCTGATGGCACTCGCCGCGGTGCTGAACCTGTGGGCGCTGAGTCGCAACGGCTGGGCCAACGACTACTACAGCGCGGCCGTGCGCTCGATGAGCTCCAGCTGGCACAACTTCCTCTACGCCTCGGCGGACCCGAGCGGCGTGATGACCGTCGACAAGCCGCCGCTGGCGCTGTGGGTGCAGTCGCTGTCGGTGCGCGTGTTCGGCTATCACCCGCTGAGCATGCTGGTGCCGCAGGCGCTGATGGGCGTGGCGAGCGTGGCGCTGGTGTATGACCTGGTGCGCCGTCGATTCGGACGGGTGGGCGGCTTCGCCGCCGGCCTGGCGCTCGCGCTGACGCCGATCAGCGTCGCGATCTCGCGTCACAACAACCCCGACGCGCTGCTGGTCCTGTGCGTGGTCGCCGCCCTGTGGTGCACCGTGCGCGCGCTCGAGGACGGGCGCACGCGCTGGCTGGTGCTCGCCGGCGTGGCTGTCGGCCTGGGCTTTGAGACGAAGATGCTCGTCGCGCTGACCGTCGTCCCCGGCATCGTGCTCGCCTACCTGCTGATCGCCCCGCGCGGACGGTTGCGCGCGTTGCGTCAGCTGCTGGCGGGGGGTGCGGCGATGGTCGTCGTCGGCGGGGCCTGGCCGGCGCTCGTGGCGCTCACGCCTGCCGCCGATCGCCCATGGGTGTCGGGCACGAGCGACAACAGCATCCTGTCGCTGATCTTCGAATACAACGGGCTCGGCCGCGTCGACGGCCAGTCCGGTGGGCCGGGCGGTGTCGGAGGCAACATGTTCGGCGGCGGCACCGGTCCGCTGCGTCTGCTCGACTCGGCGCTCGGCGGCCAGGCCGGCTGGCTGCTGGGCTTCGCCCTCGTCAGCGGCTTGGCGATCCTGCTCGCGACGCGCCTGCGCCGCTCTGACGCGCGCAGCGGCTGGCTGCTGGCGGTCGGCGGTGCGTTCCTGACGACGGCCGTGCTGTTCAGCGCGGCGAGCGGCATCTTTCACCCCTACTACGTCTCGCTGCTCGCGCCGTTTGCGGCCGCGCTGTTCGGAGCGGGCGTCGCGCAGTTGATCGACGGCCGCGCCAGCGCGCGTGTCTTCGCGCCGATCGCGCTCGCCGCCGGCGTCGCGACGGAGCTGGCGGTCCTGCACCAGTACGTAGGCCAGTTGAGCTGGCTGCCGCCGGTGCTGATCGCGGTCTGCGCGCTCGCGGCGGTGGCGCTGGCCGGCTTCGTCGCCCCACGTGTACGGATCGTCGCGACGGCCGCGGCGGTCGTCGCCTTGCTGCTCGCGCCGTCGGTGTGGGCGCTCGACACGCTCGGCCACGCGACCAACGGGACGTTCCCCGAAGGCGGCCCCGCGAACGTGCAGACGGCCGGCGGCGGCATGTTCGGCGGCCGTGGTTTCGGCGGATCGCGCCCCGCCATCGGCGGCGTTGGCGGCGCGGGCGCCGGCGGCGCGGGCGTGCCGCTGTTCGGCCCCGGCGGCACACAAACTGCAGGCCAGGCGGGCGGAGCATCCTCCGGCTCGGGATCGTTCCCGAGCGCGGGTACCGGGACTCCGCCCGCGGCCGGCAGGGCACCTGGCGCTGCGAGCGGTATGCCACCGGGCTTCGCCGGCGGCTTGACCGGCGCAGGGCGTGCGCGCTTCGGCGGCGGCGGCATGGGCTCGGCGTTCGGCAACGACACCACGACGACCCAGGTGCTCGCGTATGTCAAGGCGCACGGCGGCGGCACGATCGCCGTGTCCAGCCAGTCCAGCGCGGCGACGGCGATCATCTCAAGCGACGCGAAAGTCGCGGGAATCGGCGGCTTCTCCGGGCGCGAGAGCGACGTCAGCGCGGCGTGGCTGGCGCAGGAGGTGCGCTCGGGCTCGATCCGCTGGGTGCTCGGCGAGCAGACCGGCAGCCGCGCCGGCGGTCGGGGTCTGCCGGGCGACACGCGCGCCGGCTCCAAAGCGGCGATGGCGGCGGTCGCCAAGGCTTGCCGCAAAGTCACGCTCTCATCGGGCACGACGCGCACGGCAGGCGCAGCGGCGACGGCAGCTGGTACGGACACAGCCGCGAGTAGCTCGGCGGCGACGCTGTATGACTGCCAGGGCCGCGCGGACGCGCTTGCGCCTGTAGGGGGCTGAGCCGTGCGGGCGCCGTCAGGGGCTGACGCCGAACTCAGACGCCTGGGGCGACCGTTCGCAGGCCGGCGAGCCGGGCGCCGGCGGCTTGACGCTCGTCGTAGGTGACGAACGCGTCGAGCGGCGAGAGACCGACGGCCGCGATCACGTGGAGCGCATCGAGTGAGCGCAGCGCGGGCTCCGAGATCGCCCCGGCTGCGCTCAGCAGATCCCGATCAAGCGGCAGCAGCGCGAGCGCTTCGAACAGCTCGCCCGCTTGAGTCAGCACGGCCTCGAGCGCAACGCGGGGGTCGGATGCGACGGCGCGGCGAATCGCGCGCGAGGACTGGCCGCTCGGCCAAGCCGGGACCGCATGACCGCCGTTTCGGAAGATGGAGGAAATGCCACGATTCCGTCTAATACATCCGTGGAAGTTCGCAACTTTTCGGGGTCAAGAGAGTCTCAATGGGCGATGGTGCCTGGACTCAACTAGGGAGGTCGGTATGAGGTCCCAGGTTCGGTATTCGCTGCTAGCGCTGGTCGTAAGCGCAATTCTCGCCGTTTCGGCGCCTGCCGCGCAGGCCGCGTTCGGGGTGGAAAGCTTCTTCGCGGACAACTGCAAGATCTCGACCTGCAACGCCGCGACCCCCGCCTCGGAACGCTTCACGCAAGCCGCCGGGCACCCGAACTTCGGGATCACGGACTTCAAACTCAACGAAAAAGGCACGGCGGGCAACGGCGTGAAGACCATCCGCACCGATCTACCCCCGGGCGTCAGCACCAACCCCCAAGCGCTGCCGCTGTGCACCATGGCCACCTTCGAGGGCAACAAAGGCATCGAAGCCAGTAAGTGCGACAAAGAAACCGAAGTGGGCAAACAGGAACTCGTAGTTCTCATCCCGGGGCCCGCGGAATTCCCGCTGACAGGAAAAGTCTACAACCTCGAACCGGCCTTCGGCCTACCCCTCGAGTTTGGCATCGACATCGATGCCACAGCCCTGGGCCTAGGGCATCTGCACTCATTCCTTGAAGGCGGCGTCAGCTGGCACAAAGAAGCGGAACCGGAAGAAGAGGGAATAGCCTCGGGCGACTATCACGAGTTCTTCAAGATTCGCGTCCCCAGAAGCCTCGGAGAAGGAGAAGCGCCCCTCGTCCGGTCTCGCCTCGTGACCATCGGCAACGAAGGCAAGGGCCTGCTGACCAAGCCCAGCACGTGCAGCGGTCCCGAGACGACGCATCTGTGGGTCGAACCGTTCGTAGGCTCTCCGATGCACTCCTCGTCCACGACCTTGGTGGGAACAGAAAACTGCACGGGCCTGCTCGCACCTCCGTTCGCGCCGGAACTCTCTCTAACCGCGTCAACGACCCAGTCCGACCAGCCCAACGGCATAACGGTCGATCTGAACATTCCCCAGCAGGAAAAAGCGTCTGAAACCGAAAGCTCCGACCTGCTGGCCTCCACGACGACTCTGCCCGAAGGCCTGACCCTCAACCCCGCGGCGGCGCACGGCCTGGAAGGCTGCACGCCCGAACAGATCGCGATCGGTAGCGCCAACCCCGTCTCCTGCCCCCAGCGCTCGTCGGTCGGCACGGCCGTGCTCGACGTGCCGGGGCTTCCGCCGGGGTCGCTGACCGGCAACGTCTTCCTGGGCAAGCCCGCCACGGGCCCGATCACTGGCCCCCCCTACACGATCTACCTCGACATGGAGTCCGAACGCTACGGCCAGGCGGTTCGTCTGCAGGGCTCGGTCATGCCCGATCCAAAGACGGGGCGGGTCACGACGACGTTCCCCGACAACCCGGAGGGCCCGTTCAGGAACTTCAAATTGAAATTCAGCGGCGGCGCTTTCGCTAACCTCGCCAACCCGTTGGCCTGTGGCGCGGCGAAGACCGAAATCGCCCTCACGCCGTTCACGGGCACCCCGACGCAGACGCCCTTCAGCCAGTTCACGGTTGACAGCAATGGCCAGGGCGGCGGATGCCCGTCGACGCCTCCGTTCTCACCCGCACAGAGCAGCTCCGTTGAACCGGCGCAGGGAGGCGCGGGCAGCACGTTCACGCTGAACCTCGAACGGGCCGACGGGCAGCAATACATCTCGAAACTGAGAAACGTCCTGCCGCCCGGGCTGGTCGGGATCATCCCCTCGGTGACGCAGTGCGGGGAACCGCAGGCAAGCGCCGGGACCTGCACGTCGGCCAGTCAGATCGGCACGGTCACGGTGTCCGCGGGCGCCGGCAGCGAACCGTTCAACTTCCCGGGCAAGGTCTACCTGACCGGACCGTTCGAAGGCGCGCCCTACGGCCTGTCGATCGTCGTCCCCTCGATCGCCGGGCCGTTCAACCTCGGCAATGTGATCGCGCGGGCCAAGATCGAAGTCGACCCGCACACCGCGCAGGTGATCGCCACCGACAACGCGGTGCCGTCGATAGTGGGCGGCATCCCGATTCGCATGAAATCCCTGAGCATCTCGTTGAGTCGCCAGGGCTTCGAGCGCAACCCCACCAACTGCGGCGTGCTGGCGACCGAATCGACGCTTACCGGCTCGTTGGGTACGACCGCGAACGTCTCAACGCCGTTCCAGGCGGAAGGCTGCAGCTCGCTTGCCTTCAAGCCGACCTTCGCGGAGTCGACGAGCGGCAAACCATCGAAAGCGAACGGTGCGAGCCTGGTCACGACGATCACCCAAGGGGCGGGTCAGTCGAACTTCAAGTCGGTGCTGGTGACGCTGCCCAAGCAGCTGCCCTCGCGCTTGACGACGCTCCAGAAAGCATGTCCGGAAGCGACGTTCGCGGCGAACCCGCTGAGCTGTCCGTCGGCGTCGAACGTCGGCACGGCGACCGCGGTCACGCCGGTCCTCCCGGGCAAGATGACCGGGCCGGCCTACCTCGTCTCGCACGGGGGAGCCGCGTTCCCCGACCTGGACATCGTGCTGGAAGGCAACGGTGTGCGCATCATCCTGGTCGGCAACACCGACATCAAAAAAGGGATCACGACCACGAACTTCGCGGCGACTCCCGATGCTCCGTTCTCGAGCTTCACGCTCAACCTGCCCACCGGGCCGCATTCGGCGCTGGCCGCGAACGGTGACCTGTGCAAGCCCACGCTCGTGATGCCGACGACCTTGACCGCTCAGAACGGCAAGCAGGTCAAACAGAACACCAAGATCACCCCGACCGGCTGCGGTATCCGGATCGTCGGCCACAAGGTGGTCGGCAGCACCGCCTACGTGACGGTCAAGACGTTCGCCCCCGGGCGCATCAGCGGAAGTGGCTCGGGGCTGTCGACCGCCAGGCGCACTCTGAACAACGCCACGAAAGCCGCGACGCTCAAGATACCGCTCTCGCGTCGCGGGCGGAGCAGGCATCGCCCGTTCCGTACTCGCCTGCGCGTCGGCTTCGTGCCGAAGAAGAAGGGCGCCCACTCGACGACATCCGTCGTGGTGAGGTTCCGCTAGCGGCTTCACCATCGGGGGCGGCCAATGGCCGCCCCCGATGCGTGCTCGGGGCGCGTTTGGGACGTCTCCGGCCGCTCCTCTGGCGTTTAGTGAGCACGCACCCCGCGCTCCGGGCGCTTGTCTCGCGCCTCTCGATGCCCTAGATTGGTGCGATGGGCGTTGTGACAGGTACGGATACCTCTTCAGCGTCGTCGGGGGGCGTCAACTCGGTGCTGGCCGGCGTGCGCAGGCTCACGCTGCTCGCGGACGGCGCTCGCGACGCCGACACCGTGCTGCGCGCGCTCGCGCGCGAGCTGCTCTGCACGCCGGGCGTCGAGGAGGTTCACGTGCATCATCTCGGCGAAGGGGACGCCGAGGAGCTTGTCGCCGTGTACATGTTCGACGGCGACGGGCGGCTGAGCTACCTGCTCCCGCGCGCCGAGCGCCCGCCGGGAGTGAGCTGGGTGGCGAACACCGGGCGCAGCGTGCTGATCGCCGACGCGCACGAGCTCGCCGAGAGCGTGCCGCGGCTGGTGGCGACCGGGGCGGCCAGCTCGGCGCTGCTGCTGGCGCTGGCCGAGGGCGGTGCGGTGGAGGCGGTCGTCATGCTCGTGCGCCGTCTGTCGGGCGCCTTCGACGAGCACTCGGTCGATCTCGCGACGACGCTCGTCGACCAGGCGGCGACCGCGCTCGCGCTTGTTCGCGCGCGCGCCGAGGCCGGAACGGACCCGGTGGCGGGCTGCATGAACCACCGGGCGATGCGCCGGCGCCTGGACGAGGAGATCGGCCGGGCCACGCGCGCCGGCAGCCCGCTCTCGTGCATCCTGATCGACCTCGACGACTTCAAGCTCGTCAACGACCGTCACGGCCACCAGGCCGGCGATGCTGTGCTGCGCGAGGTCGTGCAGGCGCTCGTCGGGGAGTTTCGCGCGTTCGATCGCGTCGCGCGCTACGGCGGCGACGAGTTCGTCGTGATCCTGCCCAACGCCGACCTGCGCGACGCGGCGGCCGCCGCGTCGCGGGCGCTGGAGCGGATGCGCGCCGTCTCGGCGCTCGGCAACGAGACGGGCATCTCAGCGTCGATCGGCGTGGCGCAGTGGCACGCGCCGATGGGCACCGACGAGCTGCTCGAAGCCTGCGATCTGGCGCTGTTGCGCTCCAAGCGCGAGGGCAAGGGCCGCGTCACGCGCGCGTCTGAGCTCGTCGTCTGAGCACGCGCACAGCACCTTTGCCGGCGGCGTCGCGGCACGTGTAGCCGGCGGCGACTCTGCGAGACTGCGGGCATGCCCGTTAACAGGAGCCGCACAGCCCGGGTGCTGCGATGACGCAGAACAGCTTTGGCTCGGAGGGCACGCTCGACGTTGGTGGACGCAGCTTTGAGATCTTCCGCCTCGATGCCCTCCAGCAGCGCTTTGACGTCGCGCGGCTGCCGTTCTCGTTGAAGGTGCTCCTGGAGAACCTGCTGCGCACCGAGGGCGATGGCTCGGTCGACGCGCAGGACATCGAAGCGCTCGCCAGCTGGGACGCCAAGGCGCAGCCGAGCAAGGAGATCGCGTTCAGGCCGGCGCGCGTGCTGATGCAGGACTTCACCGGCGTTCCCGCCGTCGTCGACCTGGCGGCGATGCGCGATGCTATCGCGCAGATGGGCGGCGACGCCGCGCAGATCAACCCGCTCGTGCCCGCCGAGCTGGTGATCGACCACTCCGTGCAGGTCGACGCGTTCGGCACGCGCGACGCCTTCCGCGTCAACGCCGAGCGCGAGTTCGAGCGTAACCAGGAGCGCTACTCGTTCCTGCGCTGGGGACAGGGAGCCTTCGACGACTTCTCCGTCGTGCCGCCGGACACGGGCATCGTCCATCAGGTCAACCTCGAGTACCTCGCGCGCGTGGTCTTCCCGAATGAGAAGACCGGCCAGGCCTACCCGGACACACTCGTCGGCACCGACTCGCACACGACGATGGTCAACGGGCTCGGCGTGCTCGGCTGGGGGGTCGGAGGGATCGAGGCCGAGGCGGCGATGCTCGGCCAGCCGATGTCGATGCTGATCCCCCAGGTGCTGGGCTTCCGCCTGCACGGCGAGCTGCCCGAGGGCGCGACCGCGACCGATCTCGTGCTGACCGTCACCGAGATGCTGCGCAAGCGCGGCGTCGTCGGGATGTTCGTGGAGTTTCACGGCGCCGGCCTCGCCGGCCTGCCGCTTGCCGACCGGGCGACGATCGGCAACATGTCGCCGGAGTTCGGCTCGACCTGCGCGATCTTCCCGATCGACGCCGAGACGCTGACCTATCTCAAGCTCTCCGGGCGGGCGCCCGAGCAGATAGCGCTCGTCGAGGCTTACGCCAAGGAGCAGGGCCTGTGGCACGACGAGAACTCCGAGAAGCCGACCTTCTCCGATGAGATCGAGCTGGACCTCGGCGCGGTCGAACCGAGCCTGGCCGGCCCCAAGCGCCCCCAGGATCGGGTTTCGCTGAGCCAGGCCAAGAGCGTGTTCAAAGACGCTCTGCGCGACTACGTGCCCAGCGATGGCGATCAGGCCGACTCACAGGACGAGGCGGTCGCCGAGTCCTACCCCGCGTCTGACCCGCCGGCAAACGGCATGCCCGGACACGAGCAGCCGCAAGAGCCGGCACCGGCGACACCGCGTGGCGGCGCGGCGACCGCGCTTCCCCACAACGGCACGGCGACGAGCGTGACCAGCGATGGCGAGACGTTCGAGCTCGACCACGGCCACGTGGTGATCGCGGCGATCACCAGCTGCACGAACACCTCCAACCCGTCGGTGATGATCGGCGCCGGGATCCTCGCGCGCAACGCCCTGGCGCGCGGTCTGAAGAGCAAGCCGTGGGTCAAGACGTCGCTGGCGCCCGGGTCGAAGGTCGTCACCGAATACCTCGACCGGGCCGGCCTCACCGAGCCTCTGGAGCAGCTCGGCTTCAACCTCGTCGGCTACGGCTGCACGACGTGCATCGGCAACTCCGGGCCGCTCTCACAGGAGATCTCAGACGCCGTCAACGAGGCCGACCTGGCGGTCGTCTCGGTGCTCTCGGGCAACCGCAACTTCGAGGGTCGCATCAACCCGGATGTGAAGATGAACTACCTGGCCTCGCCGCCGCTGTGTGTCGCCTATGCACTCGTCGGCACGATGGACATCGACATCGCCGGCGAGCCGATCGGCCAGGACGAGCAGGGCGAAGACGTCTACCTACGCGACATCTGGCCGACCGAGCAGGAGATCGCACAGACGATCGGCGAGGCCGTCCGCGCGGACATGTTTCGCAAGAGCTACGGCGAGGTGTTCGCCGGCGACGAGCGCTGGAACGGGCTGGAGGTGCCCTCGGGCGAGCGCTTTGCCTGGGACGAGCGGTCGACGTACGTGCGCCTGCCTCCGTACTTCGCAGACATGCCCGTCGATCCGCCGCCGACCTCCGAGCTGCAGGGCGCGCGCGTGCTCGCTCTGCTCGGCGACAGCGTGACCACCGACCACATCTCACCGGCCGGCGCGATCAAGCGCGACGGACCCGCCGGTGCGTACCTGCAGGAGCAGGGCGTCGCCCCGCGCGACTTCAACTCCTACGGCTCGCGCCGCGGCAACCACGAGGTGATGGTGCGCGGCACGTTCGCCAACATCCGCCTGCGCAACCAGCTCGCGCCGGGCACCGAGGGGGGCGTCACGCGGCATCTGCGGGCACCGATTGACGGAGGTCCGCTGGTCGGCGAGCAGACGTCGATCTACGACGCGGCGATGCGCTACAAGGAGGAAGGCGTTCCGCTTGTCGTGCTCGCGGGCAAGGAGTATGGCTCGGGCTCCTCGCGCGACTGGGCGGCGAAGGGCACCAAGCTGCTCGGCGTGCGCGCGGTGATCGCGCAGAGCTTCGAGCGCATCCACCGCTCCAACCTCGTCGGCATGGGCGTGCTGCCGCTGCAGTTTCCCGCAGGCGAGAGCGCGCAGTCGCTGGGGCTCACCGGCGAGGAGGTGTTTGCGATCGACGGCATCGCCGACGCGGCTGCCGCGGTGCAGGACGGCAAGGGCGGCGAACAGACGGTCAACGTGCGAGCCGAGCGCGACGGCGCAGACCCGGTGGGCTTCGACGCGCGAGTGCGCATCGACACGCCGCGAGAGGCCGAGTACTTCCGCCACGGCGGCATCTTGCAGTTCGTCCTGCGTATGCTGCTCGCGGCATGAGCGACACCGGCAAAGCGCCACAGGTCCTGCTCGACCTGCTCGCCGCGCGCGGGCCCTCAGGCTATGAGAGCGCCCCGGCGGACGTGTGGCGCGAGGCGGCCGGCGCGTTCGCCGAGGTGAGCACCGACATCGTCGGCACGCCACTCGCGCTCGTCGCGCCCAAGCACGGCTTCGAGTCCTCCGCGCGGCGTCTGCTGGTGATCGGTCACATCGACGAGATCGGGCTGATCGTCACGCACATCGACGATTCGGGTTACCTGTGGTTTCGCGCCGTCGGCGGCTGGGACGCGCAGATCCTCGTCGGCCAGCGGCTCGTGATCGACACGCGCGAGGGGCCGATCACGGGCGTCGTCGGCAAGAAGCCGATCCACCTGCTGCGCGAGGAGGAGGCCAAGAAGGTCGCCGACATCCGCGAGATGCACATCGACATCGGCGCGCGCGACGGCGAGCAGGCACGCGGTCGCGTGCGCATCGGCGACGTCGCCGTGATCGACGCGCAGCCCGCCGAGTTGCCCAACGGGCGCCTGGTCTCACGGGCGCTGGACAACCGCCTCGGGTCTTACGTCGCGCTGCAGGCCGCGCGCATCATCGCCGAGGCCGGCGGGGGCGAGTGGGAGATCGCCGCCGTGGCGGTCGCGCAGGAGGAGATCACCTTCGGCGGCTCGCGCACGAGCGCGTTCGCGCTGGCACCCGACGCGGCGATCGTCGTCGACGTGACTCACGCGACCGACGCGCCCGGCATCGAGGTCAAGGAGAGCGGCAAGCACGAGCTCGGCTCCGGGCCGGTGCTGGGCCGCGGCTCTACGCTCAACCAGCGTCTGTTCGAGCTGCTGTTCGAGACCGCCGAGGCAGAGTCGATCCCGATCACGCTGGAGGCCACCGCGCGCGCGACCGGCACCGACGCCGACGCCGTTCACCTCAGCCGCAGCGGCGTGCCAACGGCGCTGGTGTCGATCCCGATCCGCTACATGCACTCGCCCGTCGAGCTGGTGCAGCTCGACGACGTCGAGGCATGCGCGCGGCTGATCGCCGCCGCCGCTCTGCGCTTGCAGCGCGAGAGCGACTTCGCCGGCTGAGCTCAGGCCCACGGCGGCGTGGCTTGCCCGATCGCCGCGCGAAGGGTACTCTGCGGATTCAAGAGATCGGGACTTGGGGGCAGACGCCAATGGAATGGAGATCTGTGCGCCGGACGACAGCGCTGTCTGTGATCGGCGCGCTGCTGTCGCTCGCCGGGCTGGCGGCGCAGGCAAGCGCATCGGGGATCACCGCCGGCGGCGATGATCTGCGGACCGGCTGGTACCCAAACAGCTCATCGATCACACCGCAGCTCGTCAGCGGGGGGACGTTCGGCAAGATGTGGTCCTCGACGGTAGAAGGCTCGGTCATTGCACAGCCGCTGCTGGACAACGGCACGCTGCTCGTGGCGACGGAGAACAACAAGGTCTACGGTCTCGATCCCTCGACCGGTGCGCTGAGGTGGGCCAAACCGCTGAACCTGGGGACGCCATGGAATCCGAGTGACATCAGCTGCGCCGACGTGACGCCGTCGATCGGCGTGACCGCGACGCCGGTCATCGACCCGGCGACGAACATCGCCTACATGACCCACAAGACCTATGTCTCGGGGACCACCGGCCCGGCACGCTGGTACATGGACGCCGTCAACGTGTCCACGGGGGTCGAGCAGCCGGGCTTTCCCGTCGAAATGAGCGGCGCCGCGCAGAACGTCCCCAGCCGGGTCTTCCCCGCGACGACCCAACTGCAGCGCCCCGGACTGCTGCTGATGGGCGGCGTCGTGTATGCCGCCTTCGGATCGCACTGTGACCACAGCCCGTGGCAGGGGTGGATCTTCGGCGTCTCGACGGCCGCCAAAGTAACGGCGCGCTACGTGGACAACGCGACCGAAGAGGGCGCCGGAATCTGGCAGTCGGGCGCCGGACTGATGTCGGATGGACCGGGCACGATCGTGTTCACGACCGGCAACGGCGGCGCTCCATCCAAACCCGCGGCCGGCAACGCGCCGCCGGCGAACCTCGGCGAGTCGGTCGTGCGCGTGCGCGTGCAGGACGACGGCTCGCTGAAGCCAGTCGATTTCTTCGCGCCGTTCAACGGCCCGATGCTCGACGAATACGACGCCGACTTCGCCTCCGGTGGAGTGACGGGGCTTCCACCGGAATACTTCGGCACGGCCGCGCTGCCGCACCTGGCTGTCGCGGACGGCAAGCAGGGGTACGTCTACCTGCTCAACCTCGACTCGCTCGGCGGCGTCGCCCAGGGTCCCGGCGGCTCGGACAACGTCGTCCAGCGTCTCGGTCCGAAGGGCGGCGTGTGGTCGCGGCCGGGGATCTGGGCCGGAGACGGTGGCTACATCTACATTCCGACCTCGGTGGGAGAACCCGATGGCGGCAACCTAGACGTCTACAAGTACGGGGTGTCGGGCGCCGGCACCCCCTCCCTGTCGCTCGCGGGAGAATCCGAAGACCCGTTCGGCTGGGGCAGCGGCGCACCGGTCATCACCTCCGACGGCACCACATCGGGCACGGCCCTGGTGTGGATCGTCTGGTCGGCCAACCGATCGGGCAGCGGCGGCCAGCTGCGCGCCTATGATCCCGTACCGGTGGGCGGCAGGCCGGTCCTGCGCTTCTCGGCACCGATCGGAACGGCGTCGAACTACAGCGTTCCCGGCGTCGGGGCGGGAAAGCTCTACGTCGGCACGCGCGAAGGCAAGGTGCTCGCCTTCGGCTCGCCCGTCACGCCGCCGCTGGCGGGGTCCGCGCTGTCGTTTGCGACGACGACGATCAGCAGCAGCCGTGAAGAGACGCTGACGCTCACCGCCAACCAGAAACTGACGATCTCCAGCCTGACCTCCAGCTCCACCCAGTTCGCGCTGGGTCCCTCTACCCCGGCGCTTCCGGCTACGCTCGCCGCCGGACAGACGATCTCCATACCCGTCACGTTCAAACCGACCCAGACGGGTCTGGTCGGCGCGACGGTGACAGCGACGACCGATGGAGGCGTCCAGACGCAGTTCGCCGTGTCCGGCACCGGTCAGGTCGAAGGCGCCCAGCTGGTGGCTTCGCCACCGGTCATCTCTTTTCAGGGCACGGCGATCGGCGGCCACCGCTCCGAAGCCGCAATATTCCGCAACGGCGGATCGCAACCCCTGACGATCAACACCGTCGAACTGCCTGCGCCTCCTTTCAGCGCCGAAGGCGAGCCGACAGCCGGAGACACGCTCGCGCCGGGCGCCGCGATCACGGTGACCGTCAAATTCGACCCGGCCCAAACGGGGAGCTTCAACGACACGATCGGCCTGCAGACGACCGGAGGCAACGCTCAGATCGGCATCTCCGCCACGGCCGGCACCCCCGGCGCGCTGCAGATCGACAGCCTGAGCAACGAATACGGCTC
>Ga0208714_1000160_pt1 | contig 20307 bp, 22 predicted proteins | sample NGESurshal072012_3_FD_184461 | JGI IMG/M metagenome (GOLD analysis project Ga0208714, IMG submission 184461) | Arctic peat soil microbial communities from Barrow, Alaska - NGEE Surface sample 415-1 shallow-072012 (SPAdes) | ecosystem: Environmental > Terrestrial > Soil > Wetlands > Peat ... | reverse complement strand
CGGCCGGCGCAGCCTGACCGGCGCCGGCGCTCGGCAAGCGCCTGCGCGGGCCGCCGCTCTCAGACGGCCCGCGAAGCCACGGCCGGGGCACCGAGCGTGCACCGGCGAGATGTCGTCCCTAGCCGCCCTGCTGGGCGAACTGGATCCTTGCCCCGGACTTGGTGCAGACCTCGGGGACGTAGCCGATCGGCACCTTGAAGTGCCCGCTCGCGCATTTGTACTTTTCCGGCACCTTCGTGCTTTTGTTATTGACCATCAGGCCGATGAATTTGTAGGCGGCTGCGCAGCTGACGCCCTTGGTGGAAATCGCCTTGACCGTGATCTTGAATGGCCTGGTCCCACCCACTCCGTCTTCGATCTGAACCGTCTCGGTCTTGTTGGCGCAGGTGTGCACCGTGGGCGCCGCAGATGCACCCGGCGTGATCGCCGCCGTTGCGGCGACGAGCGCGACGGCGCTTCCCAGCGTCGCGAGGCCTTGCCATCTACGTGCGGCTTGCATCTGGCTCTCTTTCGGTCTCATCCGGCGCCCCCGTGACACCGATTTGCGGCCCAGCACACTGACAGCGCCCGGGCTGGCATACGCAGAATTGCGCACTTCGACGCCGTCGAGCTGCGACCGTCGTGACGGCACGCGAGCGGCCGGCGTAAAAACAAAGAGCCGACCGCTGGGCCAGCTCTTTGCCGAGGAGAAAAGGCAAGACGTTGAGACTCGATCCGTCCCGGAGAACAATACCTCATTCCTGGCTGGCCGGCCAAGATGGTCGTCGCGCCCGGCAGCGTGGCCATGCGTTTTGCAGCGATGCGATGATCCTCTTTCTTGGATCTCAACGAGGAGGACCCTGATGGCTGGTATCGGAGACAACCCTCACGCGGACGCCGGCGACGAGCGTGCCCCGAGGGCAAGGCTCATGCAGGAAGTCGCCGATCAGATGGACGCGATCGAAACCGATTTCGGCGACAAATTTGAGATCGGAAGGGTGATCACGATCGTCGAGGTCACCGGACCCGACGGCGACATCGGGATTCGCGTTCGAGCCGGACAGCTCCCGTGGGTCTCACTGGGGATGCTCGAGTGGGCAAAAAAAAGCTTGGAAGCCGCAGCGGGGTAGTTCCACGCCCGCCACGCCGATCTCGATCCGGCGATGCAGAGACGCCGAAGCCGACGATCGGCGAGGCCGAGCCAAACCGGCGCGCCGCGCCTTTGACCCCTGCGCAGCGGCCAACTCCCGCAGCTCCGCAGCGAAAAAGCCTGCAAATGGAGCCTATGTGCCGAGCGAGCATGTGTGTCCGTAGTCACAGAAGAAGGGGTCGAACGACCTCTAGGCTACGAACAATTGTTCGACTCCGCTGAGTCGCCGCCGTCCATGGCGGCGATCGGGGAACCCACCGCCGGCCTGACGTTCCAGGGCCGGATGGGGCGAATCGCCCACTGATGTGGACGTAACGCCCGGTTGACGCGCGTCTGTTTCGCGCCCGGCCGGCCGTGAGCCCGACAGCTAACCCCGTAGGCGGAACCACAAGGAGGTTCGCATCGATGTACGTTCCCGCGCCGCCCGCGCAGCATGCCCCCGCGCTTGCTCCCGTTGACATCGTCTCGACTACGCAATCGCTCGCAGCACCGCCGCTGGGGCGGGCGCTCAACACGACCCTGCGCGTGAGCAGCGCCAGCCTGAACGTGCTCGACGGCCGCCGCACGAGCGTCGCCGGGACGCTGAGCCCGGCGATCGCCGGGCGCACTGTCACCCTGCAGGCGATGGGCCGGCATGGCTGGAGCAACGTGGCCCGCACGCGCACCGTCGTCAAGGGCCGCTTCCGGATCAGCTACCTGCCCCATCAGACCGGCAGTGAGCCCGTGCGCATCGCTTTCGCCGGCGACGCCGTCGGCCTGGCATCGCACCGCCGGCTCGGACGCCTGAACGTCTATCGCCTGGCCGAGGCCTCGTGGTACGGCGGCGGTGGCGGCCTGGCATGCGGCGGCTCGCTGACGAGCGCGACGCTCGGCGTCGCCAACAAGACGCTTCCCTGCGGCACGCTGGTCATGCTCCGCTACAACGGGCGCTCCGTTCGTGTGCCCGTCGTCGACCGCGGGCCGTATGTCGCCGGACGCGAATTCGACCTCACCCAGGCCACCAAGCAGGCGCTCGGCTTCGGCGACACCGGACAGGTCTGGAGCACGCGCTGAGCGCAGGGTGCGCGTGTCGATCGGCCGGAGAGGGCGCGACCCTTCTCGGGCCGATCGGGCGCTAGCCCGGTTGCGCGCGTTTGGGCAGGTTCGTGCAGGGCTTGGGTTTCTCGCTGAGCGTTCGTTGAATCTCCTGGATGCCCGCCTCGACAAAGACGTCGCGCACGCAGTTGTGGTTCGACAGCCTCGGCGAGTGGAGCTGGCCCGGCAGGGCCGCCGAAGCCGTCGAAGCGCTGCCGCCCGCCTGGGTGCCGGCGTTCCCACCGCGTCTGGAGCCTGTCGCCGTGAGCGTTTCAGCGCCTGGCTCCTGGCAGCAGCCGCGCGCGGCGCCGCGCGTGCTCGGGCTCGGCCTGCTGCTCAGCGCCCTGGCGGCCCTGTGCGCGGTGATCGCGCTCAACGGCCCGCAGAGCTTTGAGCGCGCGATCGGCCTGCGTGCCGACGCACCCGCCGCCGAAGCGACCGTGCCCGCTGCAGTCGCGCCGCAACCGCTGCCGACGCTCGTCGCCACCAGCCACGACAAGGCCGGCAGCTCGATCGACACCGCCGACTACGGCTCCACGGCGCTCGCCGGCGCGGGCTCCTTTCACGTCTACCTGCCGCCGGGCTACGCCGACACCACGCAGCGCTACCCCGTGCTCTACCTGTTGCACGGCAACGAACAGCCCGCCAGCGCCTTCCTCGCACTCGGCTTGCAGGGCCAGCTGGACACGCTGATCGCGCGCCATGAGATCCCGCCGCTGATCGCCGTGATGATCCAGGGTGGCAGGGGCACCAACAACTGGCGCGATCAGGGCGCCCGGCGGTATGAGAGCTACGTCGTCGAAGTGCAGGAACTGATCGACCGGATGCTCCCGACCGTCGCCTCGCGCGGCGCTCGCGCAATCGCCGGCGACTCGATGGGCGGCTACGGCGCGATGAACCTCGCGCTCGGCCATCCGCTGCGCTTCTCCGTCGTCGAGAGCTGGCTGGGCTTCTTCAACGGCCTGTCCGACGAGCTGCGCGCCGCACAGCCGGTCATCGCCCACGAGGGGCTGCGCGCGTTCGTCTACGGCGGCGCATCGGACCGCATCGCCGACCCGTCCGAGAACGCGCCGTTCGCCGCACAGCTGCGCGCCGCCGGGGCGAGCGCCCACAGCGCCGTGTATCCCGGCGAACACGACATGGAAACGCTGCGCGCGCACCTCGCGCACATGCTTCGCTACGCAGGCGGCGCGCTCGCCGAGAACGCCGGCGCCAACGGCGCTGCATCGCCTGTGCCAAGCGCCCTGGCGAAGAACGCGACCGCGGCGGCGAGATGAACCTGCGCCGCGCCGGCCGAGACCGACCGCAGCTGGCCTCGGCCGCCGGCGCGGCGTCGATCGGCGCTCTCGCCGCCGGGGCCCTCGCGGGCGGAGCTGTGGCGATCGGCGCGATGGCGATCGGCAGGCTCGCGATCCGGCGTGCCGCGATCGGCTCGCTGAAGGTCGGCGATCTGAAGGTCGCGCGCCTGACCGTCGGCGAGCTGCGCGTCGAAGGCCGCCAACAGGGCACGCCGTCCAACGGCCGCGCGATCGCCGGCGGCGAGTCGGGCTCAGGCGCGACGGGCGGCGCCGCGGACGCCTAGCACCATCCTGGCCGGCTGGCCAGTATGATCGCGCCACCGATCCGCGCCGACGATGGGGAGGTCCCGATGGCGTCCGTTTCCAGCGATCTCGAGAACGTGCTCTTGGCCGAGAAGACGCTGTGGGCCGACGGTCCGCCGCACGAGGTCTTCAAGCAGATGCGCAGCCAGTGCCCGATCCACTGGACCGAGCGGGTAAGCGAGTACCCCGACGAGAAGGGGTTCTGGTCGGTCACGACCGCCGATGACATCCACACCGTCAGCCGTGACTGGAAGACGTACTCCTCAGAACTCGGCGGCGTCACGGCGGTCTCCGAAGTCTTCCCGCTGGAGCTCACGCGGGCGATGTTCATCGGCATGGATCCGCCCAAGCACGACCGGCTGAAGGCGCTCTTCCAGTCCGGCTTCACGCCCAAGCGCATCGCCGCGCACGAGGACGAGATCCGCGCGATCGTCGTCGATGTGCTCGATCGCGTGCAGGGCCGCGAGACCTGCGATCTGGTCGTCGACATCGCCCAGCCCGCCGTCTCGCGCGTGATCGGACGCTTCATGGGGATTCCCGAGGAGGACGACGCGATCTGGGCGAGGCTGATGAACTCGACGCTCTCCGGCGACGACAAAGACCTCGCCCCCGATGGCATCGACGGCGTGCTGGAGAAAGACATCCCGGAGATCTTTGAGCGCTGTGGCCGGATGATCGCCGAGCGGCTGCAGAACCCGACCGACGATCTCACCACGGTGCTCGTCAACGCCGAGATCGACGGTCAGAAGCTTGAGGAACACGAGATCGTGATGGGCTTCTTCCTGCTCGTCGCCGCCGGCAACGACAGCACCAAGGCGACCTACACCAGCGGCATGCGCGCGCTGATGGAGAACCCCGATCAGCTGCAGCTGCTGCTCGACGACCCCTCGCTGATTCCCGGCGCCGTCGAGGAGTCGCTGCGCATGTTCCCCGCCTTCGCGCACTTTCGCCGCACCGCCACCTGCGACACCGAGCTGCACGGCCAGAAGATCCGCGAGGGCGAGAAGGTCGTCATGTGGTACGTCTCCTCCAATCGCGACGAGTCGCGCTTCGACGACGTCGATCGTTTCGACGTTCGCCGCGAAGCCGAGCATCAGGCCTTCGGTGCCGGCGGCCGACACTTCTGCCTCGGCACCGCGCTCGCGCGCCTGGAGCTGAAGATCCTCTTCGAGGAGACGCTCAAGCGCTTTCCCGACATGGCGATCGCCGGCCATCCCAGCTACGTCGAATCGGGCTTTCTCAACCAGATGAAGACACTGCCCGTACGCCTCGTCGCATAGGCCAGCGCCGAGGCGTGGCGGGGCCGGGATCCGGTCGGCACGCCGCCGTCGGGTCGGCATGCCGCCTAGGTCGGCACGGCGGCACCGGGTTGGCGCGTCGACGGCGGGTTGGCGCGCGCTAGGCGAGCGCCGCCAGGCGATCTGCGAAGAAGCGCAGCGCGATCTCGCGCTGGCTCGCCCCCGACTCGCCCGCGAGCAGCTCGGCATACGACAGCTCGGCGCCGCTGAACGCCGTCGCGCGCCACAGATCGTCGTCGGGCACCTCGCCCCACGGCACCACGTACAGGTACGGCTCGGGGTGCAGCTCGTCGCCCGGTGACGCGCCGTAGCCCGCGCGCCTGCCGGCGCTCTCTGCGCCCAGCTCGACCGACAGGTCGAAGTGCTCGGGCCACAGCTGCACCCGCGAGGGTTCGGCCTCGTCGCCGACGCTCGCACGCAGCTCCTCGAGCACGGACGTGCCGAAGCCGAACCAGTCGCCAAGGAAGGCTGCGGCGGCGGCGTCGACCGTCAGCGGATCATCGCCGGCCATACCGGCCGGTTCGGCGACACCTCCCGGCAGCAGCTCGGTGCCGACGTGTGCGGCGGACTGGGCGAGCGAGAGGATCCGCTCCGCTCGCTCCTGCTCGCCGTGCTGCACGATCAACAGCTCGCCCGACACGCGCAGTTGCGCGTCGGCGCCGAAGAACGGCGTGCCGAAGCCGCCGCGCGTGTAGCGCAGGCCGATCTTGTCGTTGGCCGCCGCGCGCGCCGGGGAGATCACGGCTTCGGCCAGCCGGTGCAGCGCGTCGCGCGTACGCACGAGCGTCGGCGGAGCCGGCTGCAGTCGGCGATAAGCGGCCAGCCAGCGCTCTGAGCACCACTCGTGCAGCGACGCGTCGTGGTCGACGAGATCCTGCCAGCGCAGATCGCCGCCCGCGACGGGCGAGAGTCGCGGCAGCGAGCCGCGCGGATCGTCGCGGCCGACCGGGTCGTCGGCGAACCACGGCGGATCGCCGACGGCCGGGGGGGAGGGCTCGAGCACGCGCGCGTCGTAGTCCCCGCCGACGCGCTCGTGCGCCTCCTTGCGCGCGCTCATCGCCGGCGCCTCGCGGGCGCGGTGCGGCGACGCGAGATTGCAGCCATCGGTCGATCCTACGCACCCGGCCCGCGCACGCACGCGTCCACGCCGGTTAGGCTTTCCTCACAGTGGCCGAGCCCGCACCGCGTATCCGTCTACGCCAGGCCGTGCTCGTCGCGGCCGAGCTCGAGCCCGTCGAGCGCGCGCTGCGTGACGCACTCGGCCTCGGCGAGCCGTTTCGCGACCCCGGCGTCAAGGAGTTCGGGCTGCGCAACGCCGTGTTCGCGCTCGGCGACTGCTTCCTGGAGATCATCTCGCCGATTCAGCCCGGCACTGCCGCCGGGCGTTATCTGCAGCGCCACGGCGGCGATGGTGGCTACATGGTGCTGTTCGACCTCGAGGATCTCGACGGGGCGCGCTCGCGCGCCGAGCGGGCCGGCGTCCGCGTCGTCTGGCGCATCGACCTACCCGACATCTCCGGCACGCACCTGCACCCCGCTGACATGCGCGGCGCGATCGTCTCGCTCGACCGCTCCCAGCCCTACGGCACGTGGCGCTGGGGCGGCCCGCATTGGACCGGGCGCACCGGCCGTGGCGCTCCCGGCCGCCTGGCCGCGATCACCGTCGCCGTGAGCGACCCCACCGGTGCGGCCGAGCGCTGGGGCAACGTGCTCGGCGCGGCGAGCGCCGAGGGCGCGCCTGCGACGCTCGTGCTGGACGATGGGGAGGTCCACTTCAGCCAGGCGCCCGACGAGGCCGGCGAAGGGCTCGTCGAGATCGCCTTCGCCGACGTCCCAGCACTCCCCGATGCCGGCGACGGCATCGACATCGGCGGCGTTCGGCTGCGCGCGCTGGCCTAGCCGGACAGCGCGGCGAAGTGTGGCTCGCGGCGCTCGAGAAAGCTGGTGACGCCCTCGGCGAAGTCCGGCGCGGCGAACGACTGCAGCATCAGGCGATCGGCGTCGGCCAGCGCATCCGGCACGGCGCGCTCGAGGTCGGCGTACACCTGGCGCTTCATCGTCGCCATGCTCGCCGGCGAGCAGTTGACCGCCAGCTCGCGCGCGTAGCTCAGCGTCTGCTCGAGCACCGTCTCACGCGCCATCGACGCGTTGACCAGGCCCATCGCGGCCGCCTCGCGCCCGAGCACCACGCGACCGGACAGCAGCAGGTCCAGCGCCCGCGCCGGACCGACCAGGCGGGGCAGGATCCAGGAGATGCCGTGCTCGGCGACCAGCCCGCGGCGCGCGAACGCCGTCGTCAGCTTCGCGTCCTCGGCGGCGAAGCGCAGATCGCACATCAGCGCCTGCACCAGGCCGATGCCCGCGCACGGGCCGTTGATCGCCGCGATGATCGGCTTGGGCACGGTCAGCGCGTAGGTCTGCGCCGTGCGCGGCTGCTCGACCTGCGCGTCGCTGACGCCGTTCTCGCCGAGCGTCTGCAGCTCCTGCATGTCCGCGCCCGCGCAGAATCCACGACCGGCGCCCGTCACCACGATCACGCGCACGTCCGGCGAGGCCGCGCACTCGGCCAGCGCGGCGAAGTAGTCGCGCTCGAGCTCCTGCGTCCACGCGTTCAGCCGCTCCGGGCGATTCAGCGTGAGCGTCACCACGCCGTCCTGCACGTCTTTCAACACGACCTCGCTCACAACCGCTCCTTTCGCCGGGTGCGCCGAGCCTACAGGCCCGCCCGCGCGGCGGCTAAGCGCGGCCGCTGCGGCGCCGCGCTCCGAGGAGCGCCCGCGCGATCGTCAGCGGGTGGTTCAGCGCCAGCGCGATCCGCCCCAGCGGCGAGCGCGGGTCGCGCCCGAGGCCGAGCTGGCGCAGAATCGTCAGTTGATCGAAGTACACGCGCTCGCACACCAGCTGCTCGCCCTCGAACAGGAACAGCGCGGTCATCTGGCAGCGAAAAGAGCGACCCGTCGGCGGCAGCGCGCGCAGCGGGCCGAGGTGCGTGCCAAGCAGCCAGAACTCGGCTATCACGGAGTCCTCGGCGTGGTGCAACGCGATCAGCTCGTTGCGCTGGTCGGGGAACGCCGCGCGCGTCTCGGCGTAGTAGGCCGCCACCTGCGCCTCTCCGTCGTAGGTCTCGCCGGTGGCGATCAGCTCATATCGCGGATGGCCGAACGTGCGCATCGTCGTGTCGAAGTCGTGCACGTTCTCCGACTCCATGTGCTCGCGCACGAGCGCCTCACGCCGGGCACGCAGCGTCGCGGGGTCTGAGCCGGCGGCCTGGGACGCGGACATCGCAGTTGACCGCTGGGTTCGCCGGCGCGGCCCTCAGGCCGCGGCCGACGCGCCCAGCCGGTCGGCGAGGATCGCCGCCAGCTGCGCGCGGTGGCGCTTGGCGCCGCCGAGCAGCGCGGCGTCCAGCTGCGCGCGCTTGTACAGCCAGTGAACGTCCGCCTCCCACGTGAAGCCGATCCCGCCGTGCGCCTGGATCGCGCTCGCCGTCACCTCGCGCCCGGCGTCCGACGCCGAGGCCTTGGCCATCGCCGCCGCCTCGGCCAGGCGCTCGGGGTCGGCGTCGGCCGTCCAGGCGGCGAACGCTGCGGTCGAGCGCGCCTTCTCGGTGTCGAGCAGCATCTGCGCGCAGCGGTGTGAGACCGCCTGATAGGCGCCCACGGGAACGCCGAACTGGTGGCGCTCCTTGACGTAGTCCACGGTCATCGCCAGCGCGCGGTCGCAGACTCCCACGAGCTCGGAGCTGACCGACACCAGCGCGCGGCCCAGCCCGGCGCACACATCGCCCAGCGGCTCGCCGGCGCCGTCGGCTGCGCTGACACGCGCGGCCGAGCGCGTCGGGTCGATCGCCGCCAGTGGGCTGACCTCGGCCTCGTCGGCGCCGAGCAGCTGGCCCGAGCCGTCGTCTTCGACCAGCACCAGCACCTGCGCATCCGCGCCGCCGATGACCAGCTCGGCGACACCGTCGACGGCCGCGCCGAGCGCGCCGATCGTCTCGCCCGAGGCCAGACCCGGCAGCCAGCGCTCGCACTGCTCGGCCGAGCCCGCCTGCTCGATCACCGCGGCGGCCATCGCGCTGGGCAGGAAGGGGACGGGCGCCAGCGAGCGACCGAGCTCCTCGCAGAGGATCGACAGCTCGATCTGTCCCAGGCCCTGGCCGCCGTGCTCCTCGGAGATCGCGATCCCCGGCCAGCCAAGCCCGCTCAGCTCGCGCCACAGCGTCTCGTCGACCGTGCGCGCCTCGGCGTGCTCGCGCACGCGCGCCGGCGTCGCGCGTTCTGAGAGCAGGTCGCGCGCCGTGCGCTGGATCTCGCGCTGGTCGTCTGTGAAGCCGAAGTCCATCTACGCCGCCACCTTCAGACGGGGGAGCCCGAGCACGCGCTCGGCGATGATGTTCTTCAGCACCTCCGTCGTGCCGCCCTCGATCGTGTTGCCGCGTGCGCGCAGCAGCTCATAGCTCCAGCTCTCGCCGACCGTCAGCGCGTCCGCGCCGACGATGTCGACCGCCAGCTGCGTCAGGCGCTGGTTGGTGTCCGACCACAGCCACTTGACCAGCGAGCCCTCAGGACCGGGCTGGCCGTAGCGCTCGACGTCGGTGAGGCCCTTCCACGCCAGCAGGCGGATCGACTCACAGCGCACGTGCAGCTCGGCAATCGCATCGGCGTACAGCGGGTCCTCCAGCAGGCCGCGCCCGGCGGCGATCGCGATCACGTCGTCGAGCAGCTGGCGCAGGCGGATCTGCAGCGCGAAGCCCAGGCCCGCGCGCTCGTTCATCAACGTCGTCAGCGCGACCTTCCAGCCGTTGCCAACGCCGCCGACGACGTTCGCGTCGGGGATCCGCGCCTCCTCGATGAACAGCTCGTTGAACTCCGCCTCGCCGGTGATCTGGCGCAGCGGGCGCACCTGCACGGCGTCCTGCTCCATGTCCATCAAGAAGTACGTCAGCCCCTTGTGCTTGGCGATGCCCGAGTCGCTGCGCGCGACGAGCATGCACCACTTGGAGTACTGCGCGCCGCTCGTCCACACCTTCTGGCCCGTGACGACCCATTCCTCGCCGTCCTTCACCGCCTTGGTCTTCAGCGACGCAAGGTCCGAGCCGGCGTCGGGCTCGGAGAAGCCCTGACACCAGATCTCCTCGCCGGAGAGGATCGGACTGAGATAGCGCTCCTTCTGCTCGTCTGAGCCCCACACCATCAGCGTCGGGCCACCCAGCAGCAGGCCGAGCACGTTCGCCGCCATCGGCACACGCGCGCGGCCGAGCTCTTCGAAGTAGATCGCCGACTCCGTCAGCGACGCACCGCGCCCGCCGTACTCCGTCGGCCACGCCGGCGCCGCCCAACCCGCGTCGTACAGCTTGCGCTGCCATTCGCGCCGCCATGCGTACTGCCCGTCCTCGCCCTCGCTCGTCGGCGCCGGACCCGGCTTGTTGACCGACAGCCACTCGCGCAGCTCGTCGCGGAACGCCGTCTCCTGCCCGCTGAAGGTCAAATCCATCGCTGGTCTAAGCGTATCCCAGGCAGGCTTGACGGTGACACGACACCCCGTCTGTCACATCGCGCGGGACTCGAAAGAGCCTGCACGGTAGCGTTGCGTGAGCATGCACTTGCGCTTGCGCACAGACGCCTCCGATCGCGCTCTGCGCCGGCCGTGGCGCTTGCTCGCCTGCACGCTCGTAGCCGCAGGTGCGCTCGCGCTGTGCGCCGGCACGTCGTTCGGCTCCGGGGGGCATCGCGCTCACGTGTCACGCGCTCGACCACGGTGCGTGCCCAGGCGGTCACGGACGATCGCCCGCAGTGGCGCCTCGGTGCTCTTGCTGCGCACGACCGGCCCCGACGACGGGAAGTACGGTGCGCCCCATTCACTGCTCGGATGTCGCAAGGTCGCCCAGCGACCGGTCGAACTGTTCAACTTCGAAGACGGCGACACGCCGATGGAAGTGCGAACCAGCTTCGATGGTCCCTACGCGGCGTTCTACCTCGGCTGGGCGTACTCGACCTGCAGCTTCTACATGAGCGCCGGCGCGGAAGACTGCGGAACGTCGCTGTTCGAGAGCGTCAATCTGGGCAACGGGCACGTAAAGGTGAGCCTGCCAAGCGTGCGTGAAGGCGGACCGGCCTTGCCGAGCGCGCTGGTCGTCACCGATGGCGGGTGGATCGCGTGGGTATCAAGCGCTTCCGCGACGGGGACGCCGCTGCTGGCACGGGATTCCAAGGGACAGCGCACGCTCGACCCGGGCCCGATCGATGCGGGGTCGCTTCGTGCCGGCGGGGCGGCTGTCCGCTGGAAGAACGAGGGCATCCCCCGCTCGGCCGCGCTCGGCTGAGCGACCACGCAGACAAACTAGAGGCTTGATGTGGGCTCATCGCCCGCATGGCGCAGCACTGCCCGCGGCGCGCAGCGTGGGGTGAGGTGTGTGTGTGCAAATAGTGCCAGCGATAGCCATAGTAGTTACGCAGCGTGGGCTGAGTATGTGCAGATAGCGCTGGCGATAGCCATAGTATTTACATCGTATATACGATTGCTATCGCAGTTCGCGTAAAGAGGACACAGCCCACTGTGCCTCTGCCGATCCGCTCGCGAACAGATCAGAGACCCGCAGACTCCAGCCCGCATCAAGCCTCTGGTGGAGCGCACCGACGGTCGACGATCGACGCCGCGATGGGCGCTAGATTCGATCACGTTGCCGGACGATCCATCTCCATTTCGCGTCGCGCACCTGGACGCCGACGCCTTCTACGTCTCGATCGAGCTCACGCGCCACCCCGAGCTGCGCGGGCAGCCCGTCGTCGTCGCCGGCTCGGGTCCGCGCGCCGTCGTCACGACCGCCAGCTACGAGGCGCGCAAGTACGGAGTCGGCTCGGCGATGCCCGCGGCGCGCGCGCGGCGGCTGTGCCCGCAGGCGATCTTCCTGGCGCCCGACTTCCCCACCTATCGCGCCGTCTCGCGCAACGTCATGGATCTCGTGCGCGCGCACGTCGAGCGCGTCGAGGTCGTCGGCCTCGACGAGGCCTACCTCGACCTCGAGGGCCTGCACTCCCCGCGCGCCGCCATGCGCCGGCTCGTCGCCGAGATCAAGCGCGCCACGCAGCTGACCTGCTCGGTCGGCATCGGCCCCAACAAGCTCGTCGCCAAGGTCGCCTCCGACGCCGAGAAGCCCGCCGGCTTCGTCGTGCTCACGCGCGAACAGGCCTGCGCGCGCTTCGCCGACGCTGCGCCCGGGCTGATCCCCGGCATCGGCCCGAAGACCGCCGCGCGCCTGGACGCACTTGGCCTGAAGACGCTCGCCGCCGTCGGCTGCGCGCCCGAGCAGACGCTGATCGAGCGCTTCGGCCCCAACCACGGGCGCGAGCTCGCCAGGCGGGCGCGTTTCGAGCACGACGGCGAGATCGGCGCTGCGCGCAAGGTCGTCTCCGAGTCGCGCGAGCGCACCTTCGACCACGACGTGCGCGAGTTCTCCCAGCTGGCCGAGTCGCTCGCGGCGATGACGCACGCGCTGTGCGACAGCCTCACCGCCAACGCGCGCTGCGGGCGAACGATCGGCATCAAGGTGCGCCTGGACGACTGGACCACCGTCACGCGCGCGCACTCGATTGCAGAGCCGACCAGCGCCTACGACACCGTGTTCGCCGTCGCGCTGCGCCTGCTGCGCGAATACGCGCCCGCCCGACCCGTTCGGCTGCTCGGCGTGCGCGTCGCCGGGCTCACGCACGGCAAGCGCGCGGACGATGCGCCGGGCGACCAGGCGGCCGTTGCGACGACGGATGCGACCGGCGACGGCGAGGCTGCGCAGGCGGGCGGCGTCGAGGCGGCCTCGGCGCAGATGGCTCTGCCGGTCTGACAGCGCTCGCGCGTCAACGCGCGTCGCAGTAGGATCGCCTCGGTGTGACGATCATCGGCGTTGGCGACATCGAGCTCGACTACGAACGCAGCGGCGCTGGGCCACCGCTGCTGTTGATCATGGGCATGAGCGGCACCTCGCTGCACTGGGGCGAGCCGTTCCTGTCGCTGCTGCGCAGCGACTTCGACGTGATCGCCTACGACCATCGCGGCGTCGGCGCGAGCACGCCGCTGGACGGGCCCGTGACGATCCGCCAGATGGCTGACGACGCCGCCGGACTGCTCGGCGCGCTGGAGATCGACTCGGCCCACGTGCTGGGCATCTCGATGGGCGGCATGATCGCCCAGGAGCTGGCGATCGGCCATGCAGAGCGCGTGCGCACGCTCACGCTCGGCTGCACCTACTGCGGCGGAGAGGGCAGTGCGCTGGCCTCGGAAATCGTGATGCGCAAGCTCGCCGCCGCGATGGCCTCGGGCGACCGCGAGCGCGTGCTGCGCGCTGGATGGGAGATGAACGTCTCCTCGGCGATGGCCGCCGATGATCAGGCGTATGCGAGGTTCCGCGAGATCGGGATGCAGCGCGCCGTGGCCGTGCCGGTGATCATCGAGCAGCTGCAGGCCTGCGCCGCGCACGACGCCAGCGCGCGCCTGGCGCAGCTGGCGCTGCCAACGCTCGTCGTGCACGGGACCGAGGACCAGCTGCTGCCGGTGCAGAACGGGCGGCTGATCGCCTCGCGCATCCCCGCGGCGAGGTTGGAGATATTCGACGAAGTCGGGCACCTGTTTTTCTGGGAGCGCCCCGAGCGCTCGGCCGAGCTGGTGCGCGAGCACGCCGCAGTCCTGGCCTGACGTGGCCGGCGCAGGCGCTGCGCAGGAGTCGCTGACGATCGACGCCCACGGCGTCTCGCTCGCCGGCGAACAGGCGGGGGAGGGAACGCCGATCGTGCTGCTGCACGGGCTGACCGCCACGCGCCGCTACGTCGTGATGGGCTCGCGCGCGCTGCAGCGCTCTGGCCATCGCGTCGTCGCCTACGACGCGCGCGGGCACGGCTCCTCCGCGCCGGCGCCCGATCCCTCAGCCTACGGCTATGAGCAGCTCGCCGACGACCTCGAGGCCTTGCTCGACGCCTTGCAGATCGAGCGCGCCGTGCTCGCCGGCGCCTCGATGGGTGCACACACCGCGCTGCACCTCGCGCTCACTCGTCCGCAGCGCGTCGCCGCGCTCGCGCTGATCACGCCGTCGTTCGATCCGTCGCTGCCGCGTGACGAGCAGGAGCTGCTCCGCTGGGACGCGCTCGCATGTGGCCTGCGCGAGGGCGGCGTGGAGGGATTCGTGCGCGCCTACGAGCTCGACGCCGTGCCCGAGGCCTGGCGCGAGACCGTCGAGAAGGTGCTGCGCCAGCGCCTGGGCGCACACGAGCATCCGCTTGCCGTGGCCGATGCGCTGGAAGCAGTGCCCCGCTCACGGCCATTTCAGACGCTCGCCGAGCTGGGTGCCGTGCAGGTGCCGAGCGTCGTCGTCGGCAGCCGCGACGAGGTCGATCCCGGGCACCCGCTCGCCGTCGCCGAACGCTACGCGCAGACGATCGCAGGAGCGCGCCTGATCGTCGAGGACGCCGGCCCGCCAGCGCGCTCGCCGATCGCCTGGCAGGGGGGGCAGCTCTCGCGCGTGATCGCCGAGCTGGCCGAGCTGGCCCAGACCTGAGCGCAAGCAGAAGGGCATACGCGATAACGTACACACGTATGCCACAGACGCGACAGTGGGACGGGCGCAGCTACGACCGGATCTCCGGACCGATGGAGGCGCTCGGACGCGAGGTGCTCGGGCGCCTGCAACTGCGTGGCGACGAGTCCGTGCTCGACGCCGGCTGCGGCTCGGGGCGGATCACGCAGGCGCTGATCGAACGCCTGCCGCGCGGGCGCGTGATCGCCGTCGACGCCTCGCAGTCGATGGTCGACGCCGCACGCGAGCGCCTGCCCTGCGCCGACGTGCGCGTGGTCGACCTGCTGGAGCTGCAGTTGCAGGCTCCGGTCGACGTCATCCTCTCGACGGCGACCTTTCACTGGATCGCCGATCACGAGCGGCTGTTCGCGCGGTTGCACCGAGCCCTGCGGCCGGGCGGGCGGCTGCTGGCGCAATGCGGCGGCAGGGGCAACATCGACGTGCTGCGCGGTCACGCCAGGGAAGTCCTCGCGCGCGAGCCCTACGCCGAGCACTTCGTCGGCTGGCAGTCGCCGTGGAACTACGCCGGACCGCAGGAGACCGAGCAGCGCCTGCTCGCCGCCGGCTTCTCCAGCGCAGAGTGCTGGCTGCAGCCGGCTCCCCAGCAGCCCGAGCACGCGCGCGAGTTCCTATCGACGATCGTGCTCGGGCCACACGTCCAGCAGCTGCCAGAGCAGCTGCGCGAGCCGTTCATGGACGATGTGCTCGCCGTGCTCGGCGAGCCGGTGGTCGTCGACTACGTGCGCCTGAACATCGACGCGATCGCGTAGGACCGGCGCCGCGCGAAGCGGCGCGAGCGCAGCTCGCCGAGGTCGTCTGCGCTCTCAGGCGAGCGCCGCGGGGGAGCCCTGTTCGCTGGGCTGCTCGCCCAGCCCGACATCCGCGCCGCTGAGCAGCGCGGCGTAGCGGCCACCGAGCTCGAGCAGGCGGTCGTGCGTGCCCCGCTCGACGATCTGACCGCCGTCGAGCACGAGGATCTGGTCGGCGTCGCGGATCGTCGACAGGCGGTGCGCGATCGTGATCGTCGTGCGGCCACGAGACAGGGCGTCGAGCGCCTCTTGAACGGCGCGCTCGGTCTCGTTGTCCAGCGCCGAGGTCGCCTCGTCGAGGATCAGCACCGGCGGGTTGCGCAGCACCGTGCGCGCGATCGCCATGCGCTGCTTCTCACCGCCGGAGAAGCGGTAGCCGCGCTCGCCTACCTGGGTGTCGTAGCCGTCTGGCAGCGAGGAGATCAGCTCGTGGATCTGCGCGGCGCGCGCGGCGTCTTCGATCTCCTCGTCGCTGGCCTCCGGGCAGGCGAAGCGCAGGTTCTCGCCGATCGAGGCATGGAACAGGTAGGTCTCCTGCGAGACCATCCCGACGGTGCCGGCGAGCGAGCCGAGCGTGACGTCGCGGATGTCCACGCCGTCGATGGTCACACGACCTCGCTCGGGCTCGTACAGGCGCGCGACGAGATAGGCCAGCGTGGTCTTGCCCGAGCCCGTCTCGCCGACCAGCGCCGTGCGCGTGCCCGCTGGGATCTCCGCCTTGATCTCGCGCAGCGTCCACGGCGAGTCCGGCGCGTAGCGAAACCACACGTCCTGCAGGCGGACGTCTCCGCGCACGCGTCCGAGCGCCCGCGCGCCGGGTCGCTCGACGATGTCCACGGGCAGGTCGAGGTACTCGAAGATGCGCCCGAACAGCGCCAGCGAGGTCTGCACTTCCAGGCCGACCGACAGCAGCGACTGGATCGGGAACAGCAGGCGCGTCTGCAGCGTGGTGAAGGCGACGACCGTGCCGATCGAGATCGCCTGGCCGCCGGCCGCGAGGTCCTCGCCGGCGAACCAGTAGACGAGCGCCGGCATGATCGCGAAGCTCATCTGTACCGAGGCCATCCGCCAGCGCCCGGCCATGCGCGAACGGACCTCCAGGTCGGCCAGTTCGCCGGACTCGTCGCTGAAGCGCCCGACGAGCTCCGGCGAGCGGCCCATCGTCTTGCCGAGCAGTATGCCCGACACAGACAGCGACTCCTCGACGAGCGTCGACATGTCCGCCAGGCGCCCCTGGCGAACCGACTGGATGCGCCGGCGCTCCTCGCCGACGCGCCGCGTCAGCCACACGAAGAACGGCAGCAGCACGAGCGAGAAGGCTGCCAGGCGCCAGTCGAGCAGGAACATCGCGACGATCGTGGCGACAACCGTCGTGACGTTCTGGACGATCGACGTGGCGGTGGAGGTGACGACGCTGTCGATGCCGCCGATGTCGTTGGCGATCCGCGATTGCACCTCTCCCGTGCGCGTGCGCGTGAAGAAGGCCAGCGACATGCGCTGCAGGTGCGCGTAGACGGCCGCACGCAGGTCGTGCATCACGCGCTGGCCGACCTGGTTGGATATCCACGTCTGCGCGACGCCGATCACGCTGGTGATCACCGACAGCGCGATCATCCCGCCGACGAGCTCTGTCAGCAGCGTCGTGTCGTGATGGGGATACGCGGTGTTGATGATCCCGCGCAGCAGGAACGGGCTGATCACGCCGAGCCCGGCGGACAGGAAGATCAGTGCCAGCAGTCCGCTCAAGCGGGTCCGGTAGGGCGCGAACAGCTTGCCCACGCGGCGCAGCGAGACGGGCGTGGAGGGGATGTCCTCGGGGCGCAGGTCCGGCGGGGAGTGGCGTCCGGCGCCTCCGCGCCCCTGGGCGAAAGGCTGGCTGCTCACGCGTTGACTCTAGCCGCGGGTCAGCCGCCGCCGTAGGAGTCCGCCCACGGGTCCACCCACGGCAGCTGCGGGTCGAGCTGCTCGATGGTGGGCGGCTGGCGACCGCTGAGATCGCTCGGCGGGCCTGCTCCGTCGAGGACACGCTGGGCCGTCTCGGCGCTGCCCGTGCGCATGCCGTTGATGAACGCCTTCAGCAGCGCCGTTTCGATCGCCAGCGCGTCCTTGTCGGTCAGCTCCAGCGCCAGGCGCTGGCGCAGCTCCTGCTCGATCGGAGCGACCGATTCGCTTGCCAGCTCGACGATCCTCTCCGAATCTCCGTCTTCAGCCATGTGCGCCTCCTTTGTCTTGATTCTCCCGGATCGGGTCGCCCGTCGTCTCTTGCCGGCTGCGGCGACGCTCCAGCGGTGGGATCGGCGCCCGCGCTGGGGTACCCTCGGAGATGCCGTGACGCACGCAAAGGCAATTCCCTGCTGCTGATGACCGCCGGATTCGGAGGTCACGCGGGCACCGCGCGGCTGAGCGCCGCGGAGATCCGGGTGCTCGGCTGCCTGCTGGAAAAGCAGCGCACGACGCCCGACGCCTATCCGCTGTCGCTCAACGCGGTGCGGCTGGCGTGCAACCAGTCGACCAACCGCGATCCGGTCGTCGACTACGACGACGCGCTGTTGCGTGACGCCCTGCATCGCCTGGAGCGACGCGGCCTGGTGCGCCTGGCCAGCGGCGCCGGCAGCCGCGCCGCCAAGTACCGCCACCTGCTCGCGGAAAGGCTGCCGATGGACTCGGCCGAGCAGGCGGTCATGTGCGTGCTGATGCTGCGCGGGGCGCAGACCCCCGGCGAGCTCAAGCAGCGCGCCGAGCGGATGCACTCCTTCGGCGACCTGGCCGAAGTGCACGACACGCTCGCCCGGCTGATCGAGCGCGAGCTCGCCGTCCGCCTCACGCGCCGTCCGGGACACAAGGAGGAGCGCTACGCGCAGTTGCTGCAGGAGGAGTCACAGGCGCAGGATCTCGAGCGCAGCGCTCGGGCCGCGGCGTCCTCGCCTGCGCTCGCGAGCGCCGCCGGCGCAAACGGCGCTTTCGTCGCCGAGCCGCCCGTGCGAGAGGCGTCGCCCGGCGGCGAGGACGCGGCTGTGCGTGCGCTGCAGGAGCTCTCCGCACGCGTCGGGCGCCTGGAGCGCGAGCTGGCCGATCTGCGCGCGGCCGTCGATCCACCCAGCTCGGTGCCCGCGCCATGAGCCACGCCGCGCTGCTGCTCGCCTCGACGTCTGACACCGCGACGGGCGTGGGCATCCCGCTGGCGCTGGCCGCCGGTCTGGTCTCGTTCCTGTCGCCGTGCGTGCTGCCGATCGTGCCCGGCTACCTGTCGACGGTGATCGGCGTCACGCCCAACGACCTGAAGGAGGGCGTCGGGGTCAAGCGCGTGCTGGTTCCCAGCCTGCTGTTCATCGCGAGCTTCTCGATGATCTTCATCCTCCTGGGGCTCAGCGCGACCGTGATCGGCTCGACGCTCAACGACCACAAACAGCTGCTCGAGCGCATCGGCGGCGGCGTGATCATCGCGCTCGGCTTGATCTTCCTCGCCAGCCCGTTCGTGCGCCTGCTCAACCGTGAGTGGCACTCGGAGTCGCTGCTGCGCTTGGCCGGCCGCGGCGGGCCGCTGGTCGCCGGCGCCGCCTTCGCGATCGCCTGGACGCCGTGCACGAGCATCACGCTCGGCGCGATCCTCACGCAGGCCGCGATCTCCCACTCCGCCGCGCACGGCGCGCTGCTGCTGGCCTTCTACTCGGCCGGGCTGGCGATCCCGTTCCTCTTGATCGCGCTCGCGTTCGAGCGCATGACCGGGGCGCTGGCGGTCGTCAAGCGCAACTTCCCCACGATCATCGCGGTCGGCGGGATGGTGATGATCGTGCTCGGGGTGCTGATCATCACCGGCGAGTTCACCGTGCTCAACGCGCAGGCAAATTCATGGCTGCAGGGGACGGGGCTGGACGTCTCGGGGATCTGACGGTGCTGCGCCACGCACGGCTCGGGCGCGCTCTGGGAGCGCTCGTTCTCGCGGGCGGCGTCCTCGGGGTGGCTTGGACGTTCGCTGTCGCACCCGTCTCCCAGGCCAGCGAATCCGGCGCCCTTTGCGCTGAAGCCGCTTATCTCCAGGTGCAGTTCGGCACCGTCGGTGACCCGTTCGCCTACTCAGAAGGACTCGGCTGCCTGCCCGGCGGCGACAGCTTCTCCAATGCGGTGATCGATTGGGGCGATGGATCGACGAGCGCTGGAACGCTGGGCGCCGTCACGCCCGGTCAGTTCGCCAGCGTGCAGGTGACCGCACGGCACACCTACGGTCGGGCCGGTTCGTTCTCCATCTACGTGGATGTGACCGACGACCAGACCGGCCAGGTCTACCGGCGGGGTGGGCACACGGCTGCCCGGATCGTCGCCGCAGGCTCGCCCGTGGCACCGCATCCACCTCCACCGCAGCCTCCGCCGGGCAACCGGGGACCGACAGAAGCGCCGCGTCTGCAACCCCGCCCGCCGTATGCCCGTGCGCGTCACTTCGTCGTTCACCGCGATGCGCTGCGTGCCGGTGTCGTGGCGCTCGTATGGACGTCTGTGCCGGCGAGCCGGCTGCATGCCGTGATCCGCTGGGGCGACGGCACGACGTCCCGCGGCCAGGTGGTCGGCTCGGGCGGGGAATTGCGCGTTCGCGGCCGCCATCGCTGGCGTCGCTCAGGCCGCTATGCGGTGGTCGTCAGCCTCGTAGAGGCGCGCGGACACGTCCTGGTGAGGACCGTCGGTCAGGCGACCGTGACCCCGCGCGGTTGATCACGGGTGAGGGCGCGGCCGAGTCTAGGCTCGCTTTTCTGCCAGCTTGTGGGGACCGGGAGCTTGCTCCGGGTATCGGGAGCTGGTTCGCGGTCGCAGCGGCCGGCTTGCCGGGCGCGCGGCTGGCAGAAAG
>Ga0208714_1000159_pt1 | contig 20405 bp, 19 predicted proteins | sample NGESurshal072012_3_FD_184461 | JGI IMG/M metagenome (GOLD analysis project Ga0208714, IMG submission 184461) | Arctic peat soil microbial communities from Barrow, Alaska - NGEE Surface sample 415-1 shallow-072012 (SPAdes) | ecosystem: Environmental > Terrestrial > Soil > Wetlands > Peat ... | reverse complement strand
GTTCTGCCTGCTCGAAGGCCTCGACGACATCGGACTGACATTGCGCCACGCGGCGGCGCTCGACGATCGCAAAGGCGCTCAGTCCGACAGCGGCGAGCGCGAACATCGCCAACTCGAGCGGCGAGCCCCAGCCCCATTCGTTGCCCTCGACGAGCGTAAGCACGAGCGCCGCCAGGCCGATCGTCAGCGTCAGCACGCCGGGAACGTCGACTGAGCGCGCGACCGTCTCGTCACGCGACTCGCGCACGGCGAACAGCGCGATCACGACGGCGCCGACGGCGACGGGCAGGTTGAGGAAGAAGATCGACTGCCAGCTGACGCTCTCCACGAGAAAGCCGCCGACGACGGGGCCGATCGCCAGCGCCATCGCCGAGACGCCGGCCCACGTGCCGATCGCCTTGCCGCGCTCCTGCGGCGGGAAGGCGTTGGTGATGATCGACAGCGTCGCGGGCATCATCAGCGCCGAGCCGGTGCCCTGCACGGCGCGCCAGGCGACCAGCCAGGTGTCGCTCGGGGAGAAGCCGATCGCGGCGCTGGCGGAGGCGAAGATGACGACGCCGGCGAGGAAGATTTTGCGCCGCCCGAACAGATCGCCGAGGCGCCCGCCGGTGACCAGCAGCACGGCGAAGGAGAGCGTGTAGGCGTTGACCGTCCACTCCAGCGAGGACGTCGAAGCGTGCAGGCTGCGCTGGATCGAGGGCAGCGCGACGTTGACGACGGTGTTGTCGAGCATGATCATGAACAGCGCGAAGCACATCGCCCCCAGCGCCCACCAGCGGCGGTTGCCGTCGTGCATCTGCAGTGCTCGGATTCGCTCGGTCATGTACTTCCTTCTATTTATTGATGGGTCGGTAGGCGGCTATGTCCTCGCGGCGCCCCAGGATCAGGCCCAGCGCGTGCGCCAGCGCGTCCGCCTCCTCGTCGACGAGCGAGCCCATCAGCTCCTGCAGCGCGGACAGCCGTGCCTCGTTGAGCGCGCGCGGGACCGAGTGCCCGGCCTCGGTCAGCCCGACGCGCTTCATGCGCCGATCCGCGGTGTCCTCCTCGCGGAGCACGAAGCCGCGCTCGAACAGGCCGTCGACGGCGCGGCTCATCGCCGGCAGCGACACGCCGAGCGATTCGGCGAGCGCCTTCACCGAGCGCTCCTCGCCGTCGGCCTCCAGCGCGCACAGCGCCTTGATCTGCGTGAACGACAGGTCCAGCTCGGCGATCGCGTTGAACGTGCCCATGTTCGCCGTGCGCAGCAGGTAGTTCGCGAGCGCCGCCATGTCGCGCGAGAGCTCCTCGCGATCCGTCGCGCCGGCTATGGCACTTGCTTGCATGGATGGAAGTATATCTTCGGCGCAACCATTCCATCTGTGAGGTGGATCACACCTGGCATCTGGCGGTCAGCCGGCGGCAAACGGCAGCTCGACGACGACGGCCGTGATGCCGTTCTCGCCGACGCTGACGGTCGCGCCGGGCTCGGCCTCGCGGCGCACCAGCGCCAGCGCGATCGGACCGAGCTCGGGCGAGACGACGCAGCTGCCGAGGCGACCGACGCTGCGCTCGCCCAGGTGCAGCTCCTCGCCGGTCGCGGCTGGAGCCGACAGGCGCAGCCCGCGCAGGTGGCGGTTGGGCTTGCCCCTGTAGTAGAGGCGCGCGACCGTCTCCTGGCCGACGTAGCAGCCCTTGGTGAAGCTCACCGCGCGCTCGTTGAGCCCGGCCTCCTGCGGGATCGTCGTGTCGTCGATGTCCAGCCCGAAGCGCGGGCGACCGGATTCCACGCGCAGGCACTCGGCAGCCTGCTCGCAGACCGCCAGCGCGCCGCGGGCGAGCAGGGCGGCGCTCAGGCGTTGCGTGTCCGCTGCGTCGCAGATCAGATCGACGCCCACATCGGTGCGCGCCGCCACGACCTCGATGCCGTCGATCGCCAGCGCCATGCTCGTGTGCTCGGCCTCGGCGCCGAGAGCCTCGGCACCGAGAGCCTCGGCACCGGCCGTCGTAAGGGCGGCGGGTCCGATCAGCGACAGCAGGCCGCGCTGCAGCGTGCGCTTGTGCAGCTCCACGTCGTAGCCGACCTTGAAGCGGCGGATCATGTCGAACAGCGCCTGCAGGGCGCTGCGCTCGGTGTCGAGCAGCAGCTCGGCGGGCGCCCCATCGGAGCACTCGCCGACGGCGAGGATGCGCACGTCGCCGAGCATCTTGCCCTTCGCCGTGAGGAAGGCTGCGTAGCGGCCCTCGCCGGGCTGCAGGTCGGCCAGCTCGTTGGTCACCTGGCCGTTGAGGAACTCGACGGCTCCGGCGCCCGTCAGGGCGAGCTTGCCGCGCTCGGAGCGATCGAGCAGGCCGCAGCCCTCTCTCAGCGCGCGGTGCTCGGCGCCGGTCAGGTCTGTCTCCGTCGCGGCCATGGTTCGAGGATAGCCGCGCTAGGCTTGCCCGCGATGGGCCTCGCGGACACCTTTCAGCGGATCGTCGACTCGCTGCCCGACGACTGGACCGACCTGGAGCTCGACCTGCGGATCGGCGAAGAGTCGCGCTACGTCGAAGCGGCTCTGTACCTGGTCACGTGCAACGCGCGTCCCTACTCGCATCACGACTGGCACTGGCGCCTGCTCGTCGCCCATCGCTTCGGCCACGCCGCCTCGGCGCAGACCGTGCACGGCACGCTCGCGCTGCTCGACGACGCCGGCATCGGCGGCGAGCTGGTCGTGCGCCAGACGCGCAGCGGGCGCGCGGAGATCACGCAGGGCTGGGGCCGTCCGCAATCGGCTCGCGAGGAGTTTCGCCGCCTGCGGGCGCAGTAGCGATGGCGCGCGTGCTCGCGCTCGTGCCCGACCTGCTGTTCGGATCGCGCGTGCAGGGTGACCTGACGGCCGCCGGTCACGAGGTCGAGCTGATCGGCGACGAGACCCGGCTGCGCGCGCGGCTGGCCGGCGACGGCTCGGCCAGTGGCGCCATTCTGGTCGTCGACCTCACCGACCCGCAGCTCGACGGCGCGGCGATCCTGCAGGCGCTTGCCGCGGAGGACCTGCTCGAAGGCGTGCGCACGCTGGCCTTCTTCTCACACGTCGACACGGCAGTCGGTCAGCGCGCGCGAGCCGCCGGCTTTGATCTGGTCGTTCCGCGCTCGCGCATGGCCCGCGAGGGAGCGCAGCTGGTCACGCGCCTCGCCGACGGCGCCTGACGCGCGGGCGGCGCCGGGCACTCGGAGGACGCCGGTCTCGGGCAGCGCCGGGCGCTAGGAGGGACGCCGATCTTGGGGCGGCAGCGAACGCGTGGAGGGACGCCGATCGCCTTCTAACCTCGTCGTGTGACGAGCGAGACACAGCAGCGACCACTGTCCTCGCGGCTGGTGTTGCTGATGGCGATCGCCTGCGGCGCGGCGGTCGCGAACATCTACTACGCCCAGCCGCTGCTGAGCACGATCGCGCACGAGTTCTCGGTGTCCGATGGCACGGCCGGCCTGCTCGTGACCGCCTCGCAGGTCGGCTACGCCGCGGGGCTGGTGCTGCTCGTCCCGCTCGGCGATCTGCTCGAGCGGCGGCGGCTGATCACCGGCATCCTGCTCGTCACCGCGCTCGCCCTGCTCGCCACGGCCGCGGCGCCGAGCTTCAGCCTGCTCGCGGCGGCGCTGCTCGTCGTCGGCGTCACGTCGGTGGTCGCGCAGATCCTCGTGCCGCTGGCCAGCGCGCTGGCGGCCGAGTCCGAACGCGGCCGCGTGGTGGGCAAGGTGATGAGCGGCCTGCTCGTCGGCATCCTCGTCGCGCGCACGGCCAGCGGTCTGCTCGCCGAGCTGGGCGGCTGGCGGTTGGTGTTCGGCGTCTCGGCCGCGCTGATGGTCGCGCTCAGCCTGGTCATGCGCGCCAGCCTGCCGCCGCTGCGCCCGACCACCAACCTCTCCTACCCGGCGCTGCTGCGGTCGGTCGCGCAGCTCGTCGTCGAGCAGCCGACTCTGCGTGTGCGGATGGTCTACGGGGCGCTGCAGATGGGCCAGTTCAGCGTGCTCTGGACGACGATCGCGTTCCTGCTCGCCGGCAGGCCCTACCACTACTCGGAGGCGACGATCGGGCTGTTCGGCCTGGTCGGCCTCGGCGGAGCGCTGGCCGCGCAGGTGGCCGGTCGACTTGCCGACCGCGGCCACCACCACCGCGCGACCGGTCTGTTCTTCGCGACGATGCTCGCCTCGTGGGCGGCGATCGCCGCCGGCCGATCCTCGCTCGCGGCGCTGATCGTCGGCATCGCCGCGCTCGACCTCGGAGTTCAGGGCGCGCAGATCACCAGCCAGAGCGTCATCTACGCCCTGGACCCAGCCGCGCGAAGCCGCCTGACGACGGCCTACATGACCACCGTGTTCGCCTCGGCCGCGGTCTGCTCGGCGGCCGCGTCGGCGATTTATGACTCCGCAGGCTGGGGCGCCGTGGCGACGCTCGGCGCTGCGCTCGCCGGCGCCGGGGTCGTCGTCTGGGCGCTCGAGCAGTGGCTCGCGCGGCGAGGGCGCGAGCGTCCTCGCGGCGACGCCGAGCAGCTTCATCGCCGCCGGCACGAGCAGCGCGCGCACGATCGTCGCATCCAGGAAGATCGCCGCGGAGAGGCCGAGACCGAACTGCTGCAGCCCGACGAAGCTGCCCGTCATGAAGCCCGAGAAGGCGGCGATCATGATGATCGCCGCAGCGGTGATGATGCGCCCGGTGTGCTCCAGGCCGTAGGCCACCGCACGCTCGTTGTCGTGATGGCGGTCCCACTCCTCGCGGGTTCGCGACAGCAGGAAGACCTCGTAGTCCATCGAGATGCCGAAGATCGTCGCGAACAGGAAGATCGGTATCCATGCTTCGATCTGCGGCGAGCTCGCAAAGCCCAGCCCCGAGCCGACGCCGTGCTGGAAGACGAGCACGAGCACGCCATAGGACGCGCTGACCGAGAGCAGGTTCATCAGCACGGCCTTCAGTGGGAGAAAGACGGAGCGAAACGCCCGCAGCAGCACGAAGTAGGTGATGACCAGTACGGCCGCGATCAGCCATGGAAAGGCGCCGTAGGCGGTGTCGACGAAGTCGACGCCGAACGCGGGCGCGCCCGTCAAGAGGACGCGGTCGGAGTGCGGAAAGCCGGCGTTCGGCACGTACGTGCTGCGGATCGTGCGCACGAGGCCTTTGGCCTGGGAGGTGCCGGCGTCGGTGCGTCCGGCCGCACGGACCTGCAGCGCCTGCCCCGACGGGTCCACGAGACCCGCCTGGCGGTCGATTGCCGGCGTGCTCAGCGCGGGCGCCTGGATCGTCGCCGGCTCGATGCGCGGGTCGCGACGCAACTCGCCGACGAGCCGCCGCTCCGCCGCTACCGTCGCGGGCGCGCTGGCCCCGCCGCTGCGCCCGGTGTCGATCACGATCTGATGCGGCGCCAGGGGGCCCGGCCCGGTGCTCGCCTCCAGCAGGTAGAGGCCGTCGCTGGCCTGCGTGCCGTGTGGCGTGCCGCGGTTGTCGCCTCCGGTCAGATGCAGCTGCAGCGCCGGTGCCGCGAGCGCGAGCATCAGCGCGGCGGCGCCGAGCAGGTAGGCGACCGGATGGCGCATGATCGAGCGGGCCAGGCGCGACCACATTCCCGGTGCGCCGCTCGCCCGCCGTTGCAGCAGCGCGCGCGGTACGACCCGCAGGCGGTTCACGCCACCGCCGAGCACCGACAGCAGCGCCGGCAGGAACGTCGCCGAGGCGGCGATCGAGACGAGCGGGATGAGCACGGCTCCGGCCCCCATCGAGCGCATGAACGGCAGCGGCATCAGCAGCAGCAGGGCCAGTCCAATCGCCACGGTCAGGCCGGAGAACAGCGTTGCGCGCCCGGCGGTCGCCATCGTCGTCTCCAGCGCCTCGCTCGGGGTATCGCCCTCGCTGAGCTGCTCGCGATAGCGGAACACGACGAGCATCGAGTAGTCGATCGCGATCGCCAGCCCGATCAGCGTCACGATGTTCGTGACGTATTCGGCCATGTTGCCCAGATGCGCGACGATCCAGACCAGCCCGAGCGTGGTCGGCAGCGTCGCCAGCGCGAAGATGAACGGCACGATCACCGCTCCGACGGTGCCGAACATGAACAGCAGCACGAGGATCGCGATCGGCACCGCGATCGTCTCGCCCCGGCTGAGATCGTGGCTGTAGACGGGTTGCAGGTCGTGGCTGATCGCGGGAAACCCGGTCAGATAGGTGTGCAGGCCTGCAACGGCGCCGATCGCGCGACGCATCCGTTCGGTGTAGTTTTTCGCGTCGGCAGCCTGCAGCGGGGTGGTTATCTGAACGTAGGAGACCTGCGCATTGGCCCGGCGAACCGGCCCAGCTCGGCCGCCGGGCACTTGCGCCGCGGCCCGCCGGGCGGCGGCCTCGGGTGCCTGCGGCGCGGCGCCCGGCGCGCTCGACTTCACCACCAGCGTGAACGCCCCGTCGCCGCGTTCGTGAAAGCGGGTGCGCAGCACGTTCAGGCCCGCTTCTGCGTCGGAGCCCGGGACGCTGAAGCGATTGGTCAGCAGGCTGCCGAGATCGGTCGTGGCCCAGCCACCCAGCAGCAGCAGGGCGATCCACGTGACGATGACCGCGCGACGGTGCGCGACGACCATGCGCGTCCAGCGGAGCATCACCGGCTAGCGGCCTCGCTTCGCAGGCACCACGCCTTGACGCCCGAGATCCAGGGCAACAGCGAGAATCAGCGTCGCCGCCCAGGCGTTGACGGGATCGAACAGCAGCGGCTCGTGCCCGCCGATCTGATCGGCGATGAGCCAGATTACGAACCAGACGAAGGTCATGGCGCTCACCCTGCCCTCCGCGTGCGTCGCGGGCATCGGGGTCCAGCCGCAGCCGAGTTCGGTCAACTACGCATATTCGCGCAGGCGGCGAGCGGCTCCTTGGCGCACGGCGACCGCCGATGGCCGTGTGTTCGCGGAGTCCGACGAGAAGCTGATCGCGCACGGCAGCACCGGCTGCGTGATCCTCGGCTGAGCGGCGCTCAGCTGGCCTGCGGCGCGGGCCGGCGGCCGAGCGCGGCGAGCTCGGCCTCGCTCGGTTCCAGCGGCACGAGCGCGCCGTTGGGAACGCGCTGGCCCTGTGGCAGCCAGCGGCCGATGCGCACCGACAGCGCGGCGCGGATGACCATGCCGTGACAGACCACCAGCGCCGGCAGCTTGCCCTGCTCGATGTCGTCGAGCGCGGCGCCGACGCGCTGCTCCTGCTGCACGAACGACTCGCCTCCGGGGAACGCGAAGTCGGGGTCGGCGTTGGCGAACGCGGCGAACAGCTCAGGCGTCTCGGCGCTGACGTCGGCGAACGAGCGGTTGGTCCAGTCGCCGGCGTCGGTCTCCATCAACCGTGCATCCTCGCGCGGCTGCAGGCCGATTCGCGCGGCGACGGCGTCGGCCGTTTCGCGCGCTCGCAGCAGCGGGCTGCACCACAACGCGGCAAAGCCGTATGACGCCGCGTGCTCGCCGAGCTCGACGGCCTGCTCGCGGCCGAGCTCGTCCAGCGGGACGGCCTGCCGACCCTGAAAGCGGCCCTCCAGGTTGTAGGCCGTCCGGCCGTGGCGTGCGAGGTAGACGCCGCCGGAGGAGCGCCTGGTCAGGATCGGTCGAACCGGTCGAGGTTCATGACCTTGTCCCAGGCAGCGACGAAGTCGCGCGCGAACTTCTCTTTGGCGTCATCGCACGCGTGGACCTCCGCCAAGGCCCTTAGCTCCGAGTTCGAGCCGAAGACGAGGTCGACCGAGGTGGCGGTCCACTTGGCCTCGCCGGTCCTGCGAACGCTTCCCTCGTAGAAGTTCTCGGCCGGGCCCTGCGCCTTCCACTCCGTGCCCATGTCGAGCAGGTTGACGAAGAAGTCGTTGGTCAGGGTTTCCGGCCGGTCGGTGAGGACACCGTGTTGGGAGTGCCCGAAGTTCGCGTCCAGGGCGCGCATGCCGCCGACCAGCACCGTCATCTCCGGGGCGGTCAGCGTCAGCATGAAGGCCCGCTCTAGGAGCCCGTGCTCCAGCGCCAGGGCCTCGCCCGGGCGCAAGTAGTTGCGGAAGGCGTCGACGGTCGGCTCGAGCACGGCGAACGACTCCGCGTCGGTCTGCTCCTGCGACGCGTCCGTGCGCCCAGGCGTGAACGGCACTGAGATCTCGTTCCCCGCGTTCTTGGCCGCCCGCTCGACGGCCGCGCACCCGCCCAGCACGATCAGATCGGCGAGCGAGACCTTCTTCCCCCCGGACTGCGAGTCGTTGAAGTCGCGCTGGATCTGCTCGAGCGTCCGCAGCGCCGCCGCGAGCTCGGCCGGTTCGTTGGCGTCCCAGTCCTTCTGCGGTGCGAGGCGAATCCGCGCTCCGTTCGCCCCGCCGCGCATGTCGGTGCCACGGAACGACGCGGCGGCCGCCCACGCGGTCGAGACCAGCCGCGCAACGGACAGCCCCGACTCGAGGATCTTGTCCTTGAGCGCAGCGACGTCGGCATCGCCGATCAACTCGTGATCGATCGCAGGGGTGGGGTCCTGCCAGAGCTGCGCCTCGGGAACCCAGGGGCCGAGGTAGCGCGAGAGGGGTCCCATGTCGCGGTGCAGCAGCTTGTACCAGGCCTTGGCGAACGCGTCTTCAAGCTGGTCGGGGTTCTCGTAGAAGCGCCTGGCGATCGGCTCGTAGATCGGATCGAGCCTCAGCGCCAGGTCGGTCGTCAGCATCATCGGCGCGTGCCGCTTCGACGGCTCCTGAGCATCGGGCACCGTGCCCTGGGCCTCGGGATTCTTGGGCGTCCACTGCTTCGCTCCGGCGGGGCTCTCCGTCAGCTCCCAGTCGTAGGAGAACAGGTTCTTCAGGAAGCCGTTGTCCCATTTCGTCGGCTCGTTCGTCCAGGCCCCCTCCAGGCCGCTCGTGAGCGTGTCAGCGCCGTTGCCGTTGCCGACGCTGTTCTTCCAGCCGAGCCCCTGCTGCTCGAGCGGCGCGGCCTCGGGCTCTGGGCCGATCTTTCCGGGATCGACGGCTCCGTGGGTCTTGCCGAACGTGTGGCCGCCGACGATCAGCGCGACCGTCTCCTCGTCGTTCATCGCCATGCGGGCGAACGTCTCGCGGATGTCCCTGGCGGCGGCGAGCGGGTCGGGGATGCCGTTGGGACCCTCCGGGTTGACGTAGATCAGGCCCATCTGCACGGCGGCGAGGGGGTTGGCGAGCTGGCGCTCGCCGCTGTAGCGCTCGTCTCCGAGCCACGTGTCCTCCGACCCCCAGAAGATCTCTTCGGGCTCCCAGATGTCCTCGCGTCCGAAGCCGAAGCCGAACGTCTGAAAGCCCATCGACTCCATCGCGAGATTGCCGGTGAAGATGAGCAGATCGGCCCACGAGATCTTGCGGCCGTACTTGCGCTTGATCGGCCACAGCAGCCGGCGCGCCTTGTCGAGGCTCGCGTTGTCGGGCCAGCTGTTGATCGGCGCGAAGCGCTGCGCGCCGCTTCCACCGCCGCCCCGCCCGTCGGCGATGCGATACGTGCCGGCGGCGTGCCAGCTCATGCGGATGAACAGCGGACCGTAGTGGCCGTAGTCGGAGGGCCACCAGTCCTGTGAGGTCCTCATCAGCTCCACCAGGTCGCGCTTCAGCGCCTCGAGGTCGAGGGTGGCGAACTCCTTGGCGTAGTCGAAGCCCTCGCCCATCGGGTCGGAGAGGGGCGAGTTGCGGTGCAGCACGCTGAGGTCGAGCTGGTTCGGCCACCAGTCGTGGTTCGTCCTCGGGCGGGGCACCTCGGAGCTCGGGCTCGCGATCGCCGGGTTCTCGCTCTCGCTGACGCTCTCAGTCATGTCGTTCCTGTCCCTTTCTGCTCATTGGTGCCTCTGCTGGGTCGCTGCTCGCCGTGTGCTGCTCTGATCGCAGCGGATGGATCGCGGCTCCTTCGTGTCAGGACGCGGCGCGCTCGGCGAGCAAGAGGCTACTCATGCAAGCACGATTGGGTCGTGATCCGGACATGAATTTCGATGTCGGATACTTCGTCGATGGTCCGCGCGGTCGTCTTGACGGGAGCGCCCGGCTCGGGCAAGTCGTCGGTGCTCGACGCGCTCACGACGCGGCTGGAGATCGAGGGCGTGGCGCCGGCCACCGGTGCGGCCATCGGACACGGTCTCGTGGACGGCGAGGTGCGTCTGGACGATCAGCCTTCGCCGTGGAACACGGCCTCGACGTTGTGCCCGTCCGGGTCCAGCACGAACGCGCCGTAGTAGCCCTCGCCGTAGTGCGGGCGCGGGCCGGGGGGACCGTGTTCGAGCCCGCCGGCCGCCAGTGCGGCGGCGTGGAAGGCGTGCACGTGCTCGATGCTGTCGGCGGAGAAGGCGATGTGCACGGGTGCGCCGACGTCGTAGTCGGTGGAGATCGCGAAGTCCATCTTGTCGGCGCTGCCGAACTCGATCTCGCTGGGCAGCACGTCGCTGGTGTTCGTCTCGGCGAAGCCGAGCGGCGCGAGCGCCCGTTCGTAGAAGTCGCGGCTGCGCGCCAAGTCGCTCACGCCGATCGTGAGGTGGTCGATCATCACTCGCCGCCTGGGCACGCCGGGACTGTAACGCGAGCGCTGTTACGCAGGGCGTGCGCGGCGGAGGGCACGTCCAGGCGTCATAGACTCCAGCCATGCGTCGCCGGGTCACCTTCTCGCGCAATCTGACGCTGTCGCTGTCGCGCACGTGCCGCTGCTATTGCAAGTACTGCGCGTTCGCCACGCACCAGGCCCATCTGCACTCGCCCGAGGAGGTGCTCGAGATCCTCGACGGGGCGGCCAAGCGCCAGGTCAAGGAGCTGCTCGTGCTGACCGGCGAGAAGCCCGAGGTCAACCCGGGCGTCGCGGCACGGCTGACCGAGTACGGCCACGAGGACTTCACCGCGTACGTCGTGTGGACATGCGAGCGTGCGCTGCAGCGGGGCCTCTTGCCGCACACCAACCTCGGTGTCCTGTCGTCGCGGGACCTGGCACGCCTGCGCGAGGTGACCGCCTCGCAGGGCCTGATGCTCGAGTCGATCTCCGAGCGGCTGATGCAGACCGTGCACGCGGGCTCGCCGAGCAAGCACCCGGCGCGGCGCCTGGAGACGATCAACGCGGCCGGCGAGCTGAAGATCCCGTTCACCAGCGGCATCCTCGTCGGCATCGGCGAGTCAGAGCAGGAGCGAGTGCAATCGCTGGAAGCGCTGGCGCAGGCGCACGCCGAGCACGGCCACATCCAGGAGGTGATCCTGCAGAACTTCGTGCCCCACCAGCGCTACTACGGCCAGGAGCCCGCGCAGATCGCCGACGCTGCCGCGCGCGCCTACTGGCAGACGGGCGTCGCCGACGACGGCGACGGGCCGGCGTTCGAGCGGCCGAGCCTGCCGCTGCCCGACTGGGCCTGCCCGGTGAGCATCGAGGACATGAAGCGCCTGATCGCCGAGACGCGGCGGCTGATGCCCGACGTCGGCATACAGATCCCGCCGAACCTCGCCGACTGGTGGGGCGAGCTGGTGGCGGCCGGGGCTACGGACCTCGGCGGGCTGAGCGCCAACGGCGATCACATCTCGCCCGAGCACCCGTTCCCGTCGCCGCATCAGGTGCGCAAGCAGCTGCAGCGCGACGGCGTGGCGCTGACCGAGCGCCTGTGCGTGTACCCGCAGTACATCGACCCCGAGTGGGTCGCGCCGGGCGTGCTCGACACGATCAAGGCGAAGTACTGGAGCTTCATCCCGCGCCGCGGCTCCGGGCGCACCGACCCGACCGCAAGCGGTGCCCCGCCGATCCGCCCCGATCTCGTCGCGGGGGCGATCGTCAAGGGCCGCGACGGCGTTGCGCTGAGCCCCGAGGAGCTGACGGCGATGTTCGCCGAGACGCGCGCGGAGGCGATCGAGGAGATGCGCGAGGCGGCCGACGAGCTGCGCGCCGAGCTCGCGGGGGAGACGGTGACGTTCGTCGTCAACCGCAACATCAACGTCTCCAACGTATGCATCGTCGGCTGCGCGTTCTGCGGCTTCGGCCAGGGCAAGCGCTCGCCGGACGCCTACGAGCACGACCGCGACGAGTTCGCGCGGCGCGTGCACGAAGCCGTCGAGTACGGCGCCAGCGAGCTGTGCATCCAGTCGGGCATCCACCCCGACTGGACGCTTGAGGACTACCTCGGCTGGCTGCGCTTCGCCAAGCAGCTCGCGCCGCAGCTGCACCTGCACGCCTACAGCCCGATGGAGATCGCGCACATGTGCGACATCTCGCAGCTGGCGCCCAGCGAGGTCTTCGCACGCCTGCGCGACGCCGGGCTGGGGTCGACGCCGGGCACGGCCGCCGAGGTGCTGCACGACGGCGTGCGCGAACGCATCTCGCCGAACAAGCTGCCGGTCGCGCGCTGGGTGGCGATCATCGAGGCCTCGCACCGCGCCGGGCTGCGCTCGACCTCGACGGTCATGTTCGGGCACATCGAGGAGCCGTGGGAGCTGGCCGAGCACATGCGCGTGGTGCGCGAGCTGCAAGAGCGCACGGGCGGCATCACCGAGTTCGTGCCGCTGTCGTTCATCCCCTTTCAGACGCTGCTCGGGCGCACACACGGCGTCGAGGAGATCTCGCGCGAGGAGAACCTCAAGCACACCGCCGTCTTTCGCCTGGCGCTCGGGCGCACGATTGCAAGCCTGCAGGCGAGCTGGGTGAAGATGGGACTGGACGCGGCGACCGAGTCACTGCGCTGGGGCGTCAACGACCTCGGCGGCACGCTGATGGAGGAGTCGATCAGCCGCCTCGCCGGCAGCTACCACGGCACCAAGCTCGACCCCGACGAGCTGGTCGCCGCGGCCCACCGCGCCGGTCGCCCGGCGGCCGAGCGCACGACGCTGTACGCGATCAGACGTCGCTACGAGCTGGCCGTCGCGGCCTGACGGCCAGGCGCGCCGATCCCGCTCGCATGCCGGGGGGACCCGGGGGACCAGAGGGACCCGTGTGTCGCTTTGCACACAGCGATAGCCATGGTCTATACGCCGTAGATACGATGGCTATCGCTGCGTGTGAGAAGAGAACCGCACAGCACCCACCCGCCGCCCAATACCCACCCGCCGCGCAGCATCCAGCCCTCGAACAGCGCCCACGCGCCGCCGAGCGGGAGCCCGGTGCGGTCTTCAATGGCTTGGCCGAACTCGGCGCTGAGCGCACGGCACCGCCGCCGGCGCTCTAGCGGAACATGTCCTCGTCGAGCGGGCGCAGCAGGGCGGCGGCACCGGGTCCGTCGTCGTCGCTGAGGTAGCGCTGCAGGCCGTCGACGATCACCACCGGCTCGCGCGAGTCCTTGGCGCGGACGAGCTCGGCGGCGGCGCCGGCGGCGTCGGCGACCGCGAGCCAGGTTGCGCGCAGCTGCATGCCGGCGGAATCGATGCGCCCGCGCCAGTCGTCCAGCGGCTGCATGCCGGCGAGGCCGATGGCGACGTCGAGCTGACCGTGGCGCCAGGCGCGGCCGAAGCTGTCGGTGACGAGCACGGCGATGCTCGCGCCGGTCAGCTCGCGCAGACGCGCACGGATGCGCCGGGCCGAGCCGTCGGGATCGCGTGGCAGCAGGATCAGCGTCTCGCGATCGGCGGAGTTGGAGGCGTCGACGCCGGCGTTGGCGCAGACGAAGCCGTGGCGCGTGCGGCAGACGAGCACGCCGCGCTCGGCGCGCACGATCGCCACGGACTCGTCGAGCACCACCTGGATCGCCCGCGGATCGCGCTGCTGGCCGGCGGCTGCGGCCTGCGCGGCGAGCTCCAGCGCGCGCTCGCTTGGATGCACGCCGGCGAGTGTGACGACGGCGCCCTCGCACTTGGACACGGCCTTGTGCGCGATCACCACGAGCTGTCCGTCGCGCAGCGGCTCGTCACGCTGGGCGGCGTCGGCGATCAGCTGTGCCAGGTCGTCTCCGGCGCGCAGCTCGGGCAGGCCGCTGAGAGAGCGGGCGCGGAGGCTGGCCATGATGCGCTCGCGTCCGCTCAGTCGCTGTTGATGATGGAGAGGATGCTCGGGCGTTCGTCTTGGCTGAGCACGGCGCGTGTGCTCGCGGCCGGGGCGTCGCCGTCTGTCAGGCGGTCGCACAGGGCGGCGAGGTCCGCGCCGGTGTCGATGTCGAGCAGCAGCGAGGGCGGACGCTCCTCGCGAAAGCTGACGCCGGCCGCAAGCGCGAGCGCGCGATGGCGCTCGCAGCTGCCCGGGCCGAAGCTGGGGGAGATCGCGTCGGGTGGCGACAGCAGCAGGCCGTTGGTGCCCGCGCCGTGACGGTCGGGCACGATCACGACTTCCGCCGCATCATCCGCGCCGGCCGCGTGGGCGGCGAGCAGCGCATCGAGCTCGCCCGGGTCGAGCGCCGGGCAGTCGCCGGGAATGCACAGCACGCGCTCGATGCCGTCGGCCAGCGCCCGGCGCACGCCGAGCGTGACGGCGGCCGACTGGCCGAGCTCGTCGCCGTCGGGCACGAGCAGCGCTCCGTGCTCGCGCGCGGTCTGCGACAGGCTCGGCTCGCACGTGACGACGATCGTGCGCTCGATCGCCGCGGTGCGCGCGAGCGCGCGCAGGACGTCGGCGACCATCGCGCGCGCCAGCTGTCCGCGCAGCGCCTCGGCGACGCTCGCGCCGAGGCGCGACTTGGCGCGGTCGAAGCGCTTTACGGGAAGGATCGCTGCGGTGCGCATCTGCCCGCAGACGATAGTGAGCGCCAGCGGGCGCTCACCAGCCGAGCAGCATCAGGCCGACGGTGACGCCGGGCCCGATCGTGACCATCAGACCGCGCTCGCCGGGCTGCGGCTCGTCGCGCTCGATCGTGTTCTTGAGCACGTAGAAGATCGACGGGGTGCCGACGTTGCCGTGCTCGGCCAGCGCCCGCCAGCTCGTCTCCACGTCCTCGTCTGACAGCGCCAGCGCGGACTGCACGTTCTCGATGATCCGCCGACCTCCAGGGTGCACGATCCAGTGGTCGATGTCCGAGCCCTGCAGATGGTTGTGGCGCAGGAAGCCGTCAACGACGTCGCCGAGGCCGGCGCCGGCGAGGTCGGGCAGCTCGCGCTCGAGCTGTAGGTAGCTTTCCTCGTGGCTGAGCTCCAAGGTGACCGCGCCGAGGGTGCCGGCGATCTGGTGGACCTGAGAAGCGAGGATTGCCGGGCCGTGGGCGCGCGCGTCGCTCGAGAGCACGGCGGCAGCGCAGCCGTCGCCGAAGATCGCCGAGCCGACGATCTTGGCCTTGCTGTCGGCAGCCGAGGACGGCGTGAGGATCCCGCTCATGCTCTCCGCCGCCACGACGAGCGCCTGCTTGTGCGGGTGCTCGCGCAGCGCTTGACCGGCCAGGCGCATCAGCGGCACGCCGCTCGCGCAGCCGACGCCGGTGATGTGGTACTTGTCGGTCGTCGGGCCCATCTCGAAGTGGTCGACCAGGCGGTGGGCGAGCGTAGGACAGCCGAGCGAATAGAGGCTCGCGCTGATCACCGTGCCGATTTGCAGGGGATCGATCTGCAGCTGCTCGACGGCGCTGACCGCGTGCGCCATCAACTCGCGCTCGATCTGCGCGGTGCGCCCGCGCAGCGTGCGCGCCATGAACTCCTCGCTGAGATTCAAGTGGCGGCGCTTGACGCCGCTGCGCTCGAAGATACCTTCGGCGAACGCGTTGCCGTCGAGCCCGAGGCCCGCCAGCGCTTGCTCCTGCGTGAGCACGGTCGGCGAGTCCGACACCGCGAGCCCGCTGATTCGCGGACCCGAACCGCGCAAGCGATTGCGTCTGGCGGCGATCGGATCGGCGAGAGTCGGAAGACCGCCGTGGCGGTACAGGCCGGTGGACACAGGCGAAGCTCCTTCGGAAGGGGTTGGGCGTCCGGCGAGAAACGTCCGAACTCTGACGATAGGCGCAGTAACAGCTCGTTAACGGCCTCGCTGTGCCGTTCTTACCTAGTTCTTCGCGTGTCTCCTGCACCGATCTGATGCGATGGGGCCGTCATCGAAGGGCCATCGGGCCGTTCATCGCCACCGAGGAGGGACCATATGAGGCTGATAGGCGCAGGGCTGCCGCGCACGGGCACGCTGACGCAGAAGCTCGCGCTGGAGCAGCTGGGCCTGGGGCCTTGCTACCACTGGGTCAACGTGATCGCCGACCTCGACCAGGTGCAGCTGTGGGACCGCGCGCTCGACGGCGAGGCCGTCTGGGATGAGGTCTTCGCCGGCCACAACTCGACTGTCGACTGGCCCGGCGGGTACTTCTACCGCGAGCTGATCGATTTCTATCCGCAGGCCAAGGTGCTGCTCAGCGTGCGCGATCCGCAGGCCTGGGAGCGAAGCTTTCGCGACACAATCTGGACGATGTCGCACGGCGACTCGCTGATGGCGCTGCTCGCCCGCGCCCGCGCCGAGGTCGATCCCCGCTGGCACCGCTATCTGGAGCTCGTCGATCGCATGTTCTGGGGGCCGCAGGGCACGTTCGCCGCCGGGCACGCGCAGCCCGCGCAGCTTGTCGAGCAGATGGTCCGGCACACCGAGCAGGTCAAGCGCATCGTGCCGGCCGAGCGCCTGCTCGTTTGGGAGGTCACCGACGGCTGGGAGCCGCTGTGCGAGTTCCTGCAGGTCGACGTGCCCGACGAGCCGCTGCCGCACGCCAACGACCGCGACACGTTCCTCGGGCGCGTGATCGGCGGCGCGCTGGACTCGCTGCAGGCCTGGCGCGAGGAGAACCTGCCGGCGTACTAGCCGGCGAGCGCTTCGGCGAAGTCGAGCGTCTTGGCGGCCACACGCGCGCGCGACTGCGCGTCGTCCATGCGCGTGTCCATGCACAGGCTGGGCAGCGCGCGGCTGGCGTCCTCGTCGGCGACGATCCCGTCGAGCAGCTCGCCGTAGAAGTCGGCGACGCCGCCGGCGTCGCACTCCAGCGCGGCGAATGCCATGAACGAGGCGGTCGGGCCCTTGAGCACCTCGCCGCCGACGATCGGGCTGACGGCGACGACCGGCGCGGCGGCGTCTCGCAGCGCCTCACGGATCCCCGGCACCGCGAGGATCGGCGCGATCGACGCGAGCGGGTTGGACGGTCCGATCACGATCGCCCGCGCGCCGGCGATCGCCGCGAGCACCTGCTCGGTCGGTCGCGCCTGCTCGGCGCCGCGGAACTCCAGGCCCTCGACCGGCCCGGCCGCGCGGTCGCGGATCATGAACTCCTGAAAGGAGCGCCAGCCCTCGACGCTGCGGACCCACGTGTGAACGGGGTCGTCGCTCATAGGCAGCACGCGCGCGCGCACGCCGATGCTCTGATTGAGCCGATCGAGCGCCGCGGTGGCCGACAGCCCCTCGGCGGTCATGCGCGTGCGCTCGACGCACCACGCGAGGTCGCGGTCGCCGAGGTTGAACCAGATGTCCGATCCGAGCGCCCGCAGGGCGTCCATCACACAGAAGCTGTCCCCACGCAGTCCCCAGCCGCGCTCGTCGATCTCATCGGCCAGCCAGAAGGAGATCAGGTCGGGGTCCGGTGAGACGTGCGCGCCGTAGATGTCGATGTCATCGCCCGTGTTGGCGATCGCCACCAGGCCTTCGCCCTCGACGACCTCGGCCATCCCGCGCACGAGCTTTGCGCCGCCCGTGCCGCCGGCGAGCACGACGACCTCGCCGTCGCGCGGGCTCAGTCCCACAGCTTGTCGGACATGCCCGCGAGATGGATGCCCGCGTGCACCTTGTAGCGGCTGTTGACGCCGATCAGCAGGGCGGTGAGCGACTCGGTGATGCGCGACATCTCCAGGCGCCCGCAATCGACGCAGCGCAGCCCCTCGATCCGTTCGATCAGCTGCGCGGCCGCGCGCTTGTCCTCGCGCGCGTCACCGCACAGCAGCACGTCCTGCTCCAGCGGATGCTCCAGGTCGGTCAGCGAGGCGGCGCTGACGGTGTGCAGACCCGAGACCACGCGCACGCCGTCCGGCGCCATCTCCGCCGCCTGCTCGGCAGCCGAGCCCTGCCAAACGCCGAGCATCCGTGTGGCCTTGCCGCTCACCGCCGCCGCCAGCGGCACCGTCGCGTCGATCAGCAGCTTGCCCGGCGTGACCGCGTCCTTGAGGTTGGTCAGCGTCTCGGAGTGGTTGCGAAACGGCACGCTGAGGATCACCGTCTCGGCGGCGCGCGCGGCCGACGCGTTGTCGTCGCCCGAGAACGAGCCGTCGGGGATGATCGCGCGTGCCCGCTCGGCCGCTTCCTGCGCGCGAGACGCGTCGCGCGAGCCGATCACGATCGGCACCCCGGCCCGGCCGAGCCTGACGGCCAGGCCGAAGCCGAGCGCCCCGGAGGCGCCGATGATCGCGACGGGGTCGGCGGGCGGGGACGGCATCGCGGCGAGTATAGGCTCCAAGGCATGGCCGTCGAGACGAAGCCGAGCGTGCGAATCAGAGAGGTCGGCCCGCGCGACGGCTTTCAGAACGAGCCCGAGACGATCGCCACAGAGGACAAGGTCGCGCTGATCGACGCGCTCGCGCGCACCGGCCTCAAGCGCCTGGAGGTGACGAGCTTCGTGCGCGCCGACGTGATCCCCCAGCTCGCCGACGCGGCCGAGGTCCTGCGGCGCATCGACGTGCCCGACGACGTCGCCGTGAGCGTGCTGATCCCCAATGCGCGCGGCCTCGATGCGGCGCTCGCGCAGCGCGAGAAGATCGACGAGATCAACGTCTTCATGTCGGCGTCTGAGACGCACAACCGCAAGAACGTCAACCGCTCGATCGCCGAGTCGCTGGCCGAGCTCGAGGTCGTGCTCGCACGCGCGAGGGCCGAGGGACTGCGCTGCGAGGGCGTCATCTCGACGTCCTTCGGCTGCCCGTACGAGGGTCATGTGGCGCCCGAGCGGGTGCTCGAGCTCGCCGCGCGCCTGCGCGACGCCGGAGCTCAGGAGATCGGCTTCGGCGACACCACCGGGATGGCCAATCCCCGCCAGGTGGCTGAGTTCTTCCCCGCCGCGCGCGCTGCGCTCGGCGGCGAGCTCGAGCTGACCGCGCACTTCCACAACACGCGCGGACAGGGCCTGGCCAACGTGCTCGCCGCGCTGCACGCCGGCGTGCAGAGCTTCGAGTCGAGCTTCGGCGAGCTCGGCGGCTGCCCCGTGCCGGCAGGCGCGACCGGCAACATCGCCACCGAGGACCTCGTCTCGATGCTGCACGAGATGGGCGTGCAGACCGGCATCGACCTGGCGGCGCTGCTCGCCTGCGCACGGCGCGTGCAGGAGGTCCTCGGCCGCCCGCTCGGCAGCCACACGCTGGTCGCCGGCCCGGTCGACTGGCGCTGACGCGCAGCGCTCGGCGCGCGGCGGCGCAGCATGGCCGCGCGGTGCGCGGCGCGCCGTCGCGGCGGACGCGCACTGCCGCCCCGCCGACGGCCTGGCGGCGTGAAGGGTCCGCGGGGTGTTGCTCACTCTTTGAACCGCGATAGCAATCGTATATACGGTGTTAATACCATGGCTATCGCTGGCGCCAGCGAGACACACGACGGCCGTGCGGTGTAAATACCATCGCTATCGCCCGCGCCAACCGCGCTCCCAAGCCCTCTGCCGAGTAAATACCATTGCTATCGCCGCGTGCAAACGCAGGCTTCGCGCGCCCAGGCCGGGCGTGCGCCGCTAGCCGGCGACGGGCATCGCAGTGTCATGCGCCTGCTCGGCCTCGCGCGCGCTCTCGCGGGCGGCCGCGACGCAGTACTCCTGCACGGCGACCTCCATCTCCAGCGTCTGCGCCAGCGCCGGGCGGGCCGACGCGTCGATCACGCGCTTGGCGCGCCCGACGGCCACGTGCGAGTTAGCCAGCAGCTCGTCGACGAGCGCCTGCGTGGCCTGCTCGAGCTCGTCGGGCGCGACGACGCGGTTGACCAGCCCGATGCGCTCGGCCTCCGCGGCGTCGATCGTGCGCGCCGTCATGATCAGCTCCTTGGCGCGGCCGAGCCCGACCACGGCCGGCAGCCGCGTGGAGCCGCCGACGTCCGGGATCAGCCCGAACTTGACCTCCGGCAGGCCGAACTGCCCGTCGCTGGAGGCGATGCGCAGGTCGCAGCCGAGCGCCACCTCCAGCGCGCCGCCGACGCACGTGCGATGAATCTGGCAGACGACCGGCTTGGCCATCTCTTCACAGAGGTTCGCGCAGTCGAGGAAGACCTTGCGGAAGGGGCGCAGGTGACCCGGCTGGCCGGCCGACTGCGCGAGCTCGCCGAGGTCGACGCCGGCGGAGAACACCGGCCCCTCGCCGCGCAGCACGACGCAGTGCACGTCGACGTCGGCGGCGGCTTCGCGCAGCGCCTCGCCGAGCGCGCGCAGCAGCTCCTGGTTCATCGCGTTGCGCTTCTCCGGGCGGTTGAGGACGACGTGGCGCACGGCGCCGCGGTCCTCGGTGACGACGATGCTCATCGATTGGCTCCTGGCGATCGGTGGTCGCGTCCCAGCTGGGACGACACGTGCGCTGAGGCTACCGCCGCCACGCCGACGACGTGCGGCGCGCGA
>Ga0208714_1000158_pt1 | contig 20523 bp, 18 predicted proteins | sample NGESurshal072012_3_FD_184461 | JGI IMG/M metagenome (GOLD analysis project Ga0208714, IMG submission 184461) | Arctic peat soil microbial communities from Barrow, Alaska - NGEE Surface sample 415-1 shallow-072012 (SPAdes) | ecosystem: Environmental > Terrestrial > Soil > Wetlands > Peat ... | reverse complement strand
GCCGATCTTCTGGTTGGCGATGAGGATGTAGGGATCCTCGAGGACCGCTTCCATCCGCTCCTGGTCGGTGACCATGTAGGGCGAGATGTAGCCCTTATCGAACTGCATGCCCTCGGTGAACTCGAGGTCCATGCCGAACGTCTGGCCCTCCTCGACGTTGACCACGCCGTCCTTGCCGACCCGGTCGATGGCGTCGGCGATCACGTCGCCGATCTCCTCATCACCGGCGGAGATGGTCGCCACGCGGGCGATCTGCTCCTTGCCCGAGATCTCCTTGGAGAGCGTCTCGATGTGCTTGACGACCTGCTCGACCGCGATCTCGATGCCCTTCTTGAGGGCAAGGGGATTCGCGCCCGCGGCGACGTTCTTCAGGCCCTGGCGAACGATCGCCTGGGCCAGCACCGTCGCCGTCGTCGTGCCGTCGCCGGCCACGTCGTTGGTCGCCGTGGCGACCTCGCGGACGAGCTGCGCGCCCTGGTTCTGGAAGACGTCCTCGACCTCGATCTCACGAGCAATCGTGACACCGTCGTTGGTGATCGTCGGGGCGCCGAACTTCTTGTCGAGGACGACGTACCGGCCCTTGGGGCCGAGCGTCACCTTGACCGCGTTTGCGACCGCGTCGACGCCCGCCTCGAGCGCCTTGCGGGCATCCGCCTCGTACTTCAGTTCCTTGTGTGCCATGTGTTTAGTCGTTCTCCTGAGCTACTGAATCTTGGCCAGTACGTCAGACTCGCGGAGGACGAGGAGCTCCTCGCCGTCCACCTTGATCTCGGTGCCGCCGTACTTGCTGTACAGGACTTCGTCGCCCTCGGACACGTCGAGCGGCGTGCGCTTGCCGGTGTCCTCGTTGACCTTGCCATCGCCGACGGCGAGGACCTTGCCCTTCTGGGGCTTCTCCTTGGCGGTATCGGGCAGGACGATCCCACTCGCGGTGGTCTCCTCCTCCTCGATCGCCCGGACGATCAGACGATCGCCGAGGGGCTTAAGCTTCATGTGTTGCAACCTCCGGGTGGAAAGGAATGCTGTGTGCTGGTTTTCTTGGCACTCGTGACCTCAGAGTGCCAACGACAACTGACTATAGCTCGTGCGCACAGCGATTCAAGGCCAATCTGGCACTCCCTGGTGAAGAGTGCCAGGATTTGGGTGGCGGGGCGGGAGGACGACGTCGCGCGGCGGCTCTCCGCGGGCTCTCTTGGTGCAGACGGGCGCCGGCGTGGAGAACGGCGGCTGGGAAGGGGGTCGGGATCGGCGTGTGGCGGGTCCGAGGGGCGGCCGAGGGGCGGGCCACCGGCCAGTACCGACCCGACTGCCCTCATCGCGTCGATGCACCGGGTTTCAAGCGTGCTTATGTCGACGAATCAACCGCGATCGGCGGACGTTGGCCATCTAAGCGCCGCTGGGGCGCTTAGATGGCCGAGGAGGCTCGGACCAGGCCGAGTTTGTCGACTTACGCACGCCCGAGGTGCAGCGACGGTCGGAGAGAGCGCCAAGACCCGCCGGCGCGCACACGCTCAGCCGGACCCCTTCCCCCAGTGCCGTTTCCACTCCCCGACCCGCCCGACTCGCACGCAAGCGCCGGCCGGCGCCGAGACCCAGGCGGCCGCGCCTAGTTCTGCGCCCCGCCCAACCCGTGCAGCCGGTCGCGGAGCTCGGGGGGGTTCTCGATGATCTGGGAGAAGCGGACCACGGTCACGGTGTCGTCCATCGTGACCTTGCGGCCGTAGATCTGCTCGAGGAAGTGGACCATCTCGTCGACGCGACGGAACTCGGGATTGTCGTGCTCGATGTCGCGGGGGGAGAGGTCCTTGACGCGCTTGACCTCGACCTGGTCGATGACGGCGTTGAAGATCTTCTCGCGCGGCGAGTGCTGGTAGCCGATGGTGACCAGTACGCAGTCGTTCTTGCGGTACTTGTGGGACTTGTCGCCGAGGCGGATGGTGGCCGTCTTGCGGCCGCGCCGGAGCTGGTCGGCGAACACGGACGAGTAGAAGTTCAGGACACGCACGGCCGCCAGCCTACCGATCCGCTGCAATTCGCGACAGCGCACGCGCGACCATCTCCCGCTCGCCCGCGTAGGAGAGCGCGTGGATCGCTTTCTGGATCGGCATCCAGCGGGCCTCTTCGATCTCTCTGTCGTGGTCGGCGGGATCGCCCGAGCGGTAGTCGAACAGGAAGAACGTGACCAGCTTGGAGACGCGCCGGCCGCGCCGCCGGTACCAGTAGCGGACGTCCCCGAGCTTCGCGACCAGCTCGCCCTCCACCCCGGCCTCCTCGCGCACCTCGCGCACCGCCGCCTGCTCGGGGCTCTCGTCCCCGTCAGGGTGGCCCTTGGGCAGACCGAGCACGCGGTTGCCGTTCACGTCGCGCTTGACCGGCACGATCACGATTACCTCGCCGTCGCGCACGACCACGCCCCCGGCCGAGAACTCCATCTCAGTAGACGTATCGCTCGAGCGCGGCGGCATCATGCACGATCAGCTTGCCCCGCCCCTGGGTGATGATCCCGGCTCGCTCCAGCACGGCCAGGAAGCGGCTCGCCGACTCGCGCGAGGATCCGGCCAGCTGGGCCAGGTCGGCCTGCGTGGAGGTGATCAGCACGTCGCCCTCCGACGCCCCCTCGGAGCGGGCGGCCGCGACCAGCTGTGCCAGCACCGCGGCGACGCGGCTCTGCACGGTCTGGAAGGACTGACGGGCCAGCCGCTCGTTGGTCTCCCGCAGCCGGCGGCCGAGCGCGCCGATGAGCTTGACCGCGATGTCCGGATGCTGTCGCAGCAGCCGGCGCATGTCGCCGCCCAGGATCGCGATCGCCTCGGTCTTGCCGATCGCCTCGATCGTCGCCGAGCGCTTCTCGTTGTCGAACATGGCCAGCTCGCCGAAGATGTCGCCGGGGCCGAACGTGGCCAGCGTGATCGAGCGGCCGTCGGAGTGCTCGCGGATCGCCCGGGCATGCCCCGAGCGCACGACATAGCAGGTGTCGCTTTCGTCGCCCTCGCGGAACACCACCTCACCGGGATCGAAGCGCCGCGGGACCGTCACCTCGGTCACCCGGGCGAGCTCGTCGTCACCGAGGGTTGAGAAGACCGGAACGCGCCGCAGCAGCTGGGCAGTGTCCTCGCTGATACTCGGCACGTGCGAGGAATACCACACGCCGCGGGCGATCGGCCGTGCCGCGGTCCGCGACGTCCCGGCACGCGGTGCCGATATCGTCTCTGGCAGTGACACGTCGACTTCCCATCCCGCCGCTGGTCGCGGCCGCGCTCGTGCCGGCGGCGCTGGCACTGCCCGGATCCGCGGCGGCGGCCAAGCCGAGCAGCGGGCCGACGGCCGCCCAGGTCCGGGCGGCGGTCAGTCGCGCTAAGCGCTCGCGCAACCTGTGGGTCACGGTCAACATCTGCAATACGCGCCGCCACCCGGACGTGATCGGCTTCCGCGTGCAGATGCCCGGCCTCGGCTTCGGCGCGAGCCTCTCCGCCCAGGTCCGGGTCGAGTACTGGTCCCCGGCCGCGATGCACTTCCGACCCGTCCCGGGCCGCGCCGGCTCGCTCGGCTCCGTCGTCTCCCTCGGGCGCGCGACCACGGGCACCCACCAGAGCGGCGTTTCGTTCCCGATCCAGAAGCCACCGTCGGGCGTCCACTACGTGTTCCGAGGTGTGGCGACGTTCAAGTGGAAGCTCGGCAGCAAGGTGCTCGGCAGCACCACGCGCACGACCGGACACGGCTACCGGCACGTCGACCACAGCGATCCGGCCGGCTACAGCTCCGGTACCTGCACGATCAGCTGAACCCTGGCGCCTATGCGGCCAGCGCCGCGAACAGCCGGGGATCGTTCGTGATCACCCCGGTGACGCCGAGGGCCTCGAGCGTGCGCAACCGCGACAGCTCGTCCACGGTCCACACGTACAGCTCCCCGCCCGCCGCGCGGATGCTCTCCACGAGCCGCGGGGTGACGAAGCGCCATTGCGCCATCAGCGCATCGCAGCTGCCGGCGCGGATCGCCGCCGCGGCGCGACCGGGCAGGACCAGCCGGGCCACGCGCAGCGCGGCCAGCGCCGGCAGCGCCAGCGCCGCCGACTGCGTCGGGTCGCGGCGCAGCCTCGGGACCGACCAGCCCAGCCGGAGCGCGGGCTCCGCGGCCCGGATGGCGGCGAGGCTCGAGCGGTATTGCGAGGAGATCAGGGCCCGCTCCATCAGCCCGTAGGCGCGCAGCGCCTCGACCACACGCAGCTCGTAGCCCGGGAGCTTCAGGTCGACGTCGAGCTCGACCCCCGCGAACGGGTCGGAGGCGAGGTGGGCCAGGCCCTCCTCGAGCGTATGCGGCGCGCGCGCCCCGACCTCCTCATAGTCGTGGGCCAGGATCAAGCCCTCGCCGGAACGTTCGGGCAGGACGTCGAACTCGATCATGTCGACGCCCGCCGCAAGCGCGGCGTCGAAGCTCTCATGCGTGTTGCCGGGGGCGATCAGGTCCGCTCCCTTGTGCCCGACCCGCCTGAGATGAGGAGCCATGCCGCTAAGGCTAGTGCCCCAGTGTCCTCCGACCACTACGCCTGGCACCCAGGGCACCAATATGTGGTCCGGTTGGCGTCGCCCTGGCCGCAGGCGAGGATCCGGGTTCCGCAGCGCGGGCACGGCCGGCCCGACTTCTCGTAGACGTGGGGCTGGATCGTGCGGTGCCCCTCGTCGCCCGAGCGGCGCATGCGCGGGCGCACCAGCTCGACGATCCGGATGGCCTCGGCGTCCGACAGATCCGAGAGGGCCCGCCACGGATCGATCCTCGCCTCCCAGCAGCCCTCCGCCTTCCAGATGTTCCCGATCCCGGCCAGGAGCGTCTGGTCGAGCAGCGCGTCGCCGATCTCGCGCGTCTGGTCATCGGCGCGCAGCCGGGCCAGGAACCGGCCTGAGTCGAACTCGTCGGCGAGCACGTCGGGTCCGAGCGCCGCCAGGCGCTGATCGAACCGGGTCCGCCCCTCGGTGAGCAGCTCGAGCGTCGGCCCGTCGAACTCGACCACCTCGTAGCCGCCGGCGCGCATCACGATCCAGGCCCGCCGGGGCGAGCGGTGCCAACGGCCTCCGGCCGGGGTCACGCCCCAGGCCCCGGTCATCCCCAGATGGGAGTGGAGCGCGAGTCCGCCTTCGAAGCGGATGAACAGGTGCTTGCCGTGGGTGTCGACGGCGGTCACGGCCCGGCCGCCGAGGCGCTCGGGCCAGCGGTCCATCGCGTGGCGGCGCTGCGGGCTCGCGATCTCGTCGGGGACGCGACCCGCGAGCACCGGGCGGATGCGGTTGGCGGCAAACCGGATCGTGTCGCCCTCAGGCATCGCCGACGCCCTCCTTGAAATCGCGTTCTACGCGCTCAACGTCAGCCGTCGCGGCCCGGGCTGGAAGCCGAGCGCGACCAGCAGCGGTCCCAGCCGCGAGGCCATCGCCGGCTCGCCGTCGACCTTCTCGAGCGCCACCCGCCTGATCGCCCCGCGCATCACCTGCTCCACGAGCGCCGTCAGCGCCGGTTCGATCCGCGGGTCCTCGGGACCGACCAGGGTCTGCAGCCCCTTGCCACCGCGCTCGAGATAGACGACCGGCTCGCCATCGGCGAGCACCACATAGGCCCCGCTCACGCGCGCCGGCCGGCGCGACTCCTCGACCGCCCGCTTGGGCCACGGCAGCGCGGCGCCGTAGGGCTGCGCCGGGTCGACCGCCGCCAGCACCACCGGCGGCCCCTCCGCCGGCAGCTGCGCCCGCAGACGCTCAACGGCGCCGGGCAGCGCGAACTGCGCGCCGCCGAGGCCCTCGACGAAGTAGCCGCGGCGCGCCACCCCGAGCGTCTCGAGCTGCGAGAGCTCGGGATAAATGGCCGAGAAGCCGCCCGGCACCCCCTCGGCCAGCACCTGCTCGCGGGTGAGGATCCCGTAGCGCTCGAGCAGCAGCTCGCCCAGCACGCGCCGGCGGGCCGCAGGGTCGGGGCCACCGCGGAACAGCGTCTCGGTCAGCGACCAGCGACCCTGGACCTGGGCGGCGGCGGCGCCCCGGCGCCGGGCGGCGAAACGCCCGGCCCGGCCGCTGCGCTGCCGCTCGCGCTGGGCCCGCGCGAGCGTCAGGCGGGGCGCCCGCAACGGCGCGTAGGCATCGTTGGTCGCCTCGCCCGCCCAGACCAGGTCCCACAGCGCCTCCTGCAGCGCTTCCGGGGCCAGCGCGACGTCGACCAGCAGGTCGGTGAAGAAGCACGCGCCGGCGGCCAGCCGCGCGCGGACGAGATCGTGCTCGCCCGCGTCGAGGAGTGCGCCCTTGAACGACGGTGGACCGAGCATCGGTGCGTCCTCGCGAAGATAGAGCGCCACCCTGCCCGAGCGCCGGCCGAGCGCTCCGGCGCCGATCCACACGACCTCACCGCCGGCGCACAGCTGGTCCAACCAGGCGGGCGAGTAGGCGCCGACGCGACGCGGCAGGATGTCGCGCTCCCATGCCTCGGCGGGCAACGCCAGGCCCTGGAGCGGGACGAGCGTCTCGCGCAGGCGATCGATGCCCGCGCCGGAGGCCGGATGGCGGTCGACCCCCTGCCAGGCGGGCAGGAAGCGGGCCAGCGCACGCTGCTCGGCCGGCTCGATCTCCTTGCGCAGCACGGCCAGCGAGGCCCGGCGCAGTCGCCGCAGCACCTCGGGATCGCACCATTCGCGCTCGCTGCCACCGGGGCGCAGCTCGCCGCGCACGAGCTCGCCGGCGCGCTCGAGCTCGGCGAGTGCGGCCGAGCAGTCGACGCCGTAGCGGGCGCGGACCTCGGCCGTGGTGAACGGCACGTGCGTGGCGGCGAAGCGCCTGAGCAGCTTGACCAGGGCCCCGGGCACGTCCTCCAGGAACGCCGCCGGCAGGCCCCCCGGCGGAACGACGCCGAGCGCGTCGCGGTACAGGCCGGCGTCGGCGGCGTCGATCCAGCGCTCCTCGCCGGCGAGACGGACGCGCACGGCGCGCCGCTCGCCGCGGAGGTCGTCGAGCATCCGGGGCGCGTCGAGGCCGGCGAGCACGCGCACGCCCGCCTCCTCCGCGGTCAGGTCGCCGATGCGGCGGAGCACGTCGTGCATCCCGTCCCGGTTGGCGGCGCGAGCGCGGTCGGAGAGATGCTGCAGGTCCTCCTCCACCTGGGCCAGCGCGCCGGGGTCGATCAGGTCGCGCAGCTCGTCCTGGCCGAGCAGCTCGCGCAGCAGGTCACGGTCCAGCGACAGCGCCGCGGCGCGGCGCTCGGCGTTGGGGGTGTCGCCCTCGTACATGTAGGTGGCCACGTAGTCGAACAGCAGCGAGGAGGCGAACGGCGACGCCGTCGGCGTCTCCACCTCGACCAGCGACAGCTCGCGCCGGTGGAGCCTGCTCAGCAGCTCGACGAGGCCGGTGACGTCGAGCACGTCGCGCAGGCACTCGCGATAGGTCTCGAGCACGATCGGGAACTCGCCGTACTTCTTGGCCACCTCGAGCAGTGACTGGGACTTGAGCCGCTGCTGCCACAGCGGGGTGCGCTTGCCGGGCCGCGCCCGGGGGATCAGCAGCGCGCGGCCGGCGTTCTCGCGGAAGCGGGCGCCGAACAGAGCCGAGGACGAGAGCTCGGCCACGACCATGTCCTCGATCTCGTCGGGGTCGAGGAGCACGAGCTCCGCCCCCGGCGGCTCCTCGGCGTCGGGCAGGTGGACGATGATCCCGTCGTCGGACCAGATCGCGTCGGACTCGAGCTCGAGCTGATCGCGAATCCGGGCGCTCAGCGCCAACGCCCAGGCCGCGTGCACGCGGCCCCCGTAGGGCGAGAGCACGCACAGCCGCCAGTCGCCGATCTCGTCGCGGAAGCGCTCGACCACGATCGCCCGGTCGGAGGGGATCACCCGGGTCGCGGCCTGCTGCTCGCGCAGGAACTCGACCAGGTTCTTGGCCGCCCGCCGATCGAGGTCGTACTCGGACTCGAGCGACTCGGGCGAGCGATCGACGGCCCAGCGGGCGAACGCGCCGACCGCCTCGCCGAGCTCCTTCGGGCGCCCGATCGAGTCACCCTTCCAGAACGGCACCGCACCGGGCAGCCCAGGCGCCGGCGTGACGGTCACGCGGTCGCGGCCGATCTCCTCGATCCGCCACGTCGTCGCCCCGAGCAGGAAGGTCTGACCCGGGCGGGCCTCGTAGACCATCTCCTCGTCGAGCTCGCCCACGCGGCGGCCATCGGGCAGCGTGACCATGAACAGCCCGCGGTCGGGGATCGTGCCCGCATTGGTGACCGCGAGCTGGCGCGCGCCGGGCCGGGGCCGGATCGTCCCCCCGACCCGGTCCCAGACGATGCGCGGCCGCAGCTCGGAGAACTCGCTCGAGGGGTAGCGCCCGTCGAGCATGTCGAGCACGTTCTCGAGCTGGGCCCGGCTGAGCTCGGCGTAGCTGTGGGTGCGCGTGACGAGCGCGTACAGCGCGTCGACGGAGACCGGTTCCTCGTCGCCGGCGGCAGCGGCGATCGCCACCACCTGCTGGGCGAGCACATCGAGCGCGTTGCGGGGGACGACGGTGGTCTCGATCTTCCCCTCGCGCATGCGCCGGGCGACGACGGCGCACTCGAGCAGGTCGGCGCGAAACTTGGGGAAGATGCGGCCGCGACTGATGTCGCCGACGGAGTGACCGGCGCGGCCGATCCGCTGCAGGCCGCGGGCGACGGACTTCGGCGACTCGACCTGGATCACGAGGTCGACGGCGCCCATGTCGATCCCCAGCTCGAGGCTCGAGGTCGCCACCAGGCACGGCAGCTCGCCGGCCTTGAGCATCTCCTCCACGACCACGCGCTCCTCGCGCGCGAGCGAGCCGTGGTGGGCGCGGGCCAGCTCCTCGCCGGCGAGATCGTTCAGGCGCAGCGCCAGCCGCTCGGCACCGCGGCGGTTGTTGACGAACACGATCGTCGAGCGGTGGGCGCGGATCAGCTCGAGCAGCTCGGGGTAGATGGCGGGCCAGATCGAGCGCCGGGTGGCCTCCCCGCCGGCCAGCGGATCGATCCCCGGCGCCGGCGTGGCGTCGGGCTCGGTCATCGATTCGACCGGGACGTGAATCTGCAGGTCGAGCTCCTTGCGTATTCCGGTGTCCACGATCCGGCAGGTGCGGCTGGGTCCGACCATGAACCGGCCGACCTCCTCGAGCGGATTCTGCGTCGCCGACAGCCCGATCCGCTGCACGTCGCGCCCGGCCGCCTCGGTCAGCCGCTCCAGGGTCAGGGCCAGATGCGCGCCGCGCTTGGTCGAGGCGACGGCGTGGATCTCGTCGACGATGCACCAGCGGGTGGCGGCGAACATCTCCCGGGCCCTGCCGGTGAGCATGAGGTAGAGCGACTCGGGCGTGGTGATGAGGATGTCGGGCGGCTCGCGCAGCATCGCCTGGCGCTCGCGCTGCGGGGTGTCGCCGGTGCGCACGGCGACGCTCAGCTCGGCCCCGACCCCGCGCAGCGGGGCGCGGAGGTTGCGCTCGATGTCGTAGGACAGGGCCTTGAGCGGAGACACATAGACCAGGCGCGTACCGCGCTCGGCCATCGCCCCGGCACCGTTCGCGCCCCCGCCCCCGCCCCTCCCGCGCTCGGCCGAGAGCCGGTCGATCGCCCACAGGAAGGCGGCCAGCGTCTTGCCCGATCCGGTGGGCGCAGAGATGAGCACGTGCTCGCCGCTGGCGATCGCCGGCCAGGCCTGCGCCTGGGCGGGCGTGGGGGCAGCAAAGGCGCCGCTGAACCATTCACGTACGTGAGGGCTGAAAGCTGACAGCGGCACTTGCACGGAGCGTAGCGACGTGGACTTCTACCTAGCGGGAACCCGGATGGCTACGGTTGGCGCACGGCGCCAGGACGACAAACCTTGCCGTTAGCGACCGTCGCGGCCAGGCGGTCCTCAGACCCGCGGAGAGGAGCCCCAGATGGCAGCGACCGACACCACCCGCTTCAGTGAGATCTATCGACGCTCGTTGGAGAACCCCGAGGAGTTCTGGGCGGAGGCGGCGGCCGGGATCGACTGGGTCAAACCGTGGACGCACGTTCTTGACGACTCGAACCCACCCTTCTACCGCTGGTTCGCCGGCGGACAGCTGAACACGTGTTACAACGCGCTCGACCGCCACGTCGAGAAGGGCCGGGCCGATCAGCTCGCGCTGATCTACGACTCGCCGGTGACTGGCAACGCGCGGACCTACACGTACCGTGAGCTGCGCGACGAGGTCGCCAAGTTCGCCGGCGCGCTCCGCGACGCCGGCGTAGAGAAGGGCGACCGGGTGATCATCTACATGCCGATGATCCCCGAGGCCGCGATCGCGATGCTCGGGTGTGCCCGGATCGGGGCAATCCACTCGGTGGTCTTCGGCGGCTTTGCCGCCAACGAGCTCGCGACCCGGATCCGTGACGCCCAGCCCAAGGTCGTCGTTTCGGCCTCGTGCGGGATCGAGCCCGGCCGGGTGATCGCCTACAAGCCGCTGCTCGACGCCGCGATCGAGCTCGTCGAGGACAAGCCCGATCACTGCATCATCGTCCAGCGGCCCGAGCTCGAGGCCGAGCTGACCCCGGGCCGTGACCTCTCCTGGGCCGACGCGGTCGCGGCCGCCGACCCCGCCGACTGCGTTCCGGTCGAGGCGACCGATCCGCTCTACATCCTCTACACGTCGGGCACCACCGGCGAGCCCAAGGGGATCGTGCGCGACAACGGCGGTCACGCCGTGGCGCTGAAGTGGTCGATGAAGAACATCTACGACGTCGACCCCGGCGAGGTGTACTGGGCGGCGTCGGACGTCGGCTGGGTCGTGGGGCACTCCTACATCGTCTACGCCCCGCTGCTGCACGGCTGCACCACCGTGCTCTACGAGGGCAAGCCGGTCGGCACGCCGGACCCGGGCGCGTTCTGGCGCGTGATCTCCGAGTACGGCGTCAGCACGATGTTCACCGCCCCGACCGCCTTCCGGGCGATACGCCAGCAGGATCCCAAGGGCGAGCACATCAAGCGCTATGACCTGTCGAAGTTCAGGATCCTGTTCCTGGCCGGCGAGCGCTGCGACCCCGAGACGCTGCACTGGGCCGAGAACAAGCTGGCGCGGCCGGTGATCGACCACTGGTGGCAGACCGAGACCGGCTGGGCGATCGCCGCCAACTGCATGGGCATCGAGCCGTTGCCGGTGGTGGCGGGCTCCCCCACGCTGCCGGTGCCGGGCTGGAACGTGCGCTCCGTCGACGGTGAGGGCAACGAGGTGGCGGCGGGCGAGACCGGGGCGCTGGTGGTGAAGCTGCCGATGCCGCCCGGTGCGACGCCGACGCTGTGGAACGCCGATGAGCGCTTCAAGTCGACCTACCTGATGTCCTTCCCGGGCTACTACCAGACGGCTGACGCCGGCTACATCGACGAGAACGGCTACGTGTTCGTGATGGCGCGGACCGACGACATCATCAACGTCGCCGGCCACCGGCTCTCGACCGGAGCGATGGAAGAGGTCCTGGCCGAGCATCCCGACGTGGCCGAGTGCGCCGTGATCGGGCCGGCCGATGAGCTCAAGGGCCAGCTGCCGGTCGGCTTCCTGGTGCTCAAGGCCGGCGTCGACCGCCCGCACGAGGAGATCGTGGCCGAGTGCGTGAAGCTGGTCCGCAACCGGATCGGCGCGGTGGCCGCGTTCAAGACCGCGACCGTCGTCGAGCGGCTGCCGAAGACACGCTCGGGCAAGATCCTGCGCGGCACGATGCGCTCGATCGCCGACGGCAAGGAGTACAAGGCGCCGGCGACGATCGACGATCCCGCGATCCTGAGCGAGATCGACGTGGCGCTGACCCAGATCGGCTACGCCCATGCGGCCCACCCGCACGCCCCGGAGGCCGGCAGGTCCGCTTAGGCGTCGCCCGACCCGGGCTCCGGCTCGGGTGACATGAACGCGAGCGCGGGGCCGAGCCCCGCGCTCGTGCGCACCGTCGCGATCCGGCGGCCGGGTTGGACCGCGGGCTTGACCGCGCCGACCCGGTCGCCGAGGCGCGCGGCGAGGCCGTCGAGGTCCTCGACGATCGCCACCAGCCCCCAGAAGCGGGCAGGGCCGGCGGGGGCGCCGACCGCCTCGACCAGCTCCAGGATCGCGGGGCCGAGACGGCGGAAGCCCTGGCGAAAGCCGCCGGCGTCGCGGATCCGGCGCAGCGGCAGCCCCGCCTGCTCGAGCGCCCCGGCGGTGCGCTCGAAGTCGGGCGTCAGCACGACGACGTGGTCGAGGGCCAGCGCGCCGTTGGGGTGAGCGCTCGGTTCCGGCCCGGCCGGCGCGGCCGGCGCGCCGTTGGGGTGAGCGCTCGGTTCCGGCCCGGCCGGCGCGGCGACGCCCGTGGCCAGGCCGTCGATGTCGCCGACGCGGGCGGAGATCCCGGTCAGCGTCCAGGCCACGATCCCTTCTCCGGGCGCCCCGAGCGTGAGCCGCACGCCCCCGAGCACGATTGCCGCGTCGGCCTCGACGCGGAAGCCGAGCGCCTCCCAGCGCGCGGGCGGATCGGCGAGCCGGAGCTCGGCCAGCGCGGGACGGGCCGCGGCGCTCATCGCGGCCGCGCCGCCGGGCCCAGCCCCGCCATCGCCCGCGCGGCCCTCAGCACGTCGTCCATCATCGGCTCGGTCAGGCGGCCGGTGAAGGTGTTCTGCTGGCTCGGGTGGTAGCAGCCGAGCAGCGATAGGCGCTCGGATGCCAGCGCCGCTGCGTGCCCGAAGCGGGGCTTGGGCCGGGGCACCGGCACCCCGAGCGCGGCCCGGGCGCGCAGGGCGGCGTCCCAGGCGAAGCCGCCGAGGCCGACGATCACGCGCACGCCGTGGAGCAGCGCGAGCTCGCGCTCGAGGTATCCGGCGCACGCGTCGCGCTCGGTGATCGAGGGACGATTGGCCGGCGGCGCGCAGCGCACCGCCGCGGTCACGAAGCAGTCGTGCAGCGTGAGCCCGTCGTCGGCCGCGACCGAGGTCGGCTGGCTGGCGAAGCCGTTGCGCCACAGCGCCGCGAACAACCAGTCGCCGGAGCGATCGCCGGTGAACACCCTCCCGGTCCGGTTCCCGCCGTGGGCGGCCGGGGCCAGCCCGAGCACGAGCACGCGGGCGGCCGGATCGCCGAATCCCGTCACCGGGCGCCCCCAGTAGCACTCGTGGGCGAAGGCGGCGCGGCGCGTGCGCGCGACCTCCTCGCGCCAGGCCACGAGCCGCGGGCAGCGCCGGCAGCCGACGATCTCGCGCTCGAGCGGGCCGAGCGCGCCGTGGCCGGTCCGCTCCGGGCTCACTGGTGCGCCAGCACGCCCGTGATCAGCCGGTCGATCACGGGGGCGAGTTCGAGCACGTCGGGCGGCTCGCCGAGACGCACCTGGCGCGATACGAGCTCTGTGATCGCGCCGACCACGGCGTAGGCGTCGTAGGGAGAGGCGAAGCGCTTGATCAGCCCGCGGCGCGCCCCGCGCGCGTTCTCGGCGTCGAGTGCGTCGGCGAACATCTGCATGATCTGATCGCGCCGATGGGCAGCGCGCGGGCCGGCGCCGATGATCTCCACCAGCAGGGTCTGGGCGAACTCGGGGTGCTCGACCAGCGCGGACAGAAACGCGCGGGTGCCGGCCCGCAGCCGCTCGGCGGCATCGCCGTCGCCGGCGGCCTGCGCGGCCTGCGCCTGATGGGCCATCACGACGCCGGCGGCATGATCGAACAGGGCGATGATGCACTCCTCCTTGTTGGCGAAGTGCTCGTAGAAGGTCGCCTTGGACATCCCGGCCTGGCGGCTGATCGACTCCGAGCTGGCGCCCGCGTAGCCGCGGCGGGCGAACTCCACCGCCGCCGCGCGGAGCAGGCGCTGGCGCTGGCGCGGCAGCCGGATCTCCGGGGGCGGGGCGTGCCGTCCGCGCGGAGCCGGCGCGTCAGACACCGCGACCATCGCCTCCCGGGCGGCCGCCCGCGGTCATTGCCGGAGCGCCCGCCCGTAGTGGCGCTCGTAGTACTCGCGGTAGACGCCGGAGCGGATCGGCTCCCACCACCACTCGTTGTCGCGATACCACGACACCGTCCGTTCCAGTCCCTCCTCGAACCGCGTCCGGGCCCGCCACCCGAGCTGCTGCAGCTTGTCCGCGGAGAGCGAGTAGCGGCGATCGTGGCCCGGCCGGTCGGTGACGTACTCGATCAGCGACTCGTCGTGCTCGGTCAGCCCCAGGATCCGCCGCACGACGGCGATGTTCTCGCACTCGTCGGGACCGCCGCAGTTGTAGGCCTCACCGGGGACGCCGTGCGCGAGGGCGTGGCCGATCCCGCGGCCGAAGTCCTCCACGTAGAGCCAGTTGCGGACGTTGCGGCCGTCGCCGTAGACGGGCAGCTGGTCGCCGGCCAGGGCGTTGAGGATCATCAGCGGGATCAGCTTCTCCGGGTACTGGTAGGGACCGTAGTTGTTGGAGCCGCGGCAGATCACCGCTTCCAGCCCGAAGGTGTGGAAGTAGCTCGAGACGAGCAGGTCGGCGCCGGTCTTGGTCGCGCTGTAGGGGGAAGACGGCTGGAGCGGCGAGGACTCCGTGAACGAGCCCTCGTCGATCGAGCCGTAGACCTCGTCGGTGGAGACCTGCACGTAGCGCAGCCCACGCTCGCGGGCGGCCTCGAGCAGCACGTGCGTGCCCTGCATGTTGGTGACGATGAAGCCATCGGGATCGGAGATCGATCGATCCACGTGCGTCTCGGCGGCGAAGTTGACGATCGCGTCGCAGCCCTCGACGGCGTCAGCCACGGCCCGCGGGTCCTCGATCGCGCCGTGGACGAAGCGGATCCGGTCGATCACGTCGTGCAGGTTCTCGCGCCGGCCGGCGTAGGTCAGCTTGTCGAGCACGGTCACCTCGTCCCCGTGCTCGGCCAGGCGCAGGCGCACGAAGGTGGAGCCGATGAAGCCGGCGCCGCCGCACACGAGCAGTCTCACGACGGCACCCCGGCGGCCAGGAACGCCTCCAGCCCCTGCTGCCACGCCGGCAGCAGGGGGACACCGGCGCGCGCGGAGCGCAGCACGCTGTAGGCCGGTCGCGGGGCCGGGCGGCCGAGCTCGGCGGTGCTGCCGGGCACGATCGCGGCGCCCAGTCCCGCCCGGGCGACGACCTCGCCGGCGAACTCGAACCACGAGCACTGGCCGCCACCGGCCACATGGACGATCCCGGGCACCGGCTCCCTGGCCAGCGCGACGAGCGCCGGCGCCAGGTGACCGGTGAACGTGGGGCACCCGACCTGGTCGTCGACCACGGTGAGCTGATCGCGCTCGGAGGCGACCCGCAGGATGGTGGCCGGAAAGCAGGGCCCGGCGGCACCGAACAGCCACGAGGAACGCACGATCGTGTGCCGGTCGAGGGCCGCATCGGCAACCGCGACCTCGCCGGCGAGCTTGGAGCGCCCGTAGGCCGACGCCGGCCCGGTCGGGTCGGTCTCGAGGTACGGGCTGCGCTTGGCACCGTCGAAGACGTAATCGCTGGAGACCTGGATCGTCCACGCCCCCTGCGCGCGGGCGGCGCGGGCGACATGGCCGGCGCCGCGCCCGTTGACAGCAAGCGCCCGAGCCTCCTGCGCCTCGGCGCCGTCGACGTCGGTCCAGGCCGCGCAGTTGACGACGATGTCGGGCCGGTGCTCCGACATGGCGGCGTCGACGGCTGCGCCGTCGGTGATGTCGAGCTCCGCCCGGGCGAGCGCGATCGGCGCGAGGCCGGCGTCCGTGGCCGCGCTCAGCATGTCTCGCCCCAGCATGCCGGCGGCGCCTGTGACCATGAGTCGCATCGGCGCCCAAGGGTAGACGGGACGCGATTTGCGTGAGGGGTTTCTCCGCCTGGCCAGCCGAACCACACTGCAGTTGGCCCAGAGGGCGTGGCGATTCGCGCGCGGAGCGGGTACACATCCCTGGGTGGACGAGCTGACCGCAGCACCGCCCGTCGCGGGCTACGAGGTGCCGGACGGATGTTGCGACGAGCTGCTCGAGGACGACGGTACGCCGAGGCCCCACGCGGTGCCGCTGATGGCGACGCTGTCCCGGCTTGGTCCCGAGGCGCTGGCGGCGGCCGGCCACCGCCGCGACACGATCTTCATGCAGCAGGGGATCACGTTCGAGGTCGCCGGCACCGACGGCGAGCGCCGCGACCGGGCGTGGCCGCTTGATCTCGTGCCCAGGGTGCTGCCGGCCGGCGAGTGGACGGGGATCAAGCGCGGGCTGGCCCAGCGGATCCGGGCCCTGAACGCGTTCGTCGACGACGTCTACCACGCGCACGAGATCGTCCGCGCCGGGATCGTCCCGTGGTCGCTGATCGTCAGCCGCCCGAGCTTCGCACGGCCGGTGCACGGTGTGCGCCCGCCCGGTGGCGTGTACTGCCACGTGTCCGGGTGCGATCTCGTGCGCGGCGGCGACGGTCGCTGGCGGGTGCTGGAGGACAACGTCCGCACGCCGTCGGGGATCTCCTACGTGCTCGAGAACCGAGTCGCGATGACCCGGCTGGTGCCGGAGCTGTTCGCCGGGCACCGCGTGCGGGCGGTGGACCACTACCCCTCGCTGCTGCTCGACGCGCTGCAGGCGGTCGCCCCGGCCGCCGACGGCGAGCCGACGGTCGTCGTGTGGACCCCCGGGTCGCTCAATTCGGCCTACTTCGAGCACGCCTTCCTGGCCCGCCAGATGGGTGTGGAGCTGGTCGAGTCGAGCGACCTGGTCGTCCGCGACGCCGTCTGCTTCATGCGCACGACCGCCGGGCTGCAGCGCGTGCACACGATCTACCGCCGGCTCGACGATGACTTCATCGACCCGCTCGAGTTCCGCCCCGACTCGCTGCTCGGGGTTCCGGGGCTCGTCCGGGCCTACCGGGCCGGGACGGTGGCGATCGCCAACGCGATCGGGACCGGGGTGGCCGACGACAAGGCGGTCTATCACTACGTGCCGGAGATGATCCGCTTCTACCTGAGCGAGGAGCCGATCCTCGACAACGTGCCCACGTATCTGCTCACGGACGAGCGCGTCCGCCGGCATGTGCTCGGCCGGCTCGACGAGCTGGTCGTCAAGCCGACCTCCGAATCGGGCGGCAAGGGCGTGTTCATCGGCCCCCACGCCGGCGCGAGCGAGCGCCTGCGCCAGGCCGAGCTGATCGAGCAGGCGCCGGAGCGCTTCATCGCCCAGGAGCTCGTGCACCTCTCGACGGTGCCGACCGAAACCGAGGAAGGTCGTCTCGTCCCCCGCCACGTCGACCTGCGCCCGTTTGCGGTGTTCGGCGAGGAGATCCGGATCGTGCCCGGCGGCCTCACAAGGGTCGCACTGCGGGAGGGCTCGATGATCGTCAACTCCTCGCAGGGCGGCGGCTCCAAGGACACGTGGGTGCTGGACGACGGCTCCGCGTCCGACGTGGCGCCGGGCACGCTGCCCACGCATCGCCCGCCGCGACTGCCCGACATCCGCTACGGCGGCTGGCACGGCCAGGCCCAGCAGCAGCAGCAGACCCGCGCCGCCGGGACCCGCTAGCCGATGCTGGCCCGGATCGCGCAGGAGCTGTTCTGGCTCGGCCGCGATCTCGCCCGGGCCGAGCACACGGCGCGCATGCTCGACGGCGTGTTCCATGCTGACGTGGCCGGTGACCCACGCGACCAAGGGATCGCACTCGGCTGGGAAGGGGTGCTGGCGATCATCGGGGCGAAGGCCCAAGCCCCGAGCAAGAAAGGGGCCCGGGGCGGCGAGGAGGGCGAGCCCGCTGCCGGTGTGGATGTCGCCGCGGTCGCCGCGGCGCGGCGCGGCCGGGGGCCGCTCGAGCGCACGGAGGTCGCCCGCCTGCTGACGCTCGATCCCGACAGCCCCGCCTCGGTCGTCTCCTGCGTCGCCCGCGCGCGTGAGCGCGGGCGCACGATGCGCGACGTCATCTCGACCGAGATGTGGGAGGCGCTCAACACCTTCCATCTGTCGCTCGCCGGCCGTGACCTCACCGCCGTGCTGGCCTCCGGCCCCTACTCCGCCTACCAGGAGGTCAAGGAACGCTGCGCGCTCTTCTGGGGCCTCGTGGACCGCACCATGCTGCGCGACGAGAGCCACTCGTTCCTCGAGGCCGGCGGTCGTATCGAGGCCGCCGACATGGTTTTGCGGATGCTGCGGGTGGCCGTTCCGCCCGAGCCCGAGACGGGCGGCCATCAGGGCGGCGCGCTGGCGCTGCTCCACGCCGTGGGCGGGTTTCAGGCCTACCGCCGCGCGGTCCGTGCCGCGCCGACCGTCGGCCCCGTAGCCCGCTTCCTGCTCTATGACGGCGCCTATCCGGGCTCGGTCGCCTCCTCGGTGGAGGCGCTGCACACCGCGCTCAGCACCGCGGACGCGCAGCCCCGCTCCTCGCCGCCGGTGCTGCGGCTCGGCCGGCTGATCGCCGATCTCGAGCTGCAACGGCGCGCGCCGTACGCGGCCGGAGCGCTCGATCAGACACTCGAGTACGTGCAGGAGGAGCTCGAGCGGATCGACCTGGACATCGACGATCGCTACTTCGCGGTCGCCCTCGCGGTGGCGGTACATCTGTGAGCGCGGCAATGATGCCCGGAATGAACTTCGCGATCCGGTTCCTCACCGAGTACCACTACGACGCCGACGTCGTGGACAACCTCAACGCGCTGCGGGTCAAGCCGGCGGGCAACGCGAGTCAGCGCTGCGACGAGTTCAGCGTCCGGCTGAACCCCGAGGTCCGCCTGCACCGGCACGCCGACTACTTCGGGACCGAGGTGGTCGAGTTCGAGATCTCGCGCCCGCACCGGCAGCTGTCGATCGACGTCCGCGCCCGGGTCGCCACCCGCCGGCCGGCCGAGCCCTCGCGGGCGCCCTGGGAGGCCCTGCGCGAGCCCGCCTACTGCGAGGCCGGGGGCGAGTTCCTCCTGCAGACCGACGATGCCGGCGGACACCCGATCCTGCGCGAGATGCTCGAGACCACGCGCGCCGCGGCGACGCCGCTGGCCACGCTGATGCTGATCTCCGAGCTGATCCCGGACCGGTTCGAGTACCGCCGGGGCGCCACGTATGTCGACTCGACGATCGAGCACCTGCTCGAGGTCGGCGCCGGCGTGTGCCAGGACTACGTCCACCTCGGGCTGTGCCTGCTGCGCCATCACGGGATCGCCGCCCGGTACGTGTCCGGCTACCTGTTCGCGACCCGCAGCGGCGACGCGCACGAGTCGGTCGAGGTCGACACGCACGCCTGGATCGAGGCGCTGCTGCCGGTGCTCGGCGGCGGCGAGCCGGTGTGGGTCGGGGCCGACCCGACCAATCGCGGGCTCGCGGGCGAGAGCCACGTCAAGATCGGTCACGGGCGCCACTACCCTGACGTGCCGCCGATCAAGGGCGTCTTTCGCGGCGCCGCCACCGCGGAGCTCGCCGCCCGCGTCACGATGACCCGGCTCGAGGGAGTCGACCCGGCGTCGATCGCGCGCTCGTAGCCCGCGGGCCGGCGCTCGGCGCGGCCTCAGGCGCTGAGGCTCGCGGTGGAGTCAGTTCCAGAAGTCGGGGATGAACTCGCCGTCGCCGCCGTCGGGGCGGTCGTTGCCGATCGCGATCAGCTCGAGTCCTTCCGGCCCAGCGTGGAAGGCACGGCCGACCTGCGGGGCCACCCGGACCACGTCCCACTGGCGCAGCTCGATCTCGTCGTCGTCGAGCCGCACGCGACCCGATCCGCTGACCACCACGTAGGCCTCCTCCTGCTCGCGGTGGCGGTGGCCGAACGGCGCCTTGAAGCCGGGGCCGTAGCGGAAATAGCTCACGCCGAGGTGATCGGATTCGAGGTGCTTGCGCGCAAACCGGGCCTCGACCCCGGGGCCGCGGTCGGCCGCCGAGTCCTCGACGTCCTTGAGGTTCTTGATCGCGTAGTCCGACATCAGGGTGAAGTGTATTGACGCCGCGTCGGTGCGGTAACACGGTGGCTATGAAAGGGGTACCACTCAGTGGTACGGTCGGGCCATGGGCGAACGCACGCAGTACACACCTGGGACGTTCTGCTGGACCGACCTGTCGACCTCCGACCCGGACGCCGCCAAGGCCTTCTACGGCGGACTGTTCGGCTGGGAGGTGGAGGACATCCCCGTCGGCGAGGGCGCCGTCTACTCGATGATGCGCCTCGGCGGCAAGGCCGTGGCGGCGATCTCACGCCAGCAGCCCGAGCAGGCCGCGGCCGGCGTGCCACCGCTGTGGAACACCTACGTCTCGGTGCAGAGCGCCGACGCGACGCTGGCGCAGGCCACGGAGCTCGGCGCGACCGTGCACGCACCCGCCTTCGATGTCATGGACGCCGGTCGGATGGGCGTGATCCAGGATCCGCAGGGCGCGTACTTCCTGGCCTGGGAGCCCAAGCAGACGATCGGCGCCGAGCTCGTGAACGCCAACGGCGCGCTGGCCTGGAACGAGCTCGCCACGCCCGACCTCGACGCCGCGAGTGCCTTCTACGGCGCGCTGTTCGGCTGGACGATCGAGCCGATGGACGGTCCGATGCCCTACCGGTTGATCAAGAACGGCGAGGCCAGCAACGGCGGCATGACGATCCCGAACCCGCCGGGCACCCCGCCGAACTGGCTC
>Ga0208714_1000157_pt1 | contig 20634 bp, 23 predicted proteins | sample NGESurshal072012_3_FD_184461 | JGI IMG/M metagenome (GOLD analysis project Ga0208714, IMG submission 184461) | Arctic peat soil microbial communities from Barrow, Alaska - NGEE Surface sample 415-1 shallow-072012 (SPAdes) | ecosystem: Environmental > Terrestrial > Soil > Wetlands > Peat ... | reverse complement strand
TCGACCGAGCTCGCCTGCCGCTTCTTCCTGATCCCGATGGAGGAGGAGCAGGGCATGGGCCTGGCCCGGGTCATGTTCGCGGCCTACGGGAGCGTGCCGGTGTACGCCGACTTCTTCCGCTGGCTCGGCTGGGGCGAGCGGATCGACCCCATGGTCGCGGCGCACGAGGCCGGCGATCGTCAGCGGGCAGCCGAGCTCGCGCCCGAGGAGCTGATTCGGGAGATCTTCGTGTTCGGGTCACCGCAGCGCGCCCGGGAGCGCATCGAGGAGTTCGTCCAAGGCGGCATCTCGACCTGCGTGCTGACCCCGATCGCCGCCCCCGGGCAGATGCCGGGCCTGATCGACGCGCTGGCCCGGTGATCGACCAGAAGATGCAGTTTCGCCGGCTCCTGCCCGAGCCGGACACGGTCGAGGTCGGCACCCTGCTCTCCTCGCTCGCGCTCGACGCCGCCGCACCCGAGGATCGCCCCTATGTGCTGGCCAACTTCGTGGCCAGCGTCGATGGGCGGGCGACCTTCGACGGACGCTCGGGCCGGCTCGGCGACGACGGCGACCGCGCCATGTTCCACACCCTGCGGGAGCAGGTCGACGCCGTGCTGGCCGGGACGAACACGCTCCGGGCCGAGCGCTACGGCCGCATCATGATGAACCCCGAGGGACGCGCGCGGCGGGTGGCCAAGGGGCTCGCGCCCGAGCCGCTGGCCTGTGTGGTCACCCGGTCGGGCGACGTGCCGACCGAGATCCCGCTGCTGCAGGAGCCCGAGGCCCGGGTGATCGTGTTCAGCTCCGCCGAGATCGACGTGTCGAGCGCTGTGGCGCAGGTCGAGGTGGTCAGGATCGACCCGGCCGAGCTCACGCTGAGGACCGTGCTGCGGCGCCTGCGCGCCGAGCATGGCGTGCAATCGCTCCTGTGCGAGGGAGGCCCGACGTTGTTCGGAGTGCTGACGCGGGAGGGCGTGGTCGACGAGTTGTTCCTGACCATCGCGCCGAAGCTGACCGGCGGCGGCCTCGGTCCCGCGATCTCGAGTGGCCCGGAGCTGCAGGAGCCGGCGCCGCTCCGCCTCGACTGGGCGCTCGAGCGCCACGGCTCGCTGTTCTTGCGATATTTGCGGCGCTGATCGGGGGGCGCGCGGCGGGCACGCCGGGCTGTTCACAACCTGTTTCGTTTGCCCGCATGGTCCGGGTGGAAGAATGTTGCGATGGGCGGGCCCACTGCAGCAGTGCAGGAGCTGACGGAGATCCACGCGGTCGAAGCGCTGCAGGAAGCGCGGACGCGGACCTTGGCGTTGGTCGCCTCGGTGTCCGACGCCGATCTCGAGCGCGTCCACTCTCCCCTGATGAGCCCGCTGGTGTGGGATCTCGGCCACATCGCGGCGTTCGAGGACCTGTGGCTGGTTCACCGCTACGGCGGCCGGCCGCTCCTGCGCGACGACCTCGCCGACGTCTATGACGCGTTCGAGACGCCTCGCGCCGGACGCGGCAAGCTCCCCTTCCTGCGTCCCGATCAGGCGCGCGCGTATCTGGACGAGGTGCGGGAGCGCACGCTCGACGTGATCGCCGAGCGCGGCGTCGGCGGCGGCAGCGTGCACGAGATGGTGCTCCGCCACGAGCATCAGCACGGCGAGACGATGCTGCAGACGCTCACGCTCGCCCGTCTGCGCGATTACCGGCTGGCGGGCCGCCGGCGCGTGACGGACGCGGCCGGCGCGCCGCACACGGGACTCGAGCTGATCGAGATCCCGGCCGGCGAATCCGAAGTCGGCGCCCCTCCGTTCGGCTTCGCCTACGACAACGAGCGCCCGCGACACCGCACCGACGTGCGCCGTTACCTGATCGGGCGCACGCCCGTCACCAACGCGACCTACCTGACCTTCGTCGAGGGCGGAGGCTACGAGCGGCGCGAATGGTGGTCCGACGAGGGCTGGGCGTGGAAGGAGGAGTACGACATCACACGACCTGGCGCCTGGACGGCGGACCTGGGCGCCGAATGGCGTCTCGGGGAGCTCGAACCGCTCCATCCGCACAGGCCGGTCGTCCACCTCTCCTGGTTCGAGGCCGACGCCTTCGCTCGCGCGCACGACGCCCGCCTCCCCACCGAGTTCGAGTGGGAGAAGGCGGCGACCTGGGATCAGGAGTCGAGTTCGGCCCGCCCCTACCCGTGGGGCGCCGAGCCCCCCGTCCCCGGCCTGCACGCCAACCTCGACCACCTCGGCTGTGGCACCGCCACGGCCGGCGCTCACCCCGCCGGGGCCTCGCCATGCGGCTGCCTGGGGATGATCGGCGACGTCTGGGAGTGGACGTCGAGCGACTTCCGCGGCTATCCGGGGTTCGTCGCCTATCCCTACCGGGAGTACTCCGAGGTCTTCTTCGGCAGCGACTACAAGGTGCTGCGCGGCGGGTCGTGGGCGACGCGGGCGCGCGTCGTGACGTCGAGCTTCCGCAATTGGGACTTTCCCGCCCGCCGCCAGATCTTCTCCGGCCTCCGAATCGCCAAGGACGTGACCTCATGAAGCTGCTCGAAAGCGACGAGATCCGCATCGACTCCTGGCTCTCCGAGGCCGAGGAGCGCTGCCTCGCCAACGATGTCCTCGACGGGCTCACACGCCCGTTCAAGGAGCTCCCGCCCAAGCACTTCTACGACGCGCGCGGGTCCGAGCTGTTCGAGCAGATCTGCGAGCTGCCGGAGTACTACCCCACGCGCTCGGAGCGGGAGATCCTGGACACCCAGGCGCCCGAGATCATCCGCGTCACCGGGGCCGGCGAGCTCGTGGAGCTCGGCTCCGGCTCGGCCGACAAGGCCCGGATCCTGCTCGACGCGATGTCGGACGCCGGGACGCTGTCGCGCTACGTGCCGCTCGACGTCTCCGAGCAGGTCGTCGCCGACGCCGCCAAGCAGCTCGTCGGCGACTACGAGGGACTGCGCGTCCACGGCGTGATCGGCGACTTCGAGCGTCACCTCCACCGGGTTCCCGAGCCCGGCGAGGCGCCGCGCCTGGTCGCTCTGCTCGGCGGCACGATCGGGAACTTCCCGCCCGGCACCCGCCGGGCGCTGCTCCGCAAGATCGGCGCGCTGCTGGGAGGAGAGGACCGGCTGCTCCTGGGGACCGACCTGGTCAAGGATCCCGCCGTCATCGAAGCGGCCTACGACGACTCCGCGGGTGTCACCGCGGAGTTCAACCGCAACGTGCTGCACGTGATCAACCGCGAGCTCGACGCCGACTTCAACCCCGAGCAGTTCGACCACATCGCCTTCTTCGACCGCCGGCACGAGTGGATCGAGATGCGGCTCCGCGCGCGGCGGCCGTGCAGCGTCCTGATCGCCGGCCTCGGCATGCGGGTCGAGTTCGCGGCCGGCGAGGAGCTGCGAACGGAGATCAGCGCCAAGTTCACGCGCTCTCGGCTCGAGGCCGACTTCGAGGCCGCCGGCCTGGCGCTGGACCGTTGGTTCACCGACCGCCCTCAGCACTTCGCACTGTCGCTCGCGCGCCGCATTCCTCAATAGGGTTCTCGCCATGCGGATCAGCGGCTCAGGCGCGCTCGTCGCGGGCGGTGCCTCGGGCCTCGGCGAAGCCACCGCTCTCCGCCTTCACGCCGAGGGCGCCCACGTGGTCATCGCCGACCTCGATCAGGAGCGGGGCGAGCAACTGGCGGCCGAGCTCGGAGAGCGGGCCGCCTTCGCCGAGCGCGAATCCGGCCAGCACGAACAGAGCCACCAGCGACAGCACGCTCCGGCGCGCGATGCCCGACAGCAGCGCGCCGATCATCAACAGGCCGCCGAAGACGCCGATCGCGGTCTGGAATGAGGTCACCCCGCGTAGGCCTCGGGCTCGACGGCGCGCCGAGTCGGCCGGCGATCAGCCTGTCGTCGTCCGCGGCAAATAGCGGTGATGGAGCATCAACGCATTGCCATCGGGATCCGCGAAGAAGGCCATATGGCAGACGCCGGTGTCGAAGATGTCGCCTTGGAACGTGACGCCGCGCTGCTCGAGCAGCGTGCGCGCAGCGGCGACGTCGTCGACGTGGAGCGCGATCGAGTTGGCCGATCGCTCGTGCGGCAGTCCCATCGCCTGGGCGTCCATCACGTTCAGGGTCAGGTTGCCGGTCTCGAACTCGGCGAAGTGGCGCTCCGGGCGGTGCACGGAGCACGGCAGCCCGAGCGTCGTGCCGTAGAACTCGACCGCCCGCTCGAGATCGTGCGTCGGCACCGGAACGAAATCAACACCGCGGACCAGCTCCGAGTCAGATGGCATGTCTGGCACTCCTGTCGTCGTGGATGTGGGTCAGCTTGGCAGGCGGGACACGGCGGCGAGGAACCGCTGGGTGTCGCGCAGCGGGGGCCCGTGCCCGAAGCACACCAGGGCCGGCTCGAGCGCCGCGAGACGGCGGGCGGACTCACGATTGAGCCGCCCGTCGGTGCTGAGCATCGGGAACGGCTCACGGATACCCCCAATGGGCGTGCGGATGGCATCGACGATCACGGCTTCGGGCATCTCGGCTTCCTCCTCGGGTTGGGCTCCGGATCCTATGCGGAGCGCGAGTGTCGCGACACTAGGCCAACCGCTTGCCGCAGAGCGCAGCGTGGGCGGCCACGTCACGCGCGAAGTCGGCGAAGTCGGCCGCCGAGAGCTGCTGCGGACCGTCGCACAGCGCCGTCTCGGGATCATCGGCAACCTCGACCAACAGGCCGTCGGCGCCGACCGCGGCCGCCGCCCGCGACAGCGGGCCGACGAGGCGGCGATCGCCCGACGCGTGGCTCGGATCGACGATCACCGGCAGGTGCGTGTGCAGCTTCAGCCACGGGACGGCGCTCAGGTCGAGCGTGAAGCGGGTGGCCGTCTCGAACGTGCGGATCCCGCGCTCGCACAGGATCACCGCATCGTTGCCCTCCTTGAGCACGTAGTCGGCGGCCATCAGCAGCTCCTCGACGGTCGAGGACAGCCCCCGCTTCAGCAGCACCGGCTTGCCGAGCTTGCCCGCCACCTCGAGCAGGCTGTAGTTCTGCATGTTGCGGGCGCCGATCTGGATCACGTCGGTGTGCTCGGCGACGAGCTGGGCGTGCTGGGCGTCGAGCAGCTCGGTGACGATCGGCAGCCCCGTCTGCGCTCGCGCTTCGACCAGGATCTCCAGCGCCGGCGGCCCGAGCCCCTTGAACGCGAACGGCGAGGTCCGGGGCTTGAATGCGCCGCCCCTGAGCATCGATGCGCCGGCCGCCGCGACCGCCGCCGCGACCGCCAGCGTCTGCTCGCGCGACTCGACCGTGCACGGGCCGGCGATCAGGCAGAACGTCTCCCCGCCGCCGACCGACCGGCCGGCGATCTGAAGCACGGTCGGCTCGTGATGGGCGAGCTCGGAGGAGGCGAGCTTGTACGGCCGGGAGATCGGGATCACCCGGTCAACGCCACGCATGCCCTCGAGTCCGAGCTCCGCCACCCCCTCGGGATCGCCGATCGCGCCGATCGCCGTGGTCAGCTCCCCGGGCATCACCAGTACGTGGAGCCGGCCGACCGATTCCAGCCGCGACCTGACCGCGGCGATCTCGCCGTCGGTCGCGTCGGGTGTCATGACGATCATCATCGCGGGGCGAGTGAGCGCGAAGCGCGAACGGTTAAGCGAGACCGGATGTCGAGCATTCTCATTACGACGCGGGGCCGGATGCCCCGCGGGGCTATAACCCCAAACCCCGCACGCCTCGCTCGCCCCAACCGAGGTGATGGGCGAGCTCGTGGCGAACGGTGCGCGTGACCTGCGCCCTGAGCAACTCCGGATCGTGGCCGAAGTCGCGCAGCAGAGTGTCCCGGAAGATGACGATCCGGTCGTGAAAGTAGTCCGAGGCGATGGTGTCGCCCTGGTAGAGACCGTAGGCGCGCTGGCGGCGCCCGCCGTCGGAGACGACGATGGCCACGTGCTCGAGGGCGCGATGGAACTCGAGCGGAAGGTCGTCCACGGCCGAGCGGACCAGGGTCTTGAAGCTGTCCTCGTCGGAGAGGTCGATGATGTCCTCGACGTCCTCCTCGCCCCGCAGCTCGTCATCGGCGGGGCCCCAGGAGTCCTCGGCGGCGAGCCGCTCGGCGCGCTGGACGAGCGCCTCGAAGTCCTGCTCGGACTCGGGGTCGCGCCAGCCTGCGAGGCGGATCATCACGAACAGAGCGGCGCCGCCGATGACCACGACGCCGGCAGCGAACACGAGCAGCCCCTGCAGCAGGCGCAACGGGAACGAGTCGCTGAACCCGGCGACCAGGCTGACCGCTCCGAGACCGACGGTCAGCGCCGCCAGCGCCGACCACAGGATGCGTCGGACGGTCGGCGGCGAACCCGGCATCCGCCGGCTACCTCATCGTGCGGGCGATGACGAGGCGCTGGATCTCGTTCGTGCCCTCGTAGATCTGGGTGATCTTGGCGTCGCGCAGCATGCGCTCGACCGGGTACTCCTTCACATAGCCGTAGCCGCCCAGCACCTGCACGGCCTCGACGGTGACCTTCATCGCGACGTCGGAGCAGAACAGCTTCGCCATGGCCGAGTACTTGCCGAGGTCGGCGTCGCCGCGATCGATCTTGGCGCAGGCCTGGTAGAGCAGCTGGCGCCCGGCGGCGCACTGCGTCTCCATGTCGGCGAGCTTGAACTGGATTCCCTGGAACGCGTTGATCGGCTTGCCGAACTGTTTGCGCTCGCGCGCGTAGACGGCCGCGTAATCGGTCGCGCCCTGAGCGATGCCGAGCGCCTGGGCCGCGACACCGAGGCGCGAGCGGTCGAGCGTGGACATCGCCACCTTGAAGCCATGATTGACCTCCCCGACGACGTTCTCGTGCGGCACGCGCACGCCGTCGAAGATCGGCTGCCCGGTCGGCGAGCCGCGGATGCCCAGCTTGTGCTCGAGCTTGCCGACACTGAACCCGGGGCGATCGGCCTCGACCACGAAGGCGGTGATCCCGCGTCCGTGTCCGGCTTCCTTGTCGGTGACGGCGAAGACCACGTAGAAGTCGGCGACCCCAAGGTTGGTGATCCAGTTCTTGGTTCCGTCGATCACCCACTCATCGCCGTCGCGCACGGCCCGGGTCAGCATCCCGCCGGGGTCGGAGCCCGCCTCGGGCTCGGACAGCGCGAACGCGGGCGACCATTCGCCGCTGGCGCAGCGCGGCAGGAAGCGCTCCTTGAGCTCGTCGCTGCCATGCAGGCGGATCGGCAGCGTTCCCAGCTCCTGCACCATCAGGATCAGCGCCGTGGACGCGCACGCCTTGGCGATCTCCTCCACGGCCATGTTCAGCATCAGCGTGCCGGTGCCGGTGCCGCCGTAGTCCGCCTCGAACGGCAGCCCGAGGATGTCCTGCTCGGCGAGCAGGGTCCGGAGATCGTGCGGATACTCGGCCTTCTCGTCGATCTCCGCGGCCCGCGGCGCAATCCGCTCCTGCGCGATCTGACGGATCGTGTCGCGGAAGTCGAGATGCTCCTGCGGGATCGTATAGATCTCAGCGAGGGCGGACATGGAGGGGATGCTACGGGACAGACGGAGCGGAGCGCGCTCTGGCCGGGCGGATCAGCGCCCGGCCAGAGCGACCGGGGGAGTTACAGCCCGGTCGGGTGACGCTCCACGAAGCCACCATTCGACCGCGGGGTCGATGTCCACCGCGAGCCGCCCGTCTCACCCTGGGCGCTGGTGTCGAACCGCAGACCGGCGACGTACATGTACGTGTGGCCGGCGTTGGCCCAGATCGTGATCCAGCGACCCGCTCCGGCGCTGCCGTAGGACTCGAGCTCGCCGGAGTCCTCCGGCGCCGAGATCAGGTTGCCTCCGTGCAGCGCGTAGGAGACCGAGCCGGAGCAGTCGTAGCCCGAGTCGTTCCAGCTGCCGTGGCCGCCGCCATAGATGTAGGGCTTGAAGGCGATCCGATTCGCGGCCGCGATCACGTTGCGGATCACCGCGGGCGCGTTGGCCGGCGGCGTGACGGTGCCGTCGGAGTTGAGGTGGGCCCGGCCCGCGGGACCGGCGTAGGCCTTCTCGGCCTTGGCCACCGCGGCGCGGAGCACCGCCGCGACGGTCTTGGACACGACTCCGTCGGCGGGGAGGCCGTGCGCGCGCTCGAACGCCTTGACGTTCGCCAGCGTCGTCGGACCGAACACGCCGGCGATCGACGTCGGGTAGCCGGCGCGGGTAAGGAAGTCCTGCAGGATCCGCACGTCGTGGCCGGTCATCCCCTTGCGCAGCGTCCGGTACCCGAGGTGCCCGGGCCCGACCGTGGCGAAGGTGCTCTTGCTGCTCGTGCTGCTCGTGGCGCCCGCGGAGGCTGAGATGCCCCCGCTCGAGCCGGCCCACGCCGGGGCGGCCAGCGCGAGCGCGGCCAGCACGGATGCCCCGAACGGGGCAACGAGGGCCAAACGTCTGACGCGGCCCAGATCTGAATACGACAACGCTACCCCTTCTCTTTCGGCGCCTGCGGGGTTAGCTGTCGGGCTCGCGCTGAAAGAGTTCGCGCTACGCCGTCCCGGTGACGGCGATTCGCCCCTGAGGCCAGTGATTGCGCCTCTTTTGGGTCCCCCGCTCCCCGGTCGTGGTGATGATCCGGGAACTCGGCTGGGTATTCGGTTGCGCGGCAGACTACCGGCTCTGCAGGATAAATGTCACGGTGATGGTTACGGAAACTCGGTAAGGGTCTTTCCGCCGCCCGGCGGACGAATCCGATGAGCGCGTCCGTGCATCCCTCCCGGTAGCCTCACTGCCGTGAGCAGTGACTACAGCGTCGACGAGGTGTTCGCGCTTCGCCAGCGCGACGAGATCCAGCTGATCGACGTGCGCCAGCTCGATGAGCATGCGGCCGGCCGCATCGCCGACACCCGCCTGATCGAGCTCTCCGACCTCGCGGCCCAGGCGGAGACGATCGACCGTGAGCGGCCGGTCGTCTTCTATTGCCGCAGCGGCAGTCGCTCGGCGATGGCCGCCGACGCCTTCAGCGCGGCCGGATACGACGCGCACAACATGGCCGGCGGCCTGCTCGAGTGGCACGCGCGCGGGCTGCCGCTGGATCCGGCCGACGGCCACGTGGCCTGAGCGGCGCGGCTACGGCCGCCGGCGCCCCCGCGTAGGGGCTACTGCTTCCACTTGATCGAGCAGCCGACCGGCTTGGTCTCGGCTCGGCCGGGCGCGGATCCCGACAGGACCGCGTCGAGGGCGTCGCGCAGCCAGGCCGCGTTCTGGGTCGCGTCGCCATAGTCGGAGTCAGGTGCGCCGCGGTACCGGAGCCGGCGCTCGGAGTCGAGGACGAACACGTCCGGGGTCGTCTTGGCGCCGTAGGCATGGGCGACGGACTGGGTGGCGTCGTGCAGGTAGGGCATCGGCCAGTCCTCGCCGGCGACCCGCGCCTGCATCGCCTGGTAGGAGTCGCGCGGGTAGCGGTCGGCGTCGTTGGCGTTGATGGCCAGGAAGCGCACGCCGCGCTCCGCGTAGTCGCGGGCGACCTGGGCGATGCGGTCGTGCCACGCCAGCGCATACGGACAGTGGTTGCAGGTGAAGACGATGACCGTCGCGGTCGCCTCGGCTCCATCGGCCGACCAGCTCGCGCCGGCGGTGTCCACGAGCTCGAACTCGGGTGCCGTCGCGCCGATCGCGATGCTCACTCGTCATCCTCCGCCGTGCGGGCCAGCACACGCCGCAGCGTCTCGCGCACGTCGTCGGGATCGGGTGTGGGCGAGATGCGCCCGTCACGCCGGCGATAGACGCGGCAGGCCAAGCCCGGCTCCTCGTCGGTGCCGAAGGGTGCCACGTCCTCGCCGCCGATCAGGATCGTCGGCGAGCCGACGAAGCCGGCGGCCTCGGCCTCGCTGTCGGTGCGGATCTCGCGCCGGCGCACGGGCACGTCGCCGAGCCCCACGTCGCGCAGCGCCTCGTGCAGCTCGTCCAAGGCTCGTTCTGTCGAGGGACAGCCGTCCCACCACAGCAGCTCGATCTCGAGCGGAATCATCATCCAGAGGCTACCCGGTCGGGCCGGCCCGACTCACACGGGCATCCGCAGACGGCACCGGCCCCGGTGGGCCACTACCGGCGAGACCGCTCCGGCGGAGCGGCCTCGCCCCTGTGGCGTGGACGTCGGCGTCGATCAAAGCTGACGCGTCTCTAGCTCCCCAACCTCCGGTGCGTCGGGATCCGCGGGTTTCAACGATCCGATCGGACCGAAGTTGGTCGCTTGCGAGAATCGCCCCCCCCACACGAGGCTCTTCGTCTGCGCGCGAGCGGGCCGCCCGCGGGCGCCGAGGGCGCCTCTCAGGCGACGGTCCAGGTGTCCCCGGAGAGGAGCAGCTCGGAGAGCTGCGCGTCGCTCGCCGGAGCGGCCGGGAGCGCGGTGCGCCCGTACACCGGCCGCCGCACGTCGCGGAAGATCCCGATCGGCGTCGGGGCGGTCGGATCCTCGGCCAGCCGGGCCAGCGAGAAGGCGACCCCGGGGTCGGCGTGCTGCGGATCGTGGACCAGCAGCGACGCCTCGCCGCAGTCGGCCACGTCGACAATCTCCAGGCCGCCCTCCGGTGAGCGGACGATGCCGCGCTCGCCGTCGGCGCCGAAGCGAATGGGACGGCCCGGCTCGAGGCGGATCTGATTCGCGTCCTTGACGTCCTTCTCGGTCAGCGCCGCAAACGCGCCGTCGTTGAACACGGGGCAGTTCTGGTAGATCTCGATCAGCGCGGCGCCCTCGTGCTGGGAGGCCGCTCGCAGCACCTCGGTGAGGTGCTGGCGGTCGCGGTCGATCGTGCGGGCGACGAACGTCGCCTCCGCGCCGAGGGCCAGTGCCACCGGGTTGAAGGGATGGTCGGAGACGCCGAAGGGGGTCGACTTCGTGATCTTGCCCAGCTCGCTGGTCGGCGACGCCTGGCCCTTGGTGAGTCCGTAGATCTGGTTGTTCATCAGCAGGATCTTCAGCGGCACGTTCCGGCGCAGCGCATGGATCAGATGGTTGCCGCCGATCGACAGTGAGTCGCCGTCGCCGGTGACGATCCAGATCGAGAGGTCCTCGCGCGCCGTGGCCAGGCCGGTGGCCAGCGCCGGACCGCGGCCGTGGATCCCGTGCATCCCGTACGTGTTCATGTAGTAGGAGAAGCGCCCGGCACATCCGATCCCGGTGACGAACACGATTCGCTCCGGCGGGATCCCGAGCTCCGGCATGAACTGCTGCACCGCGGACAGGACCGCGTAGTCGCCGCACCCCGGACACCAGCGCGTCTCCTGGTCGGACTGGAAGTCGGCCTTGGTCAGCGTGAGCACGTCACCGCCGGCGCCGTTGTGGGTCATCGCATGCTCTCCCCTGCTCTTGTCATTGGCGCTCGGCGATCTCGCGCTCGATCTCGGCCGCGAACAGCGGCTGGCCCTCGAGCTTGCAGAACGACTCGACGTCGACGAGGAACCTCGCCCGGAGCACCTGCGCCAGCTGACCGGAGTTCATCTCCGGGACGAGCACGCGGTCGAACGAGCGCAGGACGTCGCCGGTGTTCTCCGGCAGCGGGTTGAGGTGGCGCAGATGCGCGCGGGCGACCGTGTGGCCAGCCTCGCGCGCGCGGCGCACGCCCGCGCGTATCGCCCCCTCGCTCGAGCCCCAGCCGAGCACGAGCAGGCGCGCGCCCGGCTCGGCGTCGACGGCCAGGGGCGGCAGGCCGCGGGCGATCCCCGCCACCTTCTCGGCACGCACGCGCGTCATGCGCGCGTGGTTGGCGCCGTCGTAGGAGATGTTGCCGGTGCCGTCGGCCTTCTCGAGTCCGCCGATGCGGTGCTGCAGCCCCGGGGTGCCGGGCACGGCCCACGGGCGCGCCAGGCGCTCGTCGCGGCTGTAGGGCAGGAAGGCGCCGTCGCTGTCGGCGACACCGTCGCCGTCAACGGCGCCGTCAACGGCGCCGCCGTCGGCGAAACGGGGATCGATCGCCGGCAGGTCCGCGACGTCGGGGACCTTCCACGGCTCCGAGGAGGAGGCGAGGAAGGAGTCGGAGAGCACGATCACCGGGGTGCGGTAGTCGATCGCGATCCGGGCCGCCTCGAACGCCGCGTCGAAGCAGCCGGCGGCGGTGCTCGGCGCGATCACCGGCAGCGGCGACTCGCCGTGGCGGCCGTAGAGAGCCATCAGCAGATCCGATTGCTCGGTCTTGGTCGGCATCCCGGTGGAGGGGCCGGCGCGCTGGACGTCGATCACGACGAGCGGCAGCTCGAGCGCGACGGCGAGGCCGATCGTCTCGGCCTTCAGGTCCATGCCGGGCCCGCTCGTGGCGGTGACCCCGAGCCGGCCCCCGAACGCGGCCCCGAGCGCCATGCCGGCCGCGGCGATCTCGTCCTCGGCCTGGATCGTCGAGACGCCGAAGCGGGCGTGGCGCGAGAGCTCGTGCAGGATCTCGGAGGCGGGCGTGATCGGGTAGCTCGCCAGCACCAGCGGCAGCCCGCTGCGCACGCTCGCGGCGATCAGCCCAAGCGTCAGTGCCGTGGTGCCGTTGACGTTGCGGTAGGTGCCGGGCGGGACGTCGGTGGCCGGCTTGACCCGGTACTGGACGTCGAGCAGCTCGGTCGTCTCCCCGAACGACCAACCGGCGTTGAACGCCTTCAGGTTGGCCTGGACGACGCCCGGCTTGCGGGCGAATTTCTGCTCGATCCACTGCTTGGTGATCTCCGTCGGGCGCCCGTACAGCCACGACAGCACCCCGAGCGCGAACAGGTTCTTGGCCCGCCCAGCGTCGCGCGTGCTGACGTCCTCGATCCCCTCGACCGCGCGCACGGTCAGCGTGGTCATCGGGATCCGGTGGACGCGGTGCGCCGACAGCGAGCCGTCCTCGAGTGGGTTGGTGGCGTAGCCGGCCTTCTCCAGGTTGCGCTTCGTGAACGCGTCCTCGTTGACGATGATCGTCGCGCCGCGGTCGAGCTCGCTCAGATTCGCCTTCAGCGCTGCGGGGTTCATGGCCACGAGCACGTTCGGCGCGTCGCCGGGCGTGAGGATGTCGCGCGAGGCGAAGTGGATCTGGAACGTCGACACGCCGGCCAGCGTTCCGGCCGGCGCCCGGATCTCGGCCGGGAAGTTGGGCAGCGTGGCGAGGTCGTTGCCGACCATCGCGGTCGCGTCGGTGAAGCGGCTGCCGGCGAGCTGCATCCCGTCGCCCGAGTCACCCGCGAAGCGGATGATCACGCGCTCTCGGTCCTCTACCGACTTGGCCATGGGCTCCGTGCCACTTTCATCTCCTCACCTACTTACTCAGTGTAGGCGGACGGGGGGATGCTCCCGGCGCGGGCGCGGCGGTTCGGCGCGAGTCTTAACCCGGCGCACACACGGCGGACGGTGACGGAGGCTGCGCGGCGCGCCTCCCGCGGGTCGCTGCCGTCGACGCTCCAGTAGCGCACGGCCTCGGCGCCAGTCGGCCATCGGGCTCCGGAATCCTCCCAGGCGCGGCGATTCCGCTGCGCCGGCATGTAGAAACAGCCGCTCAGCGGGCACCGATAGGCGAGAGGACACAGATGACCACGACCGACTCCACCGGTTTCCACTCCTTCGAGTACGAGCCTCACCCCCGGCTCGAGGAGTTGCAGCAGGAGGCGCCGCCGAAGGTCGAGGACCAGCACGTCGGCTTCAACGGCCGCCTCGCCTCCCTGATCACGAAGGGCGTGGGCAACATGTGGGCCTTCTACGCGGTCGCCGCGATGATGGCCCTGTGGATGCTGTTCCTGGGCAAGAACGTGTTCGGCGACCCGTACCCGTGGGCGCTGATGCTGCTGGTCTTCGGCGGCATCCTGCAGATGCTGCTGATGATCGCGATCATGGTCGGCCAGCAGGTGCTCGGAGCGGCGGCCGACAAGCGCGCCGAGCAGACCTACAAGGACGCGGAGGCGATCCTGCTCGAGTGCCGGCAACTGCAGGCCCACCTCCAGGCCCAGGACGAGCGGCTGACGGCGATTCTGAAGGGGACTGCCGGATCCGCCGCCTCTCAGCGGCGGCGGAGCCGGGCGTCCGGGGTCCGTCTAGAGCTTCTGGACGTTGACCGCTTTGGGCCCCTTGGGGCCGGCTTCCTCTTCGTAGGACACTTTCGAGCCCTCGGCGAGTGAGCGGTAGCCGTCGGACTGGATGCTCGAGTGATGAACGAACAGGTCGCGGCTGCCCTCATCGGGCGTGATGAAGCCGAAGCCCTTCTCGTCGCTGAACCACTTGACCGTTCCGGTTGGCATGTGGAGGTTTCCTCCGTGGTTTGTAGTGCTGCTACCGCGGAGGATGCGCTGCAAAAACCCCGGCGCCTGCACCTGCTTCGCCGTTCAACATGGCGTGAACGACCTTACCGCGCGGCACGGTAGCACGCTGCAGCGCCGGGAGTCCGGATGGCCGGGCTTCGTTCACGCCTCGGACCCTCCAGACTTTGGCCCCATGGATGATCCGATGCCGATCGGCCGGGACGCAGCGGTACCTCTGCACGAGGTGGCGATCCGCGCGTCCCGCTCGTCCGGGCCCGGGGGCCAGCACGCGAACGTGACCGACTCGCGGATCGAGGCGGTGTTCGACGTCGCCGCCTCGCAGGCGCTCACCGAGGACCAGAAACGGCGCCTGATCGCCCGGCTGGGCCCGCGTGTGGTGGCGGTGGCCCAGGACGCCCGCGGTCAGGCTCGCAACCGCGAGCTGGCGCTCGAGCGCCTGCGCCGGCGACTCGCCGCCGCGCTTGTCGTGCAACGCCCGCGCCGGGCGACGCGGCCCACGAAGGCGGCCACCCAGCGACGGCTGGAGGCCAAGCGGCGGCAGTCGGACCGCAAGCGCGGACGCCGGCGCCCGGCCGGCGAGGGCGACTGACGTCGACGCCGCCCCCGGCGCTGGGGCTCTGCGTAGCGGTCCGCGGATCGGGGTATGAGGAAGCTATCCGAGGCCCTCTGGGGGCTCAGCCGTCACCCGGCTGACCCGCTCGCCCGGACCCCCAGGACCGCCGACGAAGGGAGCCTGCGGCATGACGATGGCAGCTGCACGGAATGATCGCTTGACCGACCAGGACGCGCTGTTCACACGCTGGCGGCGGGATCGCGACCCGCGCGCACGGGATCAGCTCACCGAGCAGTTCCTACCCCTGGCCAAGACCCTTGCCCGCCGCTACCGCCGCTCCAGCGAGCCGTTCGAGGATCTCGTCCAGGTCGCCTCCCTCGGGCTGATCAAGGCGATCGACCGCTTCGACCCGTCCCGCGGACTCGCGTTCTCGTCGTTCGCGGTGCCGACGATCCTCGGCGAGCTCAAGCGCTACTTCCGGGACTCCGGTTGGGCGGTCCACGTGCCCCGCGGCGCCCAGGAGCGCTCGCGCAAGATCGAGGACGCGTCCCGGGTTCTCACGGGCCGCACCGGCCGGCCACCGACGGTGACGGAGCTCTCGCAGTTCCTCGAGGTCTCCCAGGAAGAGGTGCTCGAAGGGCTCGAGGCGGCCCAGGCTTACGCGACCGTGTCGCTCGACGCGCCGCGACCGGCGGACGAGGACAGCGGCGAAACGTACGTCGACACGATCGGCGGCGAGGATCACCGCCTCGCGATCGCCGATGAGCTCGTGAGCACGGAGATGGCGATCAGCCGGCTCGACACGCGCGATCGGCGGATCCTCTACCTGCGCTTCGTCGAGGACCTCACCCAGACCGAGATCGCCGCGCGGATCGGCGTCTCTCAGATGCAGGTCTCGCGGCTGCTCCGGCGGTCGCTGGCGCGATTGCGCGAGCTGGCCGACGGGTAGAGACGCCGCCATGCCGACAACGCTCGAAGTCACCCCCCAGCCTCCCGAGCCGGAGCTTCCCGACCCCTCGCCGCCCGTCGACCCGATGCCGGGTCAGGGCCCAGAGGTCCCCAGCCCGGATCCGCGCGGGCCCGAGACGCCGGATCAGCCCATAGAGCCCGATCCGCCCGCGCAGCCGCCGGGGTAGCACGGCACCGGGCCGAGCCGGCGGGCGTCCGGGCTTGGCCGCGGGAGCGGTGGGGTCGCGACGGACGCCGACGCCATCGAGCTCGCTTCGCACTGCCGCGCGGGGACGTAGGCTAGGCGTCGTGCGCTGGCTCGTCGATGGGATGAACGTGATCGGCAGCCGCCCCGACGGCTGGTGGCGGGATCGCGACGCCGCCATGGCGCGGCTGGTCGACACGCTCGAGCGATGGGTTGCGGAGTCGGGCGAGGACGTGACCGTCGTCTTCGAGCGTCGCGCGTCGCCCCCGCTGCGCTCGAGCGTGATCGAGGTCGCCACCGCCCCGCGCCCCAAGGCCGACGCCGCCGATGACGAGATCATCCGACGCCTGCGCGCCGATGCCCAGCCTGCGGTGGTGCGGGTGGTGACCTCCGACCGCCTGCTCGCCGACCGCGCCCATGCGGCCGGCGCGAGCGTCGAGGGTGTCGAGTCCTTCCGCGCCCGCCTCGAGTCGTGAAACCGCGCTGAGGAGCAGATTTCCCAGCCCGAGCCCAGGGCTTGCCACAATTCGGTGATGGCCGATGAGCCATCCAAACGCGCCGGTCCGCCCGCTCGTCCACCCGGGAGCCCGGCGCCGCGGCAGCAGGGCTGGAAGGTGACGCCGGCGCCTGATGGCCGCGGCGGCAAGCCGACCGAGGGCAAGCCCTCGGGCCCGAACCCCCGCTGGCTCGTCGTGGTGCTCGTCGTCGCTCTGCTCGGGCTCAACCTGTGGATCTCCTCGCAGGCGCTGAAGCCGAACGCCCGCGTCCGGATCCCGTACAGCCCGACCTTCCTGACCCAGGTCCAGGACGGCAACGTGAGCGAGATCTCCTCGACCGGCGACTCGGTTCAGGGGACGTTCAAGCAGGCGGTCAAGTATCCGCCCAGCTCGAGCTCGGCGCAGCCGACGACGAACTTCTCCACCCAGATCCCGTCGTTCGCCAACCGTGACGCGCTCTCCAACGAGCTTCAGACCAAGGGCGTCACGATCGACGCCAACTCGCCGGACACGGGCCCGTCGCTGCTCACGAGCCTGATCTTCGGGTTCGGGCCGACGCTGGTGCTGATCCTGCTGTTCGTGCTGATCATGCGCCGCGCCGCGGCGGCCGGCGGCGGCGCCGGCGGGCTGATGTCCTTCGGCCGATCGCGCGCGCGCCGGGTCGAGGCCTCGGAGCAGCCGGTCACATTCCGCGACGTCGCCGGCATCGACGAGGCCAAGGAGGAGCTGACCGAGATCGTCGACTTCCTCAAGAACCCGGACAAGTACCTCAAGCTCGGCGCGCGGATCCCCCGCGGCGTGCTGCTGAGCGGACCGCCCGGGACCGGCAAGACGCTGCTCGCGCGGGCGGTGGCCGGCGAGGCGGGGGTGCCGTTCTTCCAGATGTCGGCCTCCGAGTTCGTCGAGATGATCGTCGGCGTCGGGGCGTCCCGCGTCCGCGACCTGTTCCAACAGGCCAAGGCGGCCGCGCCCGCGATCATCTTCGTCGACGAGCTCGACGCGGTCGGCCGCTCGCGCGCCGGCGGAGGCCCCAACATCAGCGGCGGCCACGACGAGCGCGAGCAGACGCTCAACCAGATCCTCACCGAGATGGACGGGTTCGACCCGGCCAGCGGGGTGATCGTGCTCGGGGCCACGAACCGGCCCGAGGTGCTCGACCCGGCGCTGCTGCGCCCTGGCCGCTTCGACCGTCGTGTGGTCGTTCAGCCGCCCGACCGCACCGGCCGCGAGGCGATCCTCCAGGTGCACACGCGCTCGGTGCCGCTGGCCGAGGACGTCGACCTCGGGGCGATCGCGTCCTCGACGCCGGGCATGGTCGGCGCGGACCTGGCCAACCTCGTCAACGAGGCGGCGCTGCTGGCCGCGCGGCGTGGGCACGACAATGTCAATCGGGAGGACTTCACCGACGCGCTCGAGCGGATCGTGCTCGGAGCCGCCCGCAAGGTGATGATGACCGAGGACGACCGCCGACGCACCGCCTATCACGAGGCGGGCCACGCGATCGTCGGGATGCTCACGCCGGGCGCCGATCCGGTGCGCAAGGTCTCGATCATCCCGCGCGGCCAGGCCCTCGGAGTCACCTTCTCAGCCCCGGACGCCGACCGCTTCAACTTCGACCAGCGCCACCTCATGGCCCAGATCAAGTTCGCGCTTGGCGGACGCTCCGCCGAGGAGATCGTGTTCGGGGACCTGACCACGGGCGCCGAGTCCGACATCCAGCAGCTGACCCGGATCGCCCGCCTGATGGTCGGGCGCTGGGGGATGAGCCGGGCGATCGGGCCGATCGCGGTGCTCCCGGCCGAGGGCATGAATCCGTTCCTGCCCGGCGCTTCGGAGACCTCGGAGTCGACGCAGCGCCTGATCGACGAGGAGGTTCGACGCATCGTCGAGGCGGCCCACAAGGAGGTCACCGAGCTGCTGCGGGCCAAGCGCGCGAACCTCGATGCGCTCGTCGCGGCGCTGATGGAGCACGAGACGCTCGACGAGGCCGACGCCTACGCCGCGGCGGGGCTGACGAGGGACCACGCCCGGGAGCGCCAGCCGGCGACGCCGACGGCGGGTTAGCGGCTCAGGGCCGGCTCAGGGGCGGGTCAGGGGCGGGTCAGGGGCGGGTCAGGGGCGGGTCAGGCCGGCTCAGGGGGTGCGGCTCAGTCGCTGAGCCGGATGAGGCGGGCGAGGGCCTCGTGGCACTCGACGACGCGCTTCTTGACCGGGTCGCTGTCCGGTCGATCGTGGACCAGGTCCCAGGTGCGGTCGGCGACCTCGCGGGCCGTCTCGGGCGTGGCGGTCTCCCACAGGCGGTCGACGAGCTTGATCTCGAAGCTCTGGATCTGCTCGGCGGGATCGCCCGGCGCCATCCGCGGCAGGGGCTCCCCCGTCGTCTCCTTCCACATGCCGGTGGCCACCAGCAGCCGGTTTCGCAGCGTGATCGGATCCATCGCCGCATCATCCTAAAGCTCACCGGCTTTCGCCATGCGGGTTTCCCCTGATGCGGAGACCGCCGGGGCGCTCGGCGCGCCGGCGCCGCGGCCCTCAGCGTCTCAGCGTCGTATGGACCCGCGCGATCGTGACGCTGAAGGCGGCACTGGCCGAGCTCGTCGCCGACACGATCAGACCGGCGATCCGGCCCATGGCCGCTCGAGAGTCACGCCGGCCACCCTACAGCCGCGGCAGCGCCTGCTTGGCGCTCAGGGCCGAAGCGAACAGGTCGCCCTGGTCGGCGGCACGAGCCAGGACCGCCTCGGTATCGAAGGTGAGCAGCAGCGGGTCGCCGGCGCCGCGGCAGCGCTCGACCTCCTCCCAGGCCACGGGCGTCGAGACAGTGGGTTGCTCACGCGCCCGCGCCGAGTACACCGTGACCGTCGTCTTGTGAGCGTCGTTCTGGCTCCAGTCGACGAGCACCTTGCCGGCCCGCAGCCGCTTGGTCATGCGCGAGACGACGAGCTCGGGCATCCGCTGCTCGAGCAGCTCGGCGATGCGCCGGGCCAAGGTCTTGGTCTGCTCGTAGGTGACCGGCGTGTTGAGCGGCACGTAGACCTGCAGCCCCTTGGAGCCGGACGTCTTCGCCGCGCTCTGGAGGCGCAGCTGCTCGAACAGCCCGCGCAGGACGAGGGCGACCTCGCCACACTCGAGCAGTCCCGCGGGTGCGCCCGGATCGAGATCGAACACCATCATCGTCGGGCGCTCCGGCGCGGCCGCCAGCGCCAGCGACGTGTGCAGCTCGATGTCGGCCAGGTTGGCCAGCCAGATCAGCGTCGGACGGTCCTGGGCCAGCGTGTAGTCGATGTCGCCCATGCGCGCCGTCTGCACCCAGTCGGGCCGGTGCGAGGGCGAGTTCTTCTCGTAGAAGAACTGCGCCTCGACACCGTTGGGGTAGCGCTTCAGCGTCAGCGGACGATCGCGCAGGTGCGGCAGGACCGCCGGCGCGATGCGGGCGTAATAGGCGATCAGGTCGCCCTTCGTGAATCCGGCCTCCGGGTAGAGGACCTTGTCCCAGTTCGAGAGCTTGAGCCGGCGGCCCTCGGTGAGGACGATCATCGAGCCGTCGGGCAGGCGCTCCACCTCGTCGAACAGCGCCTCGGGGCCGGCGGGGTGGTCGGTGGCTGTGGCGGCGGGGTCGCCGGCGCGGGGGGCGCCGGCGCGGGGGGCGCCGGCGCGGGGGGCGCCGGCGCGGGGGGCGCCGGCGGCGGTCGTGGGGGTTCCGGGGGCGCCGGGCTCGAGCACCACCTCGCGGGCGTCGACGTCGTCACGCAGGCCCTTGAACGACGGCGCCCTGAGCACGCCGTCCTGGGTCCACTCGATGAACTCGATCTCGGCCACCACCTCGGGCCCGACGAAGACCGCGTTGCGCGGCAGCCTCGGCGCCGCCGTGAACGGGCTGCGCTCCCGCCGCAGCGGCGCCAGACGATCGGAGAGCTGATCCAGCGTCTGGTCCGTGAAGCCGGTGCCGACCCGGCCGGCGTAGCGCAGCTCGTGGCCGTCGAAGTACCCGACCAGGAGGGCACCGATCCGATCGCTGCGCCGCCCCTCACCCGGCAGCCAGCCGGCGATCACGAGCTCCTGCCGCCGCGTGTTCTTGACTTTGATCCATGCGCCGGTGCGCCGGCCGGGCTCGTAACGGGAGTCGAGCCGCTTTGCCACCACGCCCTCGAGCCCCTGCTCGCGGGTCGCCGCCAGGAGCCGCGCGCCGGCGCCGGCGCGGGCGCCGGGGACGCGCCACGCGGGGCCGCTCAGCTCGAGTGC
>Ga0208714_1000156_pt1 | contig 20666 bp, 17 predicted proteins | sample NGESurshal072012_3_FD_184461 | JGI IMG/M metagenome (GOLD analysis project Ga0208714, IMG submission 184461) | Arctic peat soil microbial communities from Barrow, Alaska - NGEE Surface sample 415-1 shallow-072012 (SPAdes) | ecosystem: Environmental > Terrestrial > Soil > Wetlands > Peat ... | reverse complement strand
CGCCTGGATCAGCTTCAGCAGGATGTTCTCGACGTCCTCGCCGACATATCCCGCCTCGGTCAGCGCGGTCGCGTCGGCGATCGCAAACGGCACGTTGAGGATCCGCGCGAGCGTCTGCGCCAGCAGCGTCTTGCCGCAGCCGGTCGGGCCGAGCAGGAGGATGTTGGACTTCTGCAGCTCGATGTCGGTCTCGCCGGACATCATCATCTGCACGCGCTTGTAGTGGTTGTAGACGGCCACCGACAGCGTGCGCTTGGACGGGTCCTGGCCGACGACGTACTCGTCGAGCACGTCGTAGATCTCACGCGGCTTGGGCAGGTTCTCCAGGTCGAACGCCGGCGGCGCCGACAGCTCCTCGTCGATGATCTCGTTGCACAGGTCGATGCACTCGTCGCAGATGTACACGCCGGGGCCGGCGATCAGCTTCTTGACCTGACGCTGGGACTTGCCGCAGAAGCTGCACAGCAGCTGCTCGTTGGAATCGGTTGGTCGGGCCATCGTTCGTGCGTCCTAGTGCTCGGAGATCACTCGGTCGATGATGCCGTACTCCTTGGCCTCCTCGGAGCTCATGAAGTAGTCGCGGTCGGTGTCTTTGCTGACGGCCTCGAGATCCTTGTGCGTGTGCTTGGCGATGATCTCGTCCAGGCGTTTGCGCACGTCGATGATCTCTTTGGCGTGGATCTCGATGTCCGTGGCCTGGCCTTCGAAGCTCGAGGAGACCTGGTGGATCAGTATCTTCGCGTTGGGCAGCGCCATGCGCTTGCCCTCGGCGCCGCCGGCCAGCAGCAGCGCGCCCATCGACATCGCGATGCCGACGCAGATCGTCTGCACGTCGGGCTTGACGAACTGCATGGTGTCGTAGATCGCCAGGCCCGCGTAAACCGACCCGCCGGGCGAGTTGATGTAGATCGAGATGTCCTTCTCGGGGTCCTCAGACTCCAGGTGCAGCAGCTGCGCGACGATCAGATTGGCGATCTGGTCGTCCACGGGCGTGCCGAGGAAGATGATCCGCTCGTTGAGCAGCCTGCTGTAGATGTCAAACGCTCGCTCACCTCGCGAGGTCTGCTCGACGACCATTGGTACAAGTGGGCTCATAGTCCTCGCTTTGGTTTCGCTTCGCCGCCCAGATTCCTCTAGAGGCTAGCTGGCCGATCGCTCTTCGGTCGGTGTCCACAACTTTCCCGCGCCCGAGCCCGATCCGCCGGCGACCGCCTCCTGGCACTCGGCGTCCTGGCCGGGGGTCCACAGCTGCTCGCGCGCCTGCGCCTGGGCGACGGAGATCGGCCTGGCGCGATCGCCCAGCAGCTCGACGGCCATGCGCGCCGAGAGATCCTCGCGTAGCTCCTCCAGCCGGCCGTTGGCGCGCAGGTCGTCGAGCAGCTTGTCCGGCTCCACCCCCTCGCGCTCGGCCGTCGGCTCCAGCGCCTGCAGCAGCTGCTGCTCGGAAGGCTCGATCCGCTCGGCGGCGACGATCGCCGTGAGCACCGCCTCGCGGCGCAATGCCTGCTCGGCGTCGGCGTCCATCTCGGCGAGCACCTCGGACTCCTCGCGCCCGGTGATCTGCAGATATGCCTCGCGCGTGATGCCGCGATGGGAGAGCGAATGCAGCATTCGCTCCCACATCTCGCGCGCCCGCGCCTTGACGAGCTCGGGCGTGACCGGCACGGTCGCCTGCGCGACGGCCGCGTCGAGCGCGGCCTCGCGGTACTCGGCGTCGACACGCGCCTGGTCGGCCGCCAGCAGGCGCGTGCGGATGTCCTCGCGCAGCTCGTCGACGCTGTCGAAGCCCACGTCGATCGCCAGATCCTCGTCGACGTTGGGCAGCTGCTTGAGCTTGACCTCCTTGACGGTCACGGCGAAGGTGGCGTGCTTGCCGGCGAGCTCCTCGTTGGGATAGTCGTCGGGGAAGGTCAGCTTCACTTCCCTGCCTTCGCCGGCGCTTGCGCCGACGAGCGCCTCCTCGAAGCCGGGGATCAGGTTGCCGCCGCCGAGCTCGATCAGCTGATCGCGCCCCTCGCCGCCGGCGAACGGCTCCAGACGGGGCTCTTGCTCCTCGTCGTCGTCGGCAACCGGCGCGGGCAACGAGCCGACGTAGTCGATCACCACGAAATCGCCCTCGGCGGCCGCGCGCTCGGCGGTCTCGAGCTTGGCCAGACGCTCGCGCACGCCATCGATCTCCTGCTCTATCTGCTGCTCGGAGACGGCCGGCTCGCGGCGCGGCACCTCCAGCCCGTCGTAATCGCCGAGCTGCGCCTTGGGCAGCACGCCGATCTCGATCGAGAACTCCAGCTCGCGGCCCTCGGGCGGGAGGTCTGAGAGGTCGAGCTGCGGATCGCCGACAGGCACGATCCCGGAGGCCTGGATCGCCTGCGCGTACCACCCGGCGAGCGACTCGCGCACCGCCTGGTCGAGCACGGCCTCGCGGCCGACTCGCTGGATGACCAGCGCCGGCGGGACCTTGCCGCGGCGAAATCCGGGCAGCTTGAGCTCGCGCCCGAGCTGCAGGGCCTTGTGCTCCAGGCGCCGCTGCAACTCCGCGGGAGGCACCTGCACACGCACGCGCACGCGCGAGTCGCCCAGCTCGGCGACGGTCGTCTGCAACGCATCGGTCACCGACGCCACGATACCGTGCCGCCTTGTGAAGTCCCGCCGCGGCGTCGCCCCGCACAGGCGTCTGGAGACGTGGCTGTGGACCGGTCCTGTCGGCCACCTCGTGGGCGGCGCGCTCGATCTGCTGCAGGCGCTGATCGCCTACCGACGCAAACGGCGGACGGGCGCCGGCCAGCGCTTTCGCTGAGACCGTCGCCCACCCGCCGTGGGAGCTGCCGGGGAGCGTGCCGCGCTAGGCGCTGACCGCCGTCCTCTGGCCGAAGGGCACGACGGCGCCGCGCGGGAGCACGAGCACCGAGCACGTGGCGATCTCGACGAGGTGCTCGGCCGAGGCGCTGATCGCCACGCGTCCCTGCTCGGCCTCCGGGCGCGAATCGACGACGAGCAGGCCTGCCTCGTCGTTGGCCACCGGCGCGACGGTCGCGCCGAGGGCGCCGGCCAGAGACTCAGCGGTCGCGCGTGCGCCGCCGTCTGCGTCACCGATCGCGACGATCGACTGGACGTTGACCGCAGCGTCGGCGAGGCCGACCGGCGCGATCGCCACGGCGACGGGGCCGCCTTCGAGCAGCTGCGCAGCGGAGTTGCCGACCGAGATGTGGCCATGCGCGGTGTGCGAGTCCGAGCAGAACACGACAACGCTCGCACCCTCGCTCTGGGCGAGCGCGCGCAGGCCGTGGGGGGTCGAACGGTCGGTGACGACGTGGCGGGCGATGTCGGCGTTGCCGAACAGGGCCGCGCCGCGCGCGAGCAGCTCCTCGGCCTCGCCCTGGGCGAGCTTCTCGCGGTCGAGGTCGGGCTCCTGGGAGTGGCGGACGTAGGCGAGCGCCACCTCGGCGCCGCCACCGGCGAACACGCGGCCGAGGGCGACCGCGTCGTCCTCGTTTGCGGTGCCGTCGTAAGAGATGATGAGCTTGGTGGACATGGTGCTCTCCTGTCGTCTGGCCCAGCCTTCGGTCGCTGGGCGGAAGTCGTTTGGTCGTTGCTTCTCGCCCATAGTCGCATGGTCCTGCCATCAGCACCAATGCTCTTTTTTATCTATACTATAAGATGTCCTTATGCTCAACGTCGCCCGTCTGAAGGTCCTCAAGGAGGTCGCCTACCGCGGTTCGCTGTCGAGCGCGGCCGAGGCGCTGTCCTACACCCAGTCGGCGATCTCCCAGCAGATCGCGGCGCTGGAGGCCGAAGCCGGCATGACGCTGCTCGAGCGCCATCCGCGCGGCGTCAGCCTGACCGCCGCCGGGCAGACGCTCGTCGGCCACGCCGAGGGCATCCTCGCGCGGCTGGACACCGCCGAGGCGGCGCTGCTGGCGATCGCCGGGCTGCGCGGAGGGCGCCTGCGCATGGCCTCCTTTCCGACGGCCGGCTCGACGCTGATGCCCGTGGCGATCGCCAACTTCCGCGCCGCGCACCCCGGTGTGGAGCTGACGCTGGCCGAGGGCGAGCCGGAGGAGATCGTGCCGCGACTGCGCGCCGGCGAGCTCGATCTGGCGCTGCTGTTCGAGTTCGACCAGGACACGCCGCTGCTGGCAGACATGACGCGCGCACCGCTGCTGGAGGATCCGATGTACCTCGCCCTGCCGCACGACCATCTCCTGGCCGAGAAGGCCAAGCTGCGCCTGTCAGAGCTGCAGGGCGAGGAGTGGGTGCAGACCTCCAGCTCGAGCCCCTGCGCGCGCCACGTCGTGCGCTGCTGCCATGCGGCGGGCTTTGAGCCGAGCGTGTCCTTCGAGAGCGACGACTATCAGACCGTGCAGGGACTGGTCGCCGCCGGCGTGGGCGTCGCGCTGATACCCGAGCTGGCGCTGTCGGTCGTGCGCGAGGACGTCGTCATCCGCGCGCTCTCGCCCAATCCGCCGGCGCGCCAGGTGATCGCCGCGACTCCGGCGGGGGCGCGGCTGGTGCCCGCGGCGCCGGCGATGCTCGCGGTGCTCGGGCAGGCGGCCGACGCCCTGAAGCAAACGGGGCGCCTGGCCGGTTAGGCCAGGCGCCCCGAGAGCGCTGCTTACTGCTTGATGCTCGTTACGTGGTGCTAATGACCGAGTGCCTGGTAGATGACCTTCGCCAGGAGCTTGTAGCCGGCCACCGTCGGGTGAATGTCGCCTTCGCAGCCCGGGGCGTTACCGGTCTGGAAGTTCTGGACGTTCGGGTTGCACTCTTCGGTGTACTTCGCGATCGCTTTTTTCTCCGCTTTCTGTTTCTGCGGGTTGAATTTGGGGAACGGGTTGGCGAAAATGACGCCCGGGCCGAATGCGCCCGCGCTGATCGCTCCTCCGAGATGTGAGTTCAGCAGTTCCTGCAGGATGTCGCTGCCCGGCAGGATGAACGACTGCGGGTTGTAGAACCCGAGGACGACGACCGGGCCAGTGTAACCGAAGTTACGCAGCACGCCGATCGCGTCGCCCAGGTTCGTGATGATGTGTTTGAAGATGCCACCGCTGTAGTAATAGCCTTCTTCGCCGGCTTCGTGGAACAGGCAAATTTCGAAAGTCGCGAAGCCGTGTGCAGCGTCGTAGGCCGGCGTCGCACATGCGTGCACTACCGCGAGCTCATCGTTGGAGCCGATGTTCTCCGTGACGAGCTTCGTCGCGCCGAACGTTCCGGGGGTGGTCACGACGCCGATCGCCGCTTCAAGCTGAGAGGCAGCGCCGATTTCGAAGTGCAGGGGCCAGACGTTGTTGTATGCGCATGGTTCGGAGTCGGGTTTGCCGTTGCCTTCGCCACCGCCACCGAGAGCTTTGTTTTCGCCGATCATTCCGTCGCTGAGCTCGCCTGGGCAGCCCATGTTGATCAGGCTGAGCTGGTTGCCTTCTTTCTTTTCCAGCTTTGCCAGTTTCGCAACCAAGAAGTTCGTGTAGCCTTCTTCGAAGGCCGCAGGCGGCTCCGACGGTTCGTTGATGGCGTGTTTTTCCGCCGTGTACCCAAAGGCGAGCGAGTCGCCCAGCGCGGTGTAGTTGGTCGGGGTCAGGGGTGCTTTCGCGGCACTGGCGCTCGAGGCAAACAGTGCTGCGAACACGAGCACAACTGCCATACAGCAGCCGATAAGTCGTCCCTTGCGGAACGATACGGCAGAGCCATTCATGGCTGGCATCTCACATCCTCCTCGTACGGGGCCCGCCGGCACGAATCCGGTACGAGCGCAGCCCCCTCTATGGAATTGTCCCTCTACTGAGCCGCTCCCGAGCAGGGCTGGAAGCGCCCGGCAAGGATAGCCAGGGGCAGTCCACGTGTCAAGCGGGGTTTATCGGCGGCAATTGCAGGGGTTCTTGCCGCGAGCAGGTCCAGACGGCGCTGTGCGCGAGCGCCCTCGCACCGCGCACAGCCGGCCATGGCGGGCAGTCGGGCGGTGGTCCGTCGCGCGCGTCTTGCGTCCGACGCCCGTGTCATCTTGGGGGCCGTATGAGCATCATTCTGCTGATCCTCGGCCTCGTCCTCGGCGCCGCTTGCGCCTTCGCCCTGGCGCGCCCCAACCGCGGACGGATGCGCGACGAACTGACGGCGATCTCGGCCGACGTGCTCGCGCAGACCGGCGACTCGCTGGCCCAGCGACTGGCCGACCAGCGGCACGCCGAGCAGGAGCGTGCGAGCGGCGAGATGGCGAGACGGGCCGAGGAGTTCAAGGGCCTGGTTCAACCCGTGCAGGAGAAGCTCGGCCGGATGGAGGGCGAGATCGGGCGTCTGGAGCGCGAGCGCAGGCAGGCCCACGGCGAGCTCGCGCAGATGGTTCGCACGCTCGGCGACGGGGTCGGCACGCTGCGCCAGGAGACCGGCAACCTCGTCACGGCGCTCAAGCGCCCGGCAACACGCGGCTCGTGGGGTGAGATCCAGCTGCGCAACGTCGTCGAGATGGCCGGCATGGTCGCCCACTGCGACTTCCTCGAGCAGAGCACGATCCGCACCGACGGCGGGTCGCTGCGGCCGGACATGCTCGTGCGCCTGCCCGGCGGAAAGCTGATCGTCGTCGACTCGAAGGTCCCACTAGACGCCTACCTGTCGGCGCTGGAGGCGTCCACCGAGGACGAGCGTGAGCTGCACATCGCCCGCCACGCCCGCCAGACGCGCGAGCACATCGTCAAGCTCGCCGCCAAGGGCTATCAGGGCCAGCTCGAGGCGACGCCGGAGTTCGTAGTGATGTTCGTGCCCTCCGACGGCATCTACCAGGCGGCCCTCGCCGCCGACCCGGGGCTGATCGAGTACGGCGTGCAGCAGCAGATCCTGATGGCCACGCCGACGACACTGATCGGCCTGCTGTGGGCAGCGCACCACGGCTGGCGCGAAGAGCGCATCGCCGAGTCCGCGCGAGACATCGCCGACTCCGCACGCGAGCTGCACCGCCGCCTCGGGCGCTTCGTCGAGCCGCTGGCCAAGGTCGGGCGCCAGCTCGACTCGGCGATAACGGCCTACAACGAGGCGGTCGGATCCTTCGACTCCCGCGTCGTGCCACAGGTGCGGCGAATCGAGGAAGCCGGGGCGTCCTCGGACCGCGAGGTGCAGACGCCGCCGGCCGTGGAGACGACGGCGCGCACCGTCACGGCGCGGCTGGCGTCTGACGAGTCGGGCCCGCCGAGTGCTCCCCCGGCGGCGGCGGAGGCAGAGGCAGAGCCGGCAGTCGCCGAGCTGACAGTCGCCGATGCGCCGCAGACTCTGCGGGCCCTGGAGCTGGCGCCGTCGGCGCGGATCTCCGCCGGCGCGCCCGCGCCAAGACGATCAGCGTGAGCGCGACCGGCACCGTTGCCGGGAGCTCGTCGACGAAGAAGAACAGCAGGTCGAAGGCGACCGCGAGGGCGGCGACGATGATCGCTCCGCGCAGCTGCTCGGAGCGCCCGAAAGCGATCGCGAGCAGGGCGCCGAGCGCGCCGGCGACGAACAGGTCGCCGTAGCCGATCACGGCCGAGCCGAGCTCGGCGCTCTGCAGCCGGGGCAGGCCGGCGGCCGGATGCGCTGCGTTCAGTGCGCTGTTCGGGCGCGCCAGCAGATCGGCGATCACCAGCGCAGCGTCGGCGACGGCCATCGCGACGATCCCGGCGCCGAGCCAGCGCGGCGGTGTGACGAGCGCCAGCCCGACGCCGAGCGTGACGCAGCTGAGCGCGGAGAGCGCGAGCGCGCACGCCTGGCCGCCCAGCCCGCCGCGATCGAGCCAGGCGACCGCGAACAGCGCCGGCACGAGCAGCGCCCTGGCCGGCCGTGCGCCGGGCGTCAGCCAGCCGAGCGCAAACGCCGCGAGCGCCGGTACGGCGCACAGGGCCAGATAGGTCAGACCCTGCGCGGTCGCGCGCTCGGCGGCGGAGGCAATCAGCACGAAGCCGGCGACCGACAGCGGCGGAATCACCGCCCAGCGCCTCGCCCGCAGTCGGCTGAGGCTCGCGGCCTGCGGCACGCGCGCCAGTGCGACGATCGCGCCCTGCGCCAGTGAGAGCAGGCCGATGGAGATCCAGAACGCCGGCATCACCGTTCAACATAGATTCTCGCGGACGCGCGCGAGACAGCTGAGCGCAGGGCGTACGATGGACGCATACGATGAGCTCCGTGAACGCGCCCGCATCGCAGGCGCCACCGATCCTGCACCTGTCGGCGGTGGTGGGCAGCCCGCTCAGAGACGCCGACGGCGAGCGCTTGGGCAAGGTCGAGGATCTGATCGTCCGCCTCGGCGGCGCCGGCTACCCGCCGATCACCGGGTTCCTGGTCAACGTCGCCGGACGGACGTCCTACCTCGGCGTCGAACGCGTGTCGGACATCGGCGCCGATGGCGTGGTGCTGCGCAAGGCCAAGCTCGACCTGCGCCGCTTCGAGCGCCGTCCCGAGGAGGTGCTGCTCAAGCGGGACCTGCTCGATCGCCAGCTGATCAACGTGCAGGGCGCACGCCTGGTGCGCGCCAACGAGATCGAGCTCGCGCTCGTCGCCGGGTCGTGGCGCGTGGTGGGGGTCGACACCGGCCCGCGCGGCGGTCTTCGCCGCCTGCTGCCGAAGGGTCTGGGAGCGCACATCGCCACGGGCGAGTTTCTCGACTGGGCGGGCGTCGAGCCGTTCGTCGGGCACGTGCCCACGGTGCGTCTGCGTGTGCCCCACCCCAAGCTCGCCAAGCTGCATCCCGCGCAGATCGCCGATCTGGTCGAGGCGGCGTCGCGACGCGAGGGCGAGGAGATCATCCAAGCCGTCGGCGACGACGATCGCGAGCTCGAGGCCGACGTCTTCGAGGAGCTCGACGATCACCATCAGCAGGAGTTTCTCGAGGACCGCCCCGACGCGCAGGTCGCGGAGATCCTCTCGCGCATGGCGCCCGACGACGCCGCCGACATCGTCGGCGAGCTCGACGAGGACCGGCGCGAGCCGGTGCTCTCATCGCTGCCGGTCAGCCATCGCGTGAAGGTGCGTGCGCTGCTCGGCTATGACCCGGCGGAGGCGGGCGGCCTGATGAGCCCGGACTTCGTCCTGCTGGCCGGCTCCACGCCCGCGGGCGATGCGCTGGAGGCCGTGCGGCGCAGCGCAATCGCGCCCGAGCTGCTGACGACCGTTTTCGTCAGCTCCGCCGACGGATCATTGGAAGGCGGCGTCGCGGTGACGTCGCTGGTCCGCGCCGACGCCGGAGAGCGGCTGGAATCGTTCGTCAAGCACGAGACCCCGTGCCTGTCGCCTGACGCCTCATTCGAGGAGGTTGCCCGGCAGATGGCCGATTACAACCTCACCTCGATCCCCGTCGTCGACGGTCAGCGGATGGTCGGCGTGGTGACGGTCGACGACGTGCTCGAGGCGATGCTCCCGCGCGGCTGGCGGCGGCGTTTCGGCCTGCTCGGCGAGGACTGAATACACTGCCCTGCGTGAGCACGCCAGGCGGACAGTTCGATGGCGGTCCGAGTACCGCCCTTCATGCGTCGTATCCGGTCGGCCACGCGTGGCCGACCGCGCCTGCCTGCACGGCTTAGCTCTCGACGCGTCCGCCTGTTCGCCTTTCTCGGCCTGCTCGGCCCGGGCCTGATCGCCGCCAACGCGGGCAACGACGCCGGTGGCATCGCGACCTACTCGTCGGTCGGCGCCAAGTACGGCTACACGCTGCTGTGGACGATGGTGCTGATCACGATCTCGCTGGCGATCGTGCAGAGGCTCGCCGCGCGCATGGGTGTCGTCACGGGCAAGGGCCTGGCCGAGCTCGTGCGCGAGGAGTACGGGATCCGCTGGTCGGTCTTCGCCACCAGCGCCGTCCTGATCGCCAACGTCGGCATCTGCATCTCGGACTTCGTCGGCATCGGCGCGGCGGTGGGACTGACCGGCGTGCCCGTCCAGCTGTCCGTGCCGATCGCAGCGGTCGGCATCTGGCTGATCATCGTGCGGGGCTCCTATCGCTCGGCTGAGCGCATCTTCATCTGGTTCACGATCCCCTTCTTCGCGTATCCGATCGCCGCGATCGTCGCGCATCCCCATTGGGGCGACGTGGGCAAGGCGATCGCCGTGCCCCACCTGCACACGAGCTCGGCATTCATCGTGCTGCTGATCGCTCTTGCAGGCACGACCATCACGCCCTACATGCAGCTCTACCTGCAGTCGGCCGTGGTCGAGCGCGGCGTGCGCGAGGACGAGCTCCCGCACGAGGAACGCGAGGCGGTCGCCGGCGCGGTGTTTGCGAACCTCGTGGCATCGTTCATCATCATCGCCACCGGCGCGACGCTCTTTACCCACGGCATCCACAACATCTCCTCCGCCGCCGAGGCCGCGCGCGCCCTGACTCCCTTCGCCGGCCGCTACGCCGAGGCGCTGTTCGGCATCGGCCTGCTCGGCGCGAGCCTGCTCGCCGCGGCGATCCTGCCGATTGCCACCTCCTACGTGGTCTCCGAGTCGCTCGGCTACGAGAAGGGCGTCGGGCGCCGGCACGAGGAGGCGCCGGTGTTCGTGAACATCATCACCGGGATGATCCTGCTCAGCGCCTTCGTGGCGATGATCCCCGGCGTGCCGGTGATCTCACTGCTCGTCGGCGTGCAGGTGGTCAACGGGCTGCTGCTGCCGATCAACCTGTTCTTCATCTGGCGCCTGGCGCGCTCGCACAGCGTGATGGGCGAGCGGCGCAGCCGCGGCCTGCTCGACGGCGCGGCAGGCGTCACCGTCGCCGTCACGTCGACCCTGTCGCTCGGCCTCGTTGTGGTCACGATCGCCGGGCTCTGAGCGCAGGTGCGCTCAGGCGGTCGCCGCGGCCGCTCGGTCGTCCTCGACGAGCAGCGCCGCGCCGATTGCGCCACCGAGGTCACCGAGCGCCGCGACGTGCACGTGCGGCGGGCGGAAGTCGGCGAACAGATGCGGCTGCATCGCCTCGGAGATCCGCTTGGCGTAGGGATGGCCGAGCCTGATGCCGAGCCCGCCGCCGATGATCACGCCCTCGACGTCGAGCACGTTGACGGCCGAGGCGATCCCGGCGCCGAGCGCCCTGACCGCGCGGTCGAGCACGTGGATCGCCAGCTTGTCGCCGCGATCGAGCGCGCGCGCCCAGATTCCGCTCGTCAGGCGCGTGCGATCGCGCTCCTGCATCAGCTTGAACAGGTCGGTCTTGCGACCCTTCTCGACCAGCTCGCTGACGTGTCCTTCCATCGCCGCGCGGCCCGCATAGGCCTCCATGCAGCCGCGGCGCCCGCACGTGCAGCGCGCCCCGTCGATCTCGACCACGATGTGGCCGATCTCACCCGCTGCGCCACGGCCGGTCCACGGCTTGCCATCGAGGATCAGTCCACCGCCGACACCCGTTCCCCAGAACACCCCCAGCAGCGAGCTGTACAGACGGCCGGCGCCCAGCTTGAACTCGGCGTCGGTGGCGACCTGGACGTCGTTGCCGAGCCTGACCTTGCAGCCGAGCCGGTCTTCGAGTGTCGGCGCGAGCGCGAAGCTGCCTTCCCAGTCGGGCAGGTTGCGCGCGCTGGTCACGTTGCCGCCGTCGATCGTGCCCGGCGAGCCGACCCCTACTCCGCCGAGCGTCTCGGGCTCGAGCTCGGCGGCCTTCGCGGCATCGCGCAGCGCCGCCTCCATCTCCGCCGCCACATCCGCCGGGCCGCCGCTGGTGGGCGTCGGGCGGCGAGCTGAGCCGAGCACGCTGTGATCCTCATCGACGATCACCGTCTGAATCTTCGTACCGCCGAGGTCGATGCCGCCGTGCATGGCCATCGCGGCGGATCATCGCAGACGGCCCCGCCGCCCTCGCGGCGTGGTTTGCCGAGTGCTCAGCCCTTCGGCTTGGTCAGCTTGGGGTCCTTGATCGCCGCGGAGCTGGGCTTTGCGGCGACCTTCGGCGCGGGCAGCGCGCCGATGCGCGTGACCAGCTGATTCCACTGTGTGCTGCTCAGATCGCTGGGCACGACGAGCGGCGCCGGGGCGGCCTTGCCCGCTCCCGCTGAGTGGGCGGCCTTGGCGGCTGTCGCGGGCGTCAGCGCGAGATCGGCGGCCACCGGACGAAAGCCGACGTGGACGTGGTTCCAGTGTTCGGCCATCGCCAGCGTGTTCGGGGCGCCGGGGTACTGCATCAGGCTGATGATCTGGTGCGGGACGAATTCGCCTTGGAGCGTCAGCAGCGCGCGGATCGTCAGATCGGTGATCGTGCCGGCGCCCTGGTGATCGGCGATCGGCGTTGCGTTGATCGCCGATATGTCCACGGCGTCTCCGGTGTAGTGCTCGGAGACAAGGCCGGACACCGTCATCTCGCTGTGGCCGCAGCGCAACGCGGTCACGGTCGGCTTCAGCCCGATGCGCGAGAGGAACGCGAGCACCGCTAGCACGCGCTTGTCGATCGTTCCGGAGGCGATGTCCTGCCTGCCGCAGGCGTAGATGTCGATTCCCGGGTCGGAGAGCACCGTCCGCTCGAGTTCGTCCTTGGACATCAGGAACACGCCGCTGGCGGTCGCGCCGAGCAGGTTCGTGTCGCCCGTGACCCCCTGCGGGTGCAGCGCCGCCCCGAGCTGAGCCCAGTTCTGGAGGATCGGACGCGGATCGATCGTGCTCTGGTCGCCGCCGGGGCGAATCGCGAAGCGCAGGTGGCCGTGGCGCGCATGCGCCGGTGTGCGCACCCGGCCGAGCACGGTGCCCTGAGAGACGACCGCACCGGCGCGCAGGGCCAACAGCTTGCCGGCGCTCGTCGAGCGCGCGGCGCGCTTGCGCCGGCTCGCCGCCGATGCGCGCGCATCGGGGTTTCCCGGGTGGGCGAACAAGCGGACCTTGCCGGTGGTCGGCGTCGGTTCGTCGCCGGCGCCCGGCACCGACACGCTGCTGGCGGCGGATCCGCTGCGCGCACCCTTGGCGGCCCGCTTCTTGACCTTCAGCGTCACCGGCGGATGAGCGCCCGCCGTGGCGGGCAGCTTGGGCTTCGGTTCGGCATTGGAGACCGCCGGCAGCGACGGCGTCGCCGAGGACGGCGCGGCGCGTGGCGCCTTCGGCTTGGGATAGTGCGAGGCGATGCTGCCAAGGCCGGCGTAGGTGAAGACGTCTCCGTAGACGTCACGCAGGATCACGTACTTGCCCAGCTTGTGCGAGCTGCCGAGCCTGACGACACGGCCGTCCTGGGCGGCTACGACCTTGGCGTTCGGGGCGGCCATCAGATCGACCAGCTGCAGCGGCGGAGCAACCTTGACGGACTTGCCCGAGGTCGCGGCGGCGGCGGGTGTCGGCGCAATCGCGGCACCGGGCGTGCCCGCGGACGCCGAGGCGGCGGTCGTCGTGTGCGCGCTGGCAGGGTGCTTGGCCGAGGCCTCGACGGCGCTCGCGGTGGCGCTGGAGACGGCGACAGTGGACAGCGAGCCCCACGCGACCTGTTTGCCGGTCACCGGCAGGCGGCCGTCGGCGAGGCCGGTGAGCGTTGCGATCACGCCCTTGGGATAGCTGGAGATCAGCTTCGCGCGCAGCAGCACCGACTTGACGTATTCGTCGGAGTGGTTGTAGGCCAGGATCGCCGCGTGCAGATCGGTCGCAGCCCCGGCGGCGCGCAGGTAGCGGGCGGCCGCGAAGATTGCGTCCACCGGGTTGTACGGGTCGGCGTAGCCGGCGTTGAGCGCGTCGACGCCGTACTGGATCCATGTTGCCGGCATGAACTGCATCCAGCCGACCGCGCCGGCCGTGGACACCGATTGGTCGGTTCCATAGTTGGTCTCGATCTCGTTGATCGCCGCGAGGACCTGCCAGGGCACGCCGTACTGAACGGCCGCGGCCTGGTAGATCGGCAGCAGGAACAGCGGTATGCGATAGAAGGAGAGCGCCTGCGCGGAGGCCGCCGAACCGGCCAGTTCCGCCGCGAGCGCTTCGGCCTGCGCGGCGACGACCTGCGGAGCGGCGGCGACGTTGTTGTTGGCAGCCGTGGTCTGGCCGGGCGCGGGTGCGGTCGTCGGCTGCGTCGCCGTGCTGCTGGTGTTCTTGGAGGCCGTCGTTTTCTGCCTGCGCTGGAGTACGACGGAGGGTCCTTTCGCGGCGGGCTTGGCCGGAGCTGGAATTTCCGTCTCGCCCGACGTCGTCCCCGCGGGCGTGGTCGCAGTGGGGGCCGGGGTCGTCGTCGGCGTGCTCGACGGAGTCGGCGTGCTCGTCGTGGGCGTCGAAGTGGTTGTCGTTTCGGTCTTCGTCGGTGGGGTTCCGGTGGTTTCTTCGACCGGGGTGGTCGTCGTGGTCGTGCCTTCGCCGGGCGCGCCTTCTGCGGCGAGCGCGCCGCCGGGGATCGCGCCAAGGCTGGCCGCGGTGAGACCGCTTCCGGCGAGCGCTGACACGAGCGCGCGCCACACCCAGCGCCGTGCACCGGCCGGGGGCGTCATGCGCCGGTCTTGATCATCGTTTGGTCGTCCCATGGTCGTGGTCGGCGCAGCTAACCCACAAACGCGGGGTACGCCCACCGCATTCATATCGGCAGGCAAGCACGAAGGCGTAAAGGATTCGTAATCGCGTTCATACGACGCACCCGAACAGATGCTCGCCCGCGAGTCGCCAAACCCTACCGATACCCGAGGCGCCGTCGCACGAAACCACCCGTATGCACCGGCCACTGAAGCCTCTTCGATAGCGCCTGCGCGCCTCCTGCCCGTCGCGGTCTGTTGCAAACTGTCATTCCCTGGCCGCTTGCGTCTGCACGGCGCCGCCGGCTGCGTCTCGGGATCGCGGATCGGGCGCGGCCAAGCGCTGCTGGGGGTGCACGCCGGCTCGCAGACGCTGCCTGAGGACGCGGCGGTCTCGGTGTTGCCCGGTCCCAGTCGCGGCGGCCGGCCGACCTTCGAGATCCTCGGACACGGCGAAACGCCGCTGGACGAGAGCACGATCAGCACTGCGGTGCTGGCGCTCGACTCGGCGCCGTGGGGGCTCAAGCTGGTGGTCGCGATGCCGCCGATCCCCACGCTGACCTACGAGCCGAGCGCCTCGTTCAGCTCGATTTGCGTACGCCTCGCGCTGGCCGCAAGCGGGCCGAGACGATACGCTGAGGGCGTGGAAACGATCCTCTCAGTGCTTCAGGTGATCATCTCGGTGATCGTCGTGTTCCTCGTGCTCATGCACTCGGGCAAGGACGCCGGGCTGTCGGGCGCGTTCGGCGTCGGCAGCGGCACGGGCCCCCTCGGCGGCGGATCGATGGTCGAGCGCAACCTCAACCGGTGGACGATCTTCTTCGCGATCCTGTTCATCTTGAACGCGATCGTGCTGCTCAAGCGGCCCTGGGCCTAGTCCTCGCCCGCGGGGCCGGCCTTCGCGCCGGCGAGCGCCTGCAGCCGGTCGAGAATCTCCAGCGCTTCGGCTCGTAGCGTCCCGTCGATCGACTCGTAGTCCGCACGCGAGAGCTTGCCGGTGCGCAGGTCCAGCTCGGCGTCGCGGATCTCGCGGTACTTGGCCTCGCGCGCGGCCTCCAGCTCGGCCTGTTCAGGCGGCGGGTCGATCTGCCCGTCTGTGGGCGCGCCCGCGCGGGCGCGCAGCGGCGCGCTGATCACGAACAGCACGACCGCAAGCAGAGCGAGGGCCAGGATCACGGCGACGACCTGCACTCAGCGCCTCGCGGCGACCATCGGACCGACCGCCAGCGTCATGCGGGCGGTCAGGCGCGCGCCAGACCGTGCGCGCTCCGCGCACGCCAGCGCATGGCCACGCGCCGGCGCACGGCGCTCGGCGCGGGCCAGATCGCGATCAGCCCGCCACCGAAGACGATCAGCCCGCCGAGCCAGATCCACATGACAAGGGGCGAGACGATGAAGTGGAACTGGGCCGGCGGCGGGTTCTTGAGATACGCGCGCGCCAGGAAGCCGAGCGCAACGACGGCCTCGTCGGCGGGCAGCGTGCGGTTGCCGACGGTCACGATTCGCGCCAGCGCGGGCGCCGATATGTCGGGGGCGATCGCCGTCCACACATCGCGTGTCAGACCACCGCTCATGCTGATGTGGCTGACCGCTTGACCGCCGATCAGGTGCCCGACCGAGCCCTGAGCGGGTTCGCCGGAGTCGTAGAAGCCCTCGCTGGGCCTCAACGTGGTCACGTGATGCCCGTGCTTGCTGACGTCCACGACGGCGCCGAGGCTCAGCGTCGAGCCGGTGTGCGCCGCGTCGTTCTTCGGCGTGACAGTGGCCGTGGAACGGACGTAGCGCAGCGTGTATGCGCCGACGCGCGCCGAGGAGCCGGGCGACAGTCGCTGCTCGACTGCGTGCTGGAACGACGACGAGGCCGCGACGCCGACGAACAGCACGGCTATGCCGATGTGCACGATGTAGCCGCCGTAGCGCCTGCGGTTGCGGCGCACGAGCGCAAGCAGCGCGACGGGAGGCGCCTCGCCGGCGATCGCGCGCCGCGCGATCGTGCCGCGGACGAACTCCTGTCCGACGGCGCCGAGCACGAACGCCGCGCAGCAGAACATGGCCAGCGCGAACGGCTTCTGCGAGACCCCGGCGGCAAGCAGGACGACGAGCACGACCAGCGCGCTGAGCAACGGCGCGACGAAGTTGCGTCGGGCATTGGCGAGCGTCGCGCGACGCCATGCGATTACCGGACCGATGCCGCTGAGCAGCACCAGCAGCAGCGCGAGGGGCACTGTGTAGCGGTCGAACCACGGCGGCCCGACCGACGCTTCGTTGCCGGTCAGCGCCTCAGAGATGAGCGGGAAGTACGTGCCCCAGAAGATCACGAAGCAGAGCGCCACGAGCACGACGTTGTTGGCGAGGAAGATCGATTCGCGCGAGAGCATCGAGTCCAGGCGATGCTCGGAGCGCAGCATGTCGCGCCGGGAGACGACCAGATAGATCGAGCCGGCGATGAGCACGCCGATCAGCACCACGAACGGGACTCCGAGCGTGGCGCCGCCGAAGGCGTGAATCGAGTTCAGCACGCCGCTGCGAACCAGGAACGTGCCCATGATCGCCAGCGTTCCCGTGGCGAGCACCAGCGACACGTTCCACACCTTCAGCATCCCGCGCTTCTCCTGGATCATCAGCGAATGCAGGAAGGCGGTGCCGGTCAGCCACGGCATCAGCGAGGCGTTCTCGACGGCGTCCCAGCCCCAATAGCCGCCCCAGCCGAGCTCCGAGTAGGACCAGCGCGCCCCGAGCAGGATGCCGACTCCCAAGAACAGCCACGCGGCGAAGGCGAAGCGCCGGGTTGCACGGATCCAGTCGGCATCGACGCGGCGCGCGAGCAGCGCGCCCATCGCAAACGCCAGCGGGATCGTGCACAGCGTGTAGCCGGAGTACAGCATCGGCGGGTGGATCATCATCGTCGGGAAGCGCAACAACGGGTCCAGGCCGACACCTTCGGCGGGCGCCGGGCTGGTGGTCGCAAACGGCGTGGCGTAGAAGATCATCAGCGCGATGAAGAAGCCGCCGAAGCCGAGCAGGATCGCCGTCGCGTAGGCCGCCACGTCGCGCATGCGCCTGCGCACGAGAAACAGCGCCAGGCTCGACCACAGCGACAGCAACCACGCCCACAGCAGCAGCGAGCCTTCCTGCGAGGACCACACCGCCGCCGCGCGGTAGAAGGTCGGCGTGGTGCGACTCGACGTATCGGCGACCGTGTTGAAGGCGAAGTCGTTGCGCAGGAAGGCGAGCTCGAGCACCGCGAACGCGGCCGTGAGCACGATCGCCAGCGCGTACACGGCGCGCCGGCCGGAGTCCGAGAACTCCGTGCGTCCGCTGCGCACGCCGTACAGCGACGCGCCGACGCCGTAGACGCAGACGACGAGCGCCAGCAGTAGACAGATGCGCCCGAGGACGGCCACTCAGTAGTTCTGCTTCTCGCCCGCCGGAGCGGCCTTGTACTTGGAGGGGCACTTCGTGATCAGCGAGTCGCGTTCGCCGACGAACCGCCCGTCCTGCTTGTCGACGGTGACGATCACCTCGCGCCCTTCGCGGAAGGGATCGGGGATGGTGCCCGTGTAGGCGACCGGGATCGTCGTGCCGCCGGCGCGATCGGCGACGCTGAAGTCGAGCGTGTTGCCGACGTGGCGGACAGAGCCATCGACGACCTTGCCGGTCAGCTGATAGCTGCGGCCCGGCTGTGCCTGGCGAACGAGCTGGCTCGGGCTGAGAGCCGGACTGGCGGCGCTGAAGCTCGTGTAGATCAGCGCGCTGGCCAGCACAACGGCTGCGCTCAGCGCCACGACCAAGCGCACCGTTCGCTTACGCGCGGGGTTCATCGAGACCATTATCTCAAACGCCCCATTCCACCGTGCCGCCGGCTCCCGCCGTCGACGATCGTCCAGTGCGCACGGCATCGGCGAGGAAATCCTGCTTGCAAGGCGAAACCTTTAGCCATGGGCAGAGTCTTTGCAGGTACAGGCATGAGAGCGAGACTCCCCCGCACCCTGCGCGAGCGCCGACGCTCGCGCGCCGAGCAGCACAGGCGCCGCTCCGCACGTCCGGCGCGCCCGGCGCCGGTGCTGCGCGCCGTTGATCCGGCGGTGGAGCGCGTCCGCAGCTCCGGCGGCCCGCTCGACGAAGCGTCCTACACATGCGTTTGCGGCTTGCACTTTCGCGCTCCGGTATCCACAACGGTCGCCTGCCCGCACTGTCGCGCGCCGCAGAGCTGGTAGCTCACCCGCCGCGCGCGGTCTTCCGAGCGCGGCAGCCGGCCGCCCCGCCGGACCACCGGCGCGCCGAATGCTCGGTCTTCCTTGATTTTCAAGATAATGTTGATATACTTACTGAACAATGTCCGTTCACGTGCTCCCTCCCACCAGGCACGACCGCATCCGTGTAGGTGACTCGGCCGGCGCCCTCTCAGCGCCGGCCCACGCGTTCGGACGATGTCGAGGCGCCTGACAGCTCCTCGTCCTCTCCTCGGAGACGATCCACTCTCCGAGAGCTCCTCCTCCCCTCGCGATCGGGCCGGGCCTCACGGCCCGGCCCGATCGTGTCCCTCCCCCACCCCAACCCAACCTTCGAGAAGGGAGAAACCCGATGGCGAAGATCATCGTCACGGCAGATCGGCCCGAGCGCGACGCACCTGCGGTGCTGCTCGAGGAGAGCGTCTACTCGGTCCATCTGAGCACCGGACACGCCGCCGGCCAGCTGATCGAGCGGCTCAGCTGGGCCCTGCGTGACGCCGAAGAGCTCGAGCGCCTGCAGCCTCGTCCCGACTAGCGCGCCCCCCCACGGCCATGGCGGCTCACCCCGGACTCGCTGGCCGTAGCGACGAAGGTTCGCTACTGTCGCCGCGGAGGCAGGGGCATTCACGTCGATCCATACATAGTCCTGGGGAGCGCCGTCATCGGCTTTCTCGTCGGCATGACCGGCGCGGGCGGTGGCGCGCTGATGACGCCGATGCTGATCCTGCTGTTCGGAGTGCAGCCCTCATCGGCGATCTCCAGCGACCTCGTTGCCGCCGTGATGATGCGCCCAATCGGCGCCGCCGTGCACCTGCGCCAGAAAACGGTCAACCTGCGCCTGGTCGGCTGGATGGTGCTCGGCTCGGTCCCGATGGCCTTCTTCGGCTCCTACTTGCTGCACCTGATGGGCCACGCGAAAACGGCGCAGAAGAACATCGAGCTGGCGCTCGGCATCGCGCTGCTGGTCGGGGCGAGCGCGATGGTGCTGCGCTACATCCTCGATCGCCGCTCCGGTCACAACCGGACCGGCATCGTGCACGAGATCACGCCGCGGCCGCTGCGAACGATCGGGATCGGGATGATCGGCGGGATCGTCGTCGGCATCACGTCCGTCGGCTCGGGATCGCTGATGATCATCATGCTGCTGTTTCTCTATCCGATGCTCGGAGCCAACCAGCTCGTCGGCACCGACCTCACACAGGCCGTGCCGCTGACGCTCGCGGCGGCACTGGGGGCGCTGGCGTTCGGCCACGTCGAGTTCGGCGTGACGACATCGCTGATCATCGGCAGCGTCCCAGCCGTGTTCGTCGGATCGCTGCTCTCCTCGAGCGCGCCCGACCGCTTCATCAGGCCCGTCATCACCTTCGTGGTCGCCGCTTCCGGTCTGAAGTACGTCGGCGTCGGCACCACCGCGCTCGGTTGGATCCTGTGCGCCGCGCTGCTCGCCTGCGGCGCGAGCTGGCTTGCGGTCAAGCGGCCCTGGCGCAAACTGGTTGTGCCGGGCGAGGTGCCCCCTGCGCGCGAGGAACCGGCGCTGCTGCGGACCGACGCCCCCGAGGTCGAGCAGATCTGAGCGGGCGCCCGGGAACGGCTGCCCGACCTACTTGATGTGCATCCCCGAGATCGCCCGCGCTATCACCAGCTGCTGGATCTCGGCGGTGCCCTCGAAGATGTCGTAGATCTTCGCGTCGCGGTGCCAGCGCTCGACGGGGAACTCGCGTGTGTAGCCGTTGCCGCCGAGGATCTGCATCGCACGCTCGGTCACCCACACGGCGACCTCGCCGGCCTTCAGCTTGGACATCGATCCCTCGGCGTTCTCAAACGGCACCCCGTTGCGCCCCATCCACGAGGCGCGCCAGACGAGCAGCCGCGCCGCGTCGATCTCCAGCTTCATGCGCGCCAGCGTGAAGGCGATCGCCTGGTTCTCGATGATCTTGCGTCCGAACTGCTCGCGCTGCATGGCGTAGTCCAAGGCGTACTCGTAGGCCGCGCGGGCGATGCCGAGCGCCTGTGAGCCGACGGTCGGGCGCGAGGACTCGAACGTCTGCAT
>Ga0208714_1000155_pt1 | contig 21231 bp, 18 predicted proteins | sample NGESurshal072012_3_FD_184461 | JGI IMG/M metagenome (GOLD analysis project Ga0208714, IMG submission 184461) | Arctic peat soil microbial communities from Barrow, Alaska - NGEE Surface sample 415-1 shallow-072012 (SPAdes) | ecosystem: Environmental > Terrestrial > Soil > Wetlands > Peat ... | reverse complement strand
CAGATTATGCCAATAGCCTATCAAGGCCTGCCCATGCGCCGCCAAAGTCTCGTTTTGCAGCCGCCAGCCGACAAAACTTTGCGCGGACATGCAGATGACAAAAAGCGCGAACAGGACGATCGAGAGTGAATTGTACTTGATCGGGTGGATCAGCCTTCGCGTCCGGAGTTGCTTTTCACGGTCCATGACAAGCGGCTTTTTCTCTGACGGCTGTTACTTGGCGACCCACTTGATGCCGTAATATGTAAGGAATGTTTCATCATAGGCCCCGTCGACCGTTGTGGATTCATCGTATGCCGGGCTGTCTTTGACCCTCTGACGATCGACATCGAGGTTTATCAGCCTGTCCGTCCAATCGATCTCTCGTGCCGACCGGGACGAGATCAGGACCTTCTTCCCGGGCCACCAGTTCTTCGTATCGACGACAAGGTAACGGATGCTCCAATCGGCATCCTCCACGAGGAAGTCCTTGAGGTGACCGATCTCGCCGTCGCTAGCATGGATATGGTATCCGGTGACCGCTTCGATGCTGCGGAGATGCGGATCGCCGTCGCTTCGCTGAGTTTCGGCAAAATTCTCCTCGCGCCGCCTGGATCCCAGGACAGCTGACGCCGTCATGGCGCCGCCAACATAGCCGTAGCTGTCCGTGAAAATGCTTTTCCCCCAATATGGAGTCCAGCCGTAGTGATCGTAAATGTTGGTTTCCATCTGCCGCGACACAGGCCGATCGGTATCGATATCCGGGCTGTCCTTGACCTGCTGCATGGTCAATTCAACCGAGAATTCGTGTCCCTTTGGATCGAGGTGCCCCAAGGTGGACGGGGGCAGAAGGACTTTGCGACCGGACAGCCATTTGCCGGTATCGACGACCAACCAACGAACCAACCAACTGGCGTCGTCAAATAGAAAGTCGCTAACGGGGCCAAGACGGCCATCATTTGCAGCGATGGCGCAGCCATTGATCACCGATGCATTCCACAACATCGCGCGCTCCTAAGCGAGCTTGACTGAGTGATTCAATGCCCCGTATGGACAAGACTATCAGCCGGCTCTACCGTTTTCATGCCTGCATGCACATCAACGCATGAAGGGTTGGCAGTCTCTAGGATTGTTTTGGCGCGAGCTATTTCCTCCGCCGGTCCATGTGCCATCACCAGAAAGTTATCGGCTTTCAAGGCGGTTTCGTATTGAATCACGCTGTCCTTCGGTACGCCAATGCTATAGAGCGCGGCACCAAGCACACTTAGCCCACCAACCACGACAGCAGTCTCGAGGGCGGAGAACGCCATGGTGGCCAGATATCCAAGTATGACGACATGCCCAACGCCCGGAATGACCATGAAGAGGCCGCCAAAGAACCAGCCCCAGAGACCGCCCCAGAACGCCCCCCGCGTGCCCCAAAACTTGATCCGATCGCCCTGGTTGTAGAAGCCCACGACCTTTTCGTCGGTATGGTATCCCTTACCGACAACGCTGAGATTCTTCATCTCGAAGCCGGCCGCAGTTAGCTTTTTCACGGCCGCATCCGCCGCATTGTGGTCTTCGAAGACGGCGATGACTGTGTCAATTTTATCCATTTGATCCTCCTTCAGCACAAGGCGGCGCCCGGCAATGGTCTTTTACACCGCGCGCTTCGGGTCAGACACGAGCCGCGAAAAGCTCACGGAAATTGGCTTTTTGTGCACGTCACCCAGCGGAATGCGGAATGCGGAATGCGACAATACCTGGCAGCGATCCTGCGAGGCTAGGCTCGGAAACTACTCAGACCCACCCCCCTCGTACGCCGTCAGCGGCAACGCTCGCGATGGCTCATAGTCCGAGCTTTCCGAGGAGGCGCTCTTACAAGCCGAGCCATCATTTTGTTCGAACAAGGGGGGCCGTAGTCATCCAAAGACTTCACACTCAAGCTCCACGAAATCGCCTTCACGGGAGTTTCGTGGTGCATTCTAGGCTGCAGCGTATTTTGCCGCCTCGTGTGGACTACCCTTTCGCCGCAATCCGAATTTGTCGAAACGATCGAGGCCGCCGGTGTCGCTGCGATAGAGGTGTTGGCTCGCGGCCTGTAGGCGCCGCCTGGCTCCTATGCGCCTCGTTCGCTTTCCTTTGAGAGAATCGAATACGAGTTGGTCGAGGACCCGCTGACACCAGAGCGCCGGACCGATCTACGTCCACGCGTCTCAGCGCCTGCACGAGGGGATACCGCCGATTACACCGGCATGATCTATGCGGCCCGCCGCGCCCGAAGATCGAGGTCCCCCGCAATACTCTCATCCGCCAACCGCGGCTTAAGCACCACGCCGTCGCCGACAGTCTGGAGGAAGCAGGCGAGTACATCTTCATTTTATCCTGTCTGCCGCCGAGTCAGGCGAAGACCGCACGCGGCCCGAACTTGATCGAACGGCTGCACAAGGAGTTCAAGCGATAGATCAAGACTCGGACCGTGCTGCCTTCCGCAAACTCAGCAGCCATGTTGGTCTGTCCCGCTTGTCTGCGGCCAGATCAACGTGCGCAAAGTCAATGGGTGGCGAACACTTGCGACAAAACCCAGCACTCAGCCCATCGACCTTGCTGCTTGAGACGATATCTTCATGTTTTCATAGACCGCGTCACGCCCGAGTCCGACCGCTTCTCGACGGAGCCCCGGTTGTCACCTTCGATCCAGGTCACCAAAGTGGTCCTGTTTGAATGTCCGTTTAACGCGGCCCTCGGTGCCCCGCGGGGTGTGTGCACAGCAGACTTCCGGGGAAGCTGTCAATACCCGGCGGACTACTTACCGTTCACGCTGAACCCAGGCCGTTGCCGTGGCTCATTCTGAGTAGTTTCCGAGTCTCCCGCCGCTGACTCTCTGCGTATACGCTAGCGATCGAATGCCCATCAAAACGACCCTGCTTGTGCCAATCGTCCGTCGGTGTCATCGGAGCTGCCCCAATCAAACACCCGAGATGCTCCTTCAATGTTTCGAAAGCAGCCTAGCCGGCGTAAAGGCAGATGCCCCTTCAAAGTGAACTGGAGTGGAACAATGACAGAGAACCCAACAGTCGTCGAGCAACGAAGGTGGTTCGGGAGTGCTATCGGAATGAATCGCCATTCTCGGCATCTGCTGAGACCCATGATTGTTGCCGCGGTCTTACTCATCTTTGTCCTGGTAGGTATCACGGGTTATATAGAGAAATGGCTGTGGATGCGGCAGCTCAACTACACCGGAGTCTTCTGGACGCTTCTTTCTGTTAAGTGTGCGATGTTTTGCGCCGCCTTTGTCTTCGCGTTTCTGTACCTGTGGATCAACCTCCATCTGGTTGCCAGAAACAGCGCGGCTTTCCCCGGAGACGGTCGCGCATGGACGGCTGCATTTCGGTCCAGAGCCGATGCAAACGCGCAGACCGATGTCGATTATTCTCCCCGGCTTTTGAAGCTCGCCTTTGTCGGGGTCAGTGCCGGCGTCGCCTTTTTCATTGCGGCTGCCTTCTACACCGAATGGGATACGTACCTCCGCTTTCGTTACGGCGGATCCTTCGGAATGTCCGATCCGCTCTTCGGGGTCGATGTCGGGTTTTATGTCTTTCATCTGCCCTTCTATGTGCTGTTGCAAAACAGCCTGACGTTGCTGACGGCGTTGACGCTCGCGGCCGTCCTTTTCGCCTACGTGTTCTTTGGATTACTGCGGGTAACCCGGAGTGGAAAGTTCGCGGCAGGTGCCAACGCCACTTCACATCTGTCCGTGCTTCTTTTTATTCTGGTTGCCAGTTGGGGCTGGAGGTTTTACCTCGGTCACTATCAACTTCTCTACTCCACGTTGGGCGTCGTCTATGGAGCTGGATATGCAGCGGATCATGTAACCAGGCTTGCCCTCTGGTTCATGGTCGGCGTCTCGGCGGTGGCGTGTGCGCTGCTCGCACTCAATGTCTTCCGCCCCAGCTTCAAAGCGCTGGCCGTCGGAGCGGGCGCGTATGTGGCCGTGTGGTTCATAGGGTTATCTTTGCTTCCATATTTCTTCGAGCAATTCGTCGTGCGGCCGAGTGAATTGGCGCTCGAAACTCCCTATTTGCGGAATTCCATTAATTTTACACGGAAGGCCTATCAACTCGACGCAATCCAGGAGACGTCCTACCCAGCTATGGCAGATCTGACGCGTGAGGTGATCGGGCGGAATCAAGATACGATCCAAAACATTCGCCTTTGGGATTCGCGGCCGCTTTTGCAAACCTATCAACAGACCCAAGCGATACGCCTCTATTACCAATTCAATCACGTCGCTACGGACCGTTATCACTTGGCGGACGGCTATCATCAGGTGATGCTTTCCACCCGGGAACTTTCGCCGGAGCTTCCAGCGAAAGCGCAAACCTGGGTTAACCAGTATCTACAATTCACGCACGGCTATGGCGCGGTCATGAACTTCGTCTCGAAGACCGTCGGTGGCGGATTCCCGGAATACCTTCTGGAGAACGTCCCCGCCGACTCCGCCTTCGGCCTGAAGATTGCCCAGCCCTCTGTTTATTATGGACAATCGATGCCGGGGTATCGAATCGTCGCGACAGGCATTAAAGAGTTCGACTATCCGAAGGGCAATGACAATGTCTATACCAGCTATGCTGGAAAAGGGGGAATCCCACTGGACAGTGTCTGGAAGAAGCTATTGTTTGCTTGGAATAAGGCGGACATCAACATTTTATTGACTTCCTATCTTAAGCCTGAAAGCCGGATTCAGATCCACAGAGACGTTCGCGAGCGGGTAATGCAAGTCGCTCCCTTCTTGCGCCTCGACAGCGACCCTTATCCCGTCTTGAGCGAGGGTAAGTTGTACTGGATCCAGGATGCCTACACGACCTCGAATTACTTTCCATACGCAACCCCACAGTGGACGACGCAGTATGCGACCGCATCGCAGCCGGCTTCGGATATCGGACGACCCGCTGGACAATTCCCCGACACCGAACAGGTGGGGGCTGGCTCCACGGCAATATTCGAGGGGTTGAACTACATCCGCAACTCCGTGAAAGTCGTCGTGGACATGTACGACGGAACCGTTCGCTTTTTCGTCATGGATCCAAAGGATCCCGTGCTGGCCGCCTATCGGTTGGCATTTCCCGGCGTATTCGAGGACCTCGGTCAAATATCCGAGGATTTAAAGGCGCACCTGCGCTATCCGGAGGATCTCTTTACCGTCCAAGCCGACCAATACAGAACTTTCCACATGACGGATCCCCAGGTCTTCTACAATCGGGAGGATCTGTGGGCGGCGCCGATTGAGACCTACGCAGGCGAGACACAGGCCATGAAGCCCTATTATATCCTCATGAAGCTTCCTGGCAGCGATCTGCTTGAATACCTGCTCATGACTCCTTTCACGCCCCATAATCGGGACAACATGATCTCGTGGATGGCCGCTAGGTCCGATTTTCCCAATTATGGAAGAACGCTTTTTTACGAGCTCCCGAAAGAAAAGCTGATCTACGGGCCAAACCAGATCGAGGCAATGATTAATCAGAACACGACCATTTCGCAACAGCTGACCCTGTGGAACCAAAACGGGTCGCGTGTTATTCGCGGGAAGCAGATCGTGACACCGATCGAGAACGCGTTCCTGTACGTGGTACCATTGTACCTCACCGCCGAGGGTACGAACTTTCCACAGCTCAAACGCGTCATTGCGATTACAGGCGACAAGGTTGTGATGGAGCCCACGCTCGATGAGGCGCTTAACGCTCTCTTTGGTACGCAGCAACCTCAAACAGTCGCTACGGAAGGGCGTGCGGTGCAATCACCTAGCGAGAAGACAGAGTTGACCAACCCCCGATCAACCAGCGAGGCTGCGGACGTGCCTCCCCTCCAGTCCGCCCCTGGCCCGGCGAGAATGCAATTTCAGAACGCTCAGAAGGCGATGCAGCAGGGGAATTGGAAAAAATTCGGAACAGCAATGGAGGCGCTAAAGCGCCTGTTGGCCAACCCGACAATGTAGCACGCGGGCATGATCAAAGACTATACCGATGGGGAGCTCATCAGGATTTTCACAACCAGTAATTGGATCGATTGCTGGCGGCGTGCCCCCGGCTCTCGGGACTTGTGTCAGAGGTCTTTTGTTTGGCCCCATCGGGCGAGGTGTTTTGACCTATGTGCCATGTAGAAAATATCTTCGCAATTCGTCTGGTGCGGTCCGCCGGTGAGGTACGCACGAGGAAAACTCGATGAGCGATAGTCCGCTTTACCCTCTGTCATTCACGCCGATTTATCAATATCGGCTTTGGGGTGGTAGGCGCTTGGCCAAGTGGCTCACGACTGCATTGCCAAGCGAGGGGCCTATCGGCGAGGCATGGATACTAAGCGATCGAGACGACTATCCTAGCCGCGTGACTGCGGGACCGCTCAAAGGATGCACCATCGCTCAATTGATCGACCGGTCACCAAAGCCATTTCTCGGAAAATTAGCGCAGCGGTTCCACCGGTTTCCATTGCTTCTAAAATTTCTAGACGTTCACGAGATGCTCTCGGTGCAAGTCCACCCACCGGACAGCAGGGTAGATCTCATTCCGAAAGGCGAGACCGGAAAAACGGAGGCGTGGGTGATCCTTGAAGCAGAGCTGGGAAGCCGCGTATATGCCGGCCTAAAGCCTGGCGTATCTGCTGAGGATTTGCAGGCAATCTCAAAGCTCACAGTAAACAGATGTTTAGCCAGCTTCTCTCCCCAGCGAGGCCAGGGCGTTCTTATCGAGGCAGGCGTTGTTCACACGCTTGGCGATGGGGTTGTGGTGTTCGAGGTCCAGGAAAACAGCGATGTAACATTTCGGCTCTATGATTGGGATCACATCGATTCGAAAACTGGCCAGCAGCGACCGTTGCAAATTGAGGAAGCGCTGGCTTGCGTCGACTTGACACTTTGCCCGGTCGCCGTGGGCGCGCTCCAAAATGAAACCATGCCCCTTGTTACAAACGAGTTACTCTTTAACGACCCGCACTTTCGGCTTTGGCGTCTTCAAGGCGCAGCGCCATTCGTTGTCGGCGCCCCGGATGAGCCGCGGGTTTTGGTGTGCGTCGAGGGCACTGGAAATGTCGAATTCGATGGTGCTGACTTCATTTTAGAAAAAGGTGTGGTCGTACTTCTGCCGGCAGTCTTAGGACGCTGTCGTTTCCGCCCCGATACTTCCGTCACGCTATTTGAAATCGCCGGGCCGGAGTGCGCATGAAAAGCCTAATCATTTTTGATCTCGACGGCACCCTTGCTGAAAGCAAATCGTCTCTCGACACGGAAATGGCTACGCTTCTCGGCCGATTGCTCGGGCTCGTCCAGGTCGCTGTGATCTCTGGGGGTGCTTGGGCGCAATATGAAAAACAGGTACTCGCTTTTCTACCCCACGATTGGCGTCTGAGGAATCTCTCTCTTCTACCTACGTGCGGGACTAAATTCTATCGCTTCGACGAAGCATGGCAAGAGCTCTATGCGGAGAATTTCAGCGTCGAAGAGAAGCAGAAAATCATTATCGCACTTAACGAAGCGCTCAAGCTATCCAGTTTTAAAGCGGAAGAGCATTGGGGACAATTGATCGAAGATCGTGGAAGCCAGATCACGTTTTCCGCACTGGGTCAGGAAGCGCCAATTGATCAAAAGAAGAAATGGGACCCGGACTTTAGGAAGCGAAAAAAAATCGAGGAGAGCCTCAAGACTTTGATCCCCGCATTTTCCATAAAATTAGGCGGCTCGACGTCCATCGACGTCACTAAGCCTGGCGTTGACAAGGCGTATGGCATCAAAAAGCTACATGAAACACTTGGCGTCGCTATTCAAGACATGATTTTCGTCGGCGACGCTATCTTTCCAGGTGGAAATGACTATCCGGCAAAGCAAGCAGGTGTGGTGTCAATTGAAGTGCGGGATCCACACGAAACCAAACGGGTCATCGAAGCCATTGTCGCGTGTCTGCAAAGTGGGGACAACCCGTGTTAGACTTTAAGCTGAAGCGGATCGGCGTGATTATGGAGCCAAGGGTGGGCGACCCAAATGAAACGGAGGGCGTCCTAAATCCGGCGGCGATGCGGGGTCGGGATGGACAACTCTATCTTTTTCCGCGGCTTGTGGCTCGCGGCAACTATTCTCGCATCGGAATCGCTCGAGTATTGTTCGACCGTGCTGGAGATCCAATAAACGTCGAGCGCATGGGCATCGCTTTGGAGCCCGAGGCCGACTACGAGCTCTCATCCAGCGGCGGGGGATGCGAGGACCCCCGCATCGCTTACGTTGGTCCGCTGCGGCACTATGTGATGACCTACACGGCACTTTCGCACCGTGGCCCTCGTATCGCCATTGCCATTTCCGACAATTTGTTTCACTGGCGTCGAAAAGGGCTTGCCGTCTTTCATCCCTATAAGGGCATCACTTTTGATGATGTGGACGATAAGGACGCCAGCGTGTTTTCTGCTTTGATTCCTGACCCTTTCGGCCAGCCTGCGATGGGGATCGTGCATCGGCCGTTGTTCCCAGGAACCCGTCCAGAGGAAAAAGTGAACCAGTCCGCCTTCCGGGCCATTGATATTGATAGAGAAAGCATTTGGATTTCATATTGCCACTTGAGTACTAAAGGAGAGAGTGACCGTCTCTGGGAATTTATTTACCATCACCGATTGGCAAGCCCGGTCATGGAGTGGGAGCGCCTCAAAATTGGCGGAGGCACGCCGCCCATCATGTGTCGTCATGGATGGCTGATGCTGTACCACGGCGTTCAGGACATTCTTCAGGCGAGTCCAATCAAGCACACGCTGTGCTATTCCGCCGGCGCGATGATCCTGTGTGAGGAGCAACCGAACAGGATTATTTATCGCTCTCCGAATCCGGTACTAAGTCCCGAAGGCCCACTGGAGCGTTGCGGAACGGTCGCTAATGTGGTGTTTCCTACTGGAATCGATCGTCGTGACGATCTTGGCAATCCTGATCGATTTGATGTCTATTACGGCATGGCGGACGATCGGATTGGCGTGGCGCGTTTGGACGTTCCTGCAACGCTTCCGCGTTCCGCGGCCGCCGATCATACGTGATGAGCTGTGGAAGGGCTCTGGCACATTACCAGATCAAACACCTATCAAATCTTTTGGCACGTCCGGTTCACGCTGCGCAGGGGCGACGTCACGCTATGTCTTCCGTGCTGATGCACGGAAAACTCGGTACACTTTCGCTAGGGTGAGATGGTGTTCGACGTTAAATGTGTTGTGGACTGGTGCATAGTTAAAGAGCCGAGCCGGGGGATGATTTCCTGTAGTAACCTTTTGATGAAGATTGGACACAGTCTCAATGGGGTGTGCGGAGTGTCGTGTGGTCGCTGGCGACAGACGTCTTCGTTTCGTGACTGGGACTGTTGCTGAATTCCTAGTCTTTGTTCGTTGAAATTTTGTGGTGAGGAAAATATGCGGCCTTTAATCGCCGGAAATTGGAAGATGAACGGGCTGACACCGCAGCTTGCTGAGATCGAGGCAATTGCCGCTTGTGTGGCAGAAACGCCACCATTTGCCGACATTCTGATCTGCCCACCCTCGACGCTGATCACACGCGCGGTCCAGGTGGCTGCAGGCCGCATTGCGATCGGAGGGCAGGATTGCCGCAAGGAAATCGCCGGCGCGTTCACGGGAGGCATCAGCGCGGAAATGCTGAGAGATGCAGGTGCTTCCACAGTCATTGTCGGACATTCGGAACGCCGTCAACATTATGGCGAGACCAATGCATTGGTGGCGGCAAAGGCGAAAGCCGCGATGCGTGCGGGGATTCTCGCGATCATCTGCATCGGCGAGACGAAATCGCAGCGGCAAGAGGGCAAGGCGTTGTCCGCGTGTGGCGATCAAATCTCAGGAAGCGTTCCCGAAGGTATCACCTCGTCCGCCAACGCAATAGCCTATGAGCCACTATGGGCGATCGGAACCGGCGAGTCGGCGACCCATGAGGAGATCGCGGAGGTGCACGCGCATATCCGCCAGTGTCTAGTGGCGCGTTTCGGCGTAGAAGGGAAAAAGGTTCGCATCCTCTATGGTGGATCTGTCGATCCGATAAACGCACGCGAGATCCTGGCGCTGCCGGAGGTTGGCGGGGTGCTGGTTGGCGGCGAAAGCCTAAAGACTGCAGATTTCGAAGCAATAATCAAGGCAGTTTCGGCAAAGGCTTAATCACGCTGGGTGGCGTTTCATTACCGGAGGCCTTCGCACGCAGCTAAGTCAGACTCGGTGGCCATGGCATTCAGATTCACGGATCTGTTGCTTTGGCTCAACGTAGAGAGTGTTTGGGAGCCGAGTCATCGCTTGCTTTGGCAGATGGAAGAGTAATCATGATGCGTGTGGGAATCGCTGCGGACCATGGAGGGTTTATTTTAAAAGTGGAGGTGGCACAGACACTGCGCGGCTGGGGGTACGAAGTCGTGGATTTCGGCGCACATCAACTGAACCCTGAAGATGACTACCCTGACTTCATCATCCCCTTGGCGAGGGCCATCGCGGCGGGGCAGGTTGAACGCGGAGTGGCACTCTGCGGCAGCGGCGTTGGAGCGTCCATCGCCGCTAACAAAGTTCCCGGCGCCCGTGCCGGCCTCATCCACGATGTCTTCTCCGCCCATCAGGGTGTCGAAGATGACGACATGAATGTTTTTTGTTTGGGTGGAAATGTGATCGGAGCGGCGCTCGCTTTGGAACTTATCAAGACTTTTCTAACGGCTCAATTCAGCGGCGCCTTACGCCACAGACGGCGCTTGGCAAAAATCCGTGTGCTGGAGAACCGGCTGGAGAACCGGACCATTGGACCGTGAGAGAAATTCAGGTTTGGGTTACGCCGACATCTTTTCATTTTTTCCTTCCGTTGAAGCCCTTTCTCTGGCATCGCTAAGCTCACCCTGGTGCTTTTTTTGATTAGCGCTCTGCACCACAGGCTAAACATTTACGCTCGCCAAGAAGCCTTTAGTTAGAGCCTCACTCAAAAGGCAACTATCGCACGAGTCGTTTGACGCAATCTGGATGTAGGCCAGTGTGCCGAAGGCGGCGGGGCTTTTATCGAGGACAAACGCTGCACCATCGCGGTCCTGGGTGTAGGTGGGATGAACGACGCCCGCGGCGGCGAGCCTTCGGTATCGACAGGGGCGTGAATCTTTCGCCCCTCGCCCCCCGGTGACCTGGAGGTTCAGAAATTCCTCAAATCCGACGCCAACAAGTCAGTCTTGGCCTATGAGCAAGTTTAGGGCCGGTGGTGTTCTCTTGCATTCGCAAAACTGGCCTCTGTCCCGTCGCCTCGCCTCAACTGGGGTTAGCTGCCGCGCCCGGTCGGCTTTGCGATGCTTCCTCACCCGCTCTGCTCTCGCTTTCCATCGCCACGAGCGCACCTGGCATGAGTACTTTCCGAGCCTGCCTTAGGCGATATCCAGTCAGCTATACTCGGCATCGGGATTTCTTGATCAAGCCGTTGATCACCTAAGCGCTAACTTATCGGCGGACGCGGGAATGCCGCCGTGTGAGACAGGGTGTCCGCTATGCCGACCTTTAGATATCCAACGCTGCCGCCATCGCGCAGCGAGCCTTCCGCGGCCATGCTGGCGCAGTCCCTCGAGCTCATGAATCGGCGTCTTGAGGCAGCGACCAATTGGGATCCCGGGAGGAGGCGGGAGGACTCGTACTTAAGTGGATCACGCTCGATCGCGGTCCGTGCGCGTTGTGACAAGCTTTCGGAGATAGCCGAGCGCTGGGCGAACCGTGAAACACAGGGAGTCAGAAGAAAATGAACGCACCCATTTCAACTCGCGAGCCTCAGAATCGAGACGGCACAAGCGAGCTGCCGGCAGGGCGAGGAATGCTGGGCTACGACGAGTTGCTCAAGATGAACGCCTACTGGCGGGCTGCCAACTACCTGTCCGTGGGGCAAATTTATTTATACGACAATCCGCTCTTGCGCGAACCGCTGACGCTCGCCCACGTAAAGCCACTGGTGGTCGGACACTGGGGTACGACGCCAGGCCAAAACTTCATTTATGTGCATTTGAACAGGGTCATCAAGAAGTATGATCTGGACATGTTCTATATCGCCGGTCCCGGTCACGGCGGCCCTGCGTTGGTGGGCAACACTTACCTTGAAGGCTCCTATAGCGAGATTTATCCGAATATCAGCCAGGACGAGGCCGGGCTGAAAAAGCTGTTTAAGCAGTTCTCGTTTCCCGGTGGGATTTCCAGCCATGTTGCGCCGACGACGCCGGGGTCTATTCACGAAGGCGGCGAGCTGGGATACTCGCTCAGCCATGCCTTCGGCGCCGCATTCGACAATCCCGATCTGATTGTCGCCTGCGTCATCGGCGACGGTGAAGCGGAAACTGGCCCCTTGGCTACCGCATGGCAGTCTAACAAGTTCCTCGACCCGATCACCGACGGGGCCGTTCTGCCGATCCTTCACCTCAATGGCTACAAGATTAGCAACCCCACGGTCCTGGCCCGCATCGAGCATGAAGAGTTGGAGCAGTTTTTCCGAGGCTGCGGCTGGACGCCGTTATTCGTGGAAGGCGATGAGCCGGAAACGATGCATCAACTCATGGCCGCCACCATGGAAGAGGCCATCGAGGATATCCGGCAGATCCAAAAGAACGCACGGAACACAAATGACGCCGTTCGGCCGCGCTGGCCCATGATCGTCCTCAGGTCTCCCAAGGGCTGGACGGGACCGAAAGTCGTCGATGGCCTCCAGATCGAGGGCACCTTCCGAGCGCATCAGGTGCCGCTCATCGTGGATTCCGGGCACCCCGATCATGTGGCGCAGCTTGAAAGTTGGATGAAGAGTTACAAGGCTGAGGAACTGTTCGATGAAAATGGCCGCCTGATATCGGAATTGGCCGAACTCGCGCCGAAGGGCGACCGGCGGATGGGGGCCAATCCGCATGCCAACGGCGGGATTCTCTTGCGTGATTTGCGCATGCCGGATTTTCGCCTTCACGCAGTAAGCGTACCTTCGCCTGGCGCCACTGACGCCCAGGATACGCTTGTGCTGGGTAAGTTTCTGCGTGACGTGGCCACTTTGAATCAGGATCAACATAATTTCCGTATCTTTGGTCCCGACGAGACGCTCTCCAATCTATTAGGCGCGGTTTTTGAGGTCACCAAACGTCAGTGGGACGCTCGAACAGTAAAGAATGATGAATTCCTCGCGCCCGCCGGACGCGTACTCGACTCGATGCTCAGCGAGCACCAGTGCGAAGGCTGGTTGGAAGGATATCTGCTGACCGGGCGGCATGGGCTATTCAACAGCTATGAGGCCTTCATTCGCATCGTGGACTCGATGTTCAGCCAGCACGCCAAGTGGCTGAAGGTAACGTTGGAACTGCCCTGGCGCCGGAAGATCGCGTCGCTGAACTATCTGCTCGCCTCCCACGTTTGGCAGCAGGATCACAACGGCTTCACGCACCAGGATCCCGGCTTCCTCGACCACGTAATCAACAAGAAGGCCGATATCGTGCGCGTCTACCTGCCGCCGGACGCCAACTGTCTGCTTTCGGTCTTTGATCACTGCCTGCGAAGCCGGCATTACGTCAACGTGGTGGTGGCAGGCAAACACGCCCTCCCGCAATGGCTGACGATGGAGGCCGCCGCCGTGCATTGCACGGAAGGCATCGGCATCTGGCAATGGGCCAGCAACGACCAGGACAGCGAACCGGATGTCGTCATGGCCTGCTGCGGGGATACGCCCACGCTGGAGATTCTGGCGGCCGTCTCAATCCTGAGGCAGCATCTTCCTGAGCTGAAAATCAGGGTGATCAATGTCGTCGATCTGATGAGGCTGCAGTCGTGCAGCGAGCATCCGCATGGACTGAATGAAACCGACTACGATTCGCTGTTCACGAAAGACAAGCACATCATCTTCGGCTTCCATGGATATTCCTCGTTGGTGCATCGCCTGACCTACCGCCGGACCAATCGCAATCTTCACGTCCGCGGCTACAAGGAAGAAGGTACCATCACGACTGCCTTCGACATGCGGGTTCAGAATGACCTGGACCGCTTTCATCTCGTGCAAGACGTGGTGGATCGCCTGCCGCACCTGGGCGCCAAGGGGGCCTATCTGAAGCAGATGGCTCGGGACAAGCTTATCGAGCACAAGCATTACATCGATAAGCATGGCGAGGATATGCCCGAGATCCGGAATTGGAAGTGGGGCGATTTCAAATGAACGCGCAAGCGCTGATAGACACCGCTCGGGCGCTGGTCGCCGACGATAAAGGCCTGCTCGCAATGGATGAGAGCAATTCCACTTGCAACAAGCGATTCGCCGCAGCTGGGATTGCCCAGACCGAAGAGACTCGACGCGCCTATCGGGAATTGCTTATGACCACACCGGGGCTCGGCGAGAGCATCAGTGGTGCGATCCTCTACGACGAAACAATCCGCCAGCAAAAGCAAGACGGCACTCCCTTTGCTAAGGTTCTGAACGATGCGGGAATCCTTCCCGGCATTAAAGTCGATATCGGCGCCAAGGATCTGGCCGGTCATCCTGGCGAGACAATCACAGAAGGCTTGGACGGGTTACGTATCCGCCTCCAGGAGTATTTTCAAATGGGTGCGCGTTTCGCCAAATGGCGCGCGGTAATCGCTTTAGGCGATGGCATTCCCAGCCGGGGTTGCATCGAGGCCAACGCGCAGGCCTTGGCCCGCTATGCTGCGTTGTGCCAGGAAGGCGGACTAGTCCCTGTCGTCGAGCCGGAAGTGCTCATGGCCGGCAATCATACACTCGAGCGCTCCCGCGAGGTGACGGAGGAAGTCCTGCTAAGGGTTTTCGCCGCGCTTCACACCCAACGGGTGATGCTTGAAGGGATGATCCTGAAACCCAACATGGTGCTACCGGGATTGACCTGCACCACTCAGGAGACGGCGGACGAGGTGGCCGACGCCACGGTGAAGTGTCTCCTGCGAGTCGTTCCCGCCGCTGTCCCAGGGATTGCGTTTCTGTCGGGCGGCCAATCCGGTCAACTGGCCTCGGCGCGGTTGAACGCCATGAATGTCAGGTTCAAGGCGCCACGGGCGCGCCTGCCCTGGGCGCTGGCTTTTTCATTCGCTCGCGCGATCCAGCGCCCGGCCCTGGAGATCTGGGGGGGCGAGGAGGCCCACCGATTGGCGGCGCAGCAAGCTCTGTATCATCGGGCCCAGTGCAACCGGGCTGCGCGCCGCGGCGAATACAGTGCCGCGATGGAAACGCCTGACTCGGAACCAAGCATGCTGCAAGTGCGGCATCCGCCGCATAGCGAAAGCAAAATGATTGTTGATCAAGCACTAGCCGCGGCCGTCGGAGCGAAAACAAGTGATCGCAACCCACAATAGGCTTTTGCAGCTTTACTACATTCGACACGGCGAAACCGCCTGGTCTCTCTCGGGCCAGCACACGGGAGTGACGGACATTCCGTTGACTGCGCATGGCGAAGAAGAGGCGCGCGAACTTGAACCATGCCTCCGAAAAATCAAGTTTGCTCGCGTTCTAACCAGCCCGCGCCAGCGCGCCCGGCGAACGTGCGAGCTAACCGGGTTCGGTGCTTCGGCCGTGAGTGAACCGGATCTGTCCGAGTGGGACTATGGCGACTACGAAGGACGGCGCTCCGTGGACATTCGCAAGGAGCGACCGGACTGGAATGTGTTTCGGGATGGTTGTCCTGGCGGTGAAACGCCCGAGCAAATCTCCGCCCGCGCCGATCGCCTCATCTCCCATCTTCAGTCGCTGCAAGGCAACGTCGCGCTCTTCGCGCATGGCCAATTCGGATGCGTACTCGCCGCGCGATGGATCGGCTTGACGGCGATCAAAGGGCGGCATTTTGCGCTCGGCGCGGCGTCGCTCAGCATTCTCGGCTACGAAACCAGCCACCCCAAAACGCCTGTCATAGCTCTGTGGAATGCCGTCGCGGCATCACTGTCAGGGCTCCCATAGGCAGCCAGCGAATTGTTTGACAGCTGATCCTGGTGATCAGACCAAGCCGTGCACTAACACGCAACACGAGGTCTGAGAAAACCGGACGCAGTCGGCTCCATCAGCCGGAATGCCGGGACGTTCTCAACGAAATCGACAGCCAAGGCGCAAGCATCATGATCACCTCCTAACCATTGAGACACAGCTCCGAGGCTAAAGCCCCTTTGATTTACGTTAGGTTTTTGGGGGCTGGCGGGTTTACATTCTGAAGTTGACCACATCGGCCCAGAATTTCATCGCTCGTCCCCGCGGATCCCTAAGCATTCGGCCTGGCTCCGCCCAGGAACGCGTGCGCGGCTCCGGGACTTTAACCCTCCTGGACCCGGCGCACCGCGCACCCGCGCCCTGCTTCCAGCGTCTCATGTCCCAGTCGGCGCGCATTGCTTTCTTGTTGAACAAAACGCATCATCCGGCGCATGCAGAGTCAGCAAAAACGTCTCTCTACGTTTGATCTGAATAATATTTGCCGACGTCGCGCTGCCTCCAGCAGATCGAAACATACAGGGAGCCGAACTTCGGCCATGGGAAAGAAAACGAAGATCAAGTGGCTAAGCGAGCCCCAGAAACATGATTATTCGTCAGCCGAATCATATCTGACCCTGACTTTAGAACAACAGGCGGCAAAGAATGTTGTCAAGGAATTGGAGCGTGCCGAGATGTCGGAAGTTCCTGCTAAGGACATTTTTAGATCGTCGGGGCTATCGCTGCTTGGTGTGAGCAATAGCCACGTGGAAAAAGATCGCGCGAAAATCATTCTGAACGAAAGACTCTCGCCCCTCTTGCTGTTCAGGGGCCAACACGGCGGCAAGCTGGTTATCGCTGACGGCTATCACCGTCTATGCGCAGTCTACACATTCGATGAGGATGCCATGATACCCTGCAAGATCGTCTGACCAGATTTACATCATTCAATCTGATGCGAGCAAATGATGACATCCGCGCGCTCTGACCGAACCAGATCGACAGCAGAACAACGTATGCTGCAGGGATCGGCGACGCCCGATTTCTTGGAATCCGCCTATGAATGGCGGCGCCTTTTCGCAGAAACCTGGGGCACATTCCTCCTTGTCGTCGTCGCGGCTGGCGCCGTGGTTGTCGGCGCCCAAAGCGGCGGGGCGATCACTCTAGGTATGAAGGTCATCGCACCGGGCCTGATGGTCATGGCGATCATCTATTTCATGGGCGCTGTCAGCGGCGCCCATTTAAATCCGGCGGTCACCTTCGCGTTCGCGGCGCGGCGCAATTTTCCCTGGAGTCGGGTGCCGGGGTATATCGTGGCGCAGATCATCGGGGGCATCGCCGCGGCGTCTTTCCTCCGGGCGATGTTCGGCACGATCGGATTGCTCGGCGCCACTACACCCGGTCCGGGAGGGAGCGATTTTAAGGCACTCGCCATGGAAGTATTATTAACGACCGGTTTGGTCAGCACGATCCTTGGCACCTCTTCGGGCGCCCGTAATATTGGTTCCAATGGAGCTCTCGCGGTCGGTGGCTATATTGCTTTGGCGGGCCTTTGGGCGGCGCCCGTTAGCGGCGCCTCGATGAACCCGGCGCGCTCATTCGCCCCCGACCTCGTCCGCGGCGATATGAGCACCACCTGGATCTATGTATTAGGTCCTGCGCTAGGCGCAATCATCGCTGTGGGCTTTGAATGGATTCTCAAAGGCAAGACGACCGCCGCGGGCACGTTGGCGGCGCAGGGCGATTTCGGCAGCGACGAGAACGATCCAAAACAGCGATGAGAGGACACTCAAATATCGGTTTCTCGACGAGTTGCAGCCCTGGAATTGGCTGCAAAACAATAGGCTCGCTTGTGCGCAGTCAGCGCTCGTGCGACATTTTAGGGCTTTTCAGGAATGGAGGATTTCTGGGTCCTCGTAGCCAACAGAGGCGAAGATGAGACATATGTGGAGCGGGCGGGCAATGACTTTTTTTTGACGTTTCACCACTGAAGAACGGTGCGGGCATATGTATGGCCTGTCGAATGCAGCTGCTGACCGCAGGCCTCGATGAAATTCGCGACCCGTGAGCGAATCAGAAATACGCGCTTTGAAGCGCATCGTCTCATTGGTCGCATCCGGATTTCGTTCCTGTGGTTCGTCATCTTTCGAGCCCCTTGCCGCCGGCCAGCGACTGCGCTGGTCAGCCGGTATGGTCGACGCAATTCAGGCGTTGGCCGCGCCGATAGTCCGAGTATTTCGCCGATAAACGCCGCTCTTCGTGAGAAGAGACCATACGATTCGCGTCATCTTATTTGCCAGCGCCACCGCGGTGACCTTGTAGGGGCGACGTTTCAAAAGGTCGGTCAGCCATTTCGGGGCGTTTGCGTTGTCTGGCCCGTTTGACGTTCTGAAGGTGCCTGAGAGTAAAGACCGCAGCTCGCGGATATTCGCGCAGGATCTTCACAGTTGCCGTGATCAGCATAATCGGAACGAAGACCGCGACAGGGAAAACGGAGACGACACACAAAGAGGCGAAGAACATCACGTTGCTTGCTTCAGAACGAGAGCATCTGCCGTGGATGTAAGTAGTTTCCGATCCTGCCTCCAACGATCTCTTTCAGCTATGGTCGCAAGGGACGAGCTTTTGATCGGACTGCGGGCGCCACGCGCGCCGCTTTGTCTAGTGCGACGCCCTTGCCCCCGGCAAGGGAATTGGCGTTCGTAGTTCCCAGAACTTGGAGTTCCGACCGTGCAGCTGACACGCAACACAGGGTCCGTGAACACCAGGCGCACTCTCGTTCATCAAATCGGGATGCCCAGGCGTTCTCAGCGGAATCGACAGCTAAGGTGCAAGCATCATGACTATCTCCGAACCAGCGAGACACGGGTCCGACCATCTGCAGACGTTGACGGCTGCCATTTTCGACGTTGACGGCGTCCTGCTCGCATCCCCTCATGAGCGTGCTTGGCGGGAAGCGCTCCAAGGTTTTGCTGATCCCAATCGCTTCACTTCGGCGATGTATCAAGCCCATGTGGCGGGCAAACCGCGCCTGAGCGGCGCCCGTGCGGCCCTGCAGGCATTGGGTGTGCCGGACGCCGACAGGCAGGCAGTAGTCTATGCCGAGCGCAAGCAGAAGCGGCTCGAGGAGCTGATTCACGCCGGGAGCGTCGCCGCCTTTCCCGACGCGATGCGCTTCGTTCAGGCGGTCGCGGGGTTGGGTTGGCGTATGGCGGTCGCGTCTTCCTCGAAAAATGCCAACGGCATGATGAAGACGATTCACCTCGGCTCCGGCCAAAGCTTACTCGATATCTTCAGCGTCAATGTATGCGGTCGCGATTTGCCGCAAGGCAAGCCGAATCCGGCAATTTTCTTGCTCGCTAGTGCAGAGTTGAAGGTAGAACCTGCATTCTGCTTCGTCGCCGAAGACGCACCCGCCGGCATCGAGGCGGCCCGCGCAGGCCACATGACGGCGCTCGGTGTCGCCCGGCACAGCGACGCGGCCCTATTGGGGGCGGCGGGAGCGGATCTCGTGGTGACGAGTCTGGACGAAATCGCAGTCGATGAACTGGCTGATGGGCGGCTTTGCCGGAGGCCGGCATGATCAGGCCAGAGACGATGGAACACGTACTCGAGCCGACCTCTGATCCCATTTGGGTCTTTGGCGCGGATGGCTACGACCCGCTTCGCGAGAGCAGCGTTGAGTCGCGCTTCGCGATCAGCAACGGTTTCCTGGGCGTAAGGGGCGGGCGAGCGACGACCCGGGGGGCGCGTTGGGTCATTCCGGCGCGAACCTATGTGGCCGGGCTGTTCGACACGCCCGGCACCGAGCGTGCCACACCAGGCCTGGTCCCCGCCGCCGACTGGCTGCAGGTCCGCATTTTGCTGCCTGGCGGACCCCTGATACATCACCCGGGTGATGTCTCGTCGCATCGCATGACGCTTGACGTGAGGCGAGGCGCATTACTCAGTGAAAGCCGCCAGTTGAAGGCGGCCGACCTGGGCATCCGCCTGCGCACGTTGCGCCTCGTGTCGCTGAGCGAGCGCACGGTTGGGCTGCAGCTGATCCAATTGGAGATCGAGGGCGGCGTGATCGATGTCACGCTCGAAGCGTCGTTCGAAGGGGTAGAACTCGGGCTCATGATCGAGCGGCTCGATCAGGATCTCGGCTTGTGGCACACCCAGCATTCGGGTAAGGGCCTCGCCATGGCGACCGCATCGTCGCTACAGATCGACGGCCATGATCTTCCGCCGACCGCGCTCGGCCAATTAAAATGGTCCTGGACCTGGAAATCTCGCCCCGGGCAGGTCGTGTGTTTTGAGCGCTCCGTCGCCATTGTGCGCAGCGACACCCAAGGTCTGGATCCCGGCGGCGAAGCCCGGGACAAGCTTGGCTTTGCGCGACACATCGGCTGGCGCGGCGTGGTCGCGGCGCATGAGGCGGCCTGGGCAAGCCGCTGGCAGTGCAGCGATGTGCAGGTCGATGGCGACGCGGAGGCACAGCGGGCTTTGCGGTTCGCTCTCTACCATCTGAATAGTGCGGCCAACCCAGCCGACGAGCGCGTCTCGATCGGTGCCCGAGCGCTGACCGGCGACGATTATCGCGGACACGTCTTCTGGGACACCGAAATTTTCCTGCTACCGTTTTATGTCTTGACCTGGCCCGAAGCAGCCCGAGCGCTGCTCATGTATCGCTTTCATACCCTTGATGCCGCGCGAGCGAAGGCCGCCAGGATGGGCTGGCGCGGCGCACTCTACGCCTGGGAATCTGCCTATACTGGCGCGGAGATGACGCCTGAGCAGGCTGTCGGTCCGGATCGGAAGATCATCGATATCCTTTGCGGCAAGCAGGAGCAGCACATTAGCGCGGACGTCGCCTACGCGGTCTGGCAATACTGGCAGCCGGCGATGAAGGTTTCCTGCTCTACGCCGGCGCCGAAATCCTGCTTGAGACGGGCCGGTTCTGGGCCAGCCGCGCTCAACTGGAGGCGGACGGCTACCGCCATATCCGCGGCGTCATCGGACCGGACGAATATCATCAGGATATCGACGACAACGCGTTCACCAACGTCATGGCGCGCTGGAACATCCGGCGCGCGCTCGATGTGGCTGCATTGTTGCGCGAGCGCTGGCCCGAGCGTTGGGCACGCCTCGCAGACCGTCTCAGCGTGGACGATACCGAGATGAAGCAGTGGCGGAACGCCGCCGAGACAATGGCGACTGGTCTTCATCTTGACACGGGACTTTTCGAGCAGTTCGCGGGCTATTTCGCTCTCGAAGACATTGATCTGACGGATTACACAGGCCGCTCCGTGCCGATGGACGTGGTGCTTGGCCGAGAGCGTACG
>Ga0208714_1000154_pt1 | contig 21240 bp, 24 predicted proteins | sample NGESurshal072012_3_FD_184461 | JGI IMG/M metagenome (GOLD analysis project Ga0208714, IMG submission 184461) | Arctic peat soil microbial communities from Barrow, Alaska - NGEE Surface sample 415-1 shallow-072012 (SPAdes) | ecosystem: Environmental > Terrestrial > Soil > Wetlands > Peat ... | reverse complement strand
CCGCCGACCTGCTCGACCTCTCCCGGCTCGATGCCGATGTCGAGCTGCGCTCCGAGCCGATCGAGCTCGGCGAGCTCAGCCGCGCGGTGCTGGCGGAGTTCGAGCTCGGAACGACCGACCGCGGGATCACCTCGCGCCTGGAGGGCACCGAGGGTTCATGCTGGGCGCTGGGCGACCCGGGCAGCATTGCCCAAATCCTGCGGATCCTCCTCGACAACGCGGTCCGCGCGACGCCGCCGGGCTCCGAGCTCCGGGTCGAGCTGCACGACGGCACCGGCCCGGTCACGCTGAGCGTCTGCGACGAGGGCCCGGGCGTGCCCGAAGGCGAGCGCGAGTTGATCTTCCAGCGCTTCCAGCGCGGCCGTGCGACCGGGGGCCGGGGAGGGTTCGGGCTCGGCCTGGCGATCGGTCGCGAGCTGGCCGAGCGGATGGGGGGAGAGCTCGTGCTCGAGGACCGGCCCGGCCCGGGAGCGATCTTCACGTTGCGGCTGCCGGCCGCGCGCGCCCCCGACGAGGACCGCGTCCCGGCCGTGTAGCTGACAGCATCAGCAAAATGGACGCACAACTGATGAAGACGATGCTCGATGTCGACGAGCATCATTGGTGGTACCGAGGACGACGGAGAATCATCCGCGCCGAACTGGACAAGCTCACGCTGCCACCGAACGCCCAGGTCCTCGATGCGGGCTGCGGCTCGGGCCGCACGCTCGAGGAGCTGCAGGACTACGGCGAGGTGCGCGGCATCGAGCTCAACCCCGAGGCCGCCGAGCTGGCGCGCTCACGGGGGCAGGGCGAGGTCGAGGTCGGCCGGCTCGAGGACCTGCCCTGGGACGATGAGACCTTCGACCTGATCACCTGCCTGGACGTGATCGAGCACACGCCCGACGACCGAGCCACGCTGACGGAGCTGCGCCGGGTGACCAAGCCCTGGGGCTGGATGCTCGTGACCGTGCCCGCCTATCAGGCGCTCTGGTCGCCCCACGACGAGGCCAATCACCACTACCGCCGCTACAGCCGCTCAACGCTGCGCTCGGCCGCGCGGGACGCCGGCTGGACGGTCGAGCGGATGACCTCGTTCAACACGCTGCTGCTGGCGCCGGCGGCGGCCGTCCGGGTCGTGCAGCGCCACCGCCGGCGGCCGGCCGAGGAGCAGACGCCGGATCTGCATCTCGGACCGCAGTGGCTCAACGGGGCGCTGGAGCGGCCGATGAAGATTGAAGCGCGATGGTTGCAACGGGGAAGGAGTCTGCCGGCCGGCCTGTCGCTGATGGCGATTCTGGCCAATCGCGGCCGGAGCGGATGAGCGCGGGCCCGGCGGGACGCGGCAAAGGGCTTCCGGCGTGAGCCGGCTGTTCGTCGGGCTGTCGCTGGCGCTGCTCGCGTCCGTGGCGCTGAACATCAGCTACCTGATGCAGCACGCTGGGGCCGCGAACGCCCCGGCGGTCGACATCCGCCGCCCGCTGCGCACAGTCGCCGGCCTGTTCTCCAAGCCCCTGTGGCTGGCCGGCGGAGCGCTCGGCCTGCTTGGCTGGCTGATGCACATCGCCGCCCTGACGCGGGCCCCGATCTCCCTCGTCCAGGCCTTCGTGGTGGGCGGGATCGCGCTGGTCGCCCCGCTGGCCGTCCATTACCTCGGCCACCACCTCACCCGGAGCGAGATCGCCGGCGTGATGCTGATGGGGGTGGCGCTGTTCGCGCTCACCGTCGGCCGCGGCCACGTCGGGATCCACAGTGGCTTTCACGCCTGGGCGCTCGGGACCTACCTGCTCGTCTCGTGCGCCCTCGCGGGCGTGCTGCTGGTCGCCGAGGGCCGCCGCGCCCCGGCGTTCGGGCTCGCCGGCGGGATCCTGTACGGGGCCGGTGATCTGGCCATCAAGGCGCTCACCGGCATTGGCGCCGACGACGGCGCCGCGGCGGTGCTCAGGTCCCCGTGGCTGCTGGCCGCCGCGGTGACCAACATCGCCGCCTTCTTCTGCTTTCAGCGCGGGCTCCAGAGCGGCAGCGCGCTGCCGGTGATCGCGCTCATGACCGCGGGCACCAACGTGATCTCGATCCTCGGCGGCCTGCTCGTGTTCGGCGACCCGCTCGGGCGCCGGCCGGCGTTCATCCTGCTGCATCTGACCGCGTTCGTGCTGGTCGCCGTGGCGGCGTGGCTGATGGCGCCGGCACAGGCGGCTGTCACCACCGGCGGTGAGCCGCACTGATGCTCGCACTGGCCGCTCTGATCAACGTCTCCAGCAACCTCGGCTATCTGCTGCCGGCGATCATCGGCCTGGAGTCGATGGGCGTCCCGTCTCCGGGGGAGACCGCGCTGGTGGCCGCCGCCGTGCTGGCCAGCCAGGGCCGACTCAACATCGTGCTCGTGATCGCGATCGGCGTGGCCTCGGCGATCATCGGCGACAACATCGGCTACCTGATCGGCCGCAGGCTGGGCCGCGAGGTGCTGTCGGCTCCCGGTCCCGGTCAGCAGCACCGGATCAGGGCGCTTGACGCGGGCGATCGGTTCTACGCCAAGCATGGCTCCAAGGCCGTCTTCTTCGGCCGCTGGGTGGCGCTTGTGCGGGTCGCGGCGGCCTGGCTGGCCGGCATCAACCACATGCCGTTTCGCCGGTTCTTCTTCTGGAACGCGCTCGGTGGACTGACCTGGGGGATCACGGTCGGCGTGCTCGGCTACGTCGCCGGCCACGCGATCGTCAACGTGATCTCCGAGGTCGGCATCATCGCCGCGATCGTGCTCGCGGTGGCCGCCGTGGTCGGCTTCGGCTACGTCAGGGTGCGCAAGCGCCGGCGCGAGCTTGACGCAGCCGGGGCCGAGCCGGCCGCGGGCGACCCGGCCGGGGTCGAGCCGGGCGGGGCGGAGCCGGCCGGCACGGGATCACACGGGGCGGAGACCACCGACGTCGACCCGGCCGGGGCGGACTGACGGACGGGCGGCCGGCCGCGGCGCTCGCGCAGCACGACGGCGGCTCCGCGCGCCGGCGTCATCGTGATCGCGCGGCGGGCGATCCGCTCCGGCTCGGCTCGGTCGGGCTCGAGCTCAGCCGCGGTCAGGATCGTCTGCAGCGCGACCTTCATCTCGAGCTGGGCAAAGCTCGCGCCCAGGCAGCGACGCGTCCCGCCGCCGAAGGGGATCCAGGTATAGGTGCCGGCGGGGTGCTCGAGGAACCGCTCCGGCCGGAAGGCCAGCGGCTCCGGATACACGTCGGCCCGGCGGTGCACCAGATGGATGCAGGGAGCGGTCTCGATCCCGGCAGGGAGCGTGTGGCCCATCAGCTCGAAGGGCTCCTCGGCCCGGCGCGCGACGATCGAGATCACCGGGCGCGGCCGCAGCGTCTCCTTGATCACGGCGTCGAGGTACTCCTCGCGGCCGGCCAGCGCTCGATCCGCTCCGGTCCGAGCAAGGCCATCATCAGTAGCCGGCTCGGCTCGGTGACCCACTCGAGCATGCCCCGCAGCACGCCGCGCAGCTGCTCCGCCGCGGCTCGGTCCTCGACGCCGAAGACCGGGCGCGCGACCCAGCGCAGCGTCTGCAGCAGGCTGGAGCTGGTGGGGCCGGGCGGCAGGGCGGCGGTGGGCCGCCCGGGAGACCGAGCCCCGGCTACCGTGCTCAGGCCTCGCCCTCCATCGGGGCGCCGGCCGCCTGCGCGGGCTGGGCACCGGCCGCCGGCTCGGTCGCGGCGGGCTCGAGCGCCAACGCGCCCGAGTTGATGCAGTAGCGCAGTCCCGTCGGGGCCGGGCCGTCGTCGAACACGTGGCCGAGGTGGCCGCCGCAGCTGCGGCACAGGACCTCGGTCCGGACCATCAGGAAGCTCCGGTCCTTGCGCAGCTCGACGGCCTCGGCCACCGCCGGCTCGTAGAAGCTCGGCCAGCCCGTTCCGGAGTCGAACTTCGTGTCGGAGCTGAACAGCTCGGCGCCGCAGCCCGCGCAGTGGTAGGTCCCGTCGGACTTCACGTCGACGTATTGGCCGGTGAACGGCCGTTCGGTTCCATGCTTGCGGAGGATCTCGTACTGCTCGGGCGTGAGCCGCTCACGCCACTGCTCTTCGGTCAATTCACGTTCACGTTTTTCCATGCGCCCAACGGTAGCGACCCTCCGAGTTGGGTAAGGTGCACGCGTCATGAAATTCGGACTCGCGATGTTCGTGACGGAAGACACGCCGAGCCCGTCCGAGCTGGCGCGGATGGCCGAGGAGCGTGGCTTCGAGTCGCTCTTCTTCCCCGAGCACACCCACATCCCCGCGAGCCGCGAAAGCTCGTATCCGGCCGGCGGTGAGCTGCCGCCCGAGTACAGCCGCACGTACGATCCGTTCGTTGCCCTGACGGCCGCCGCCGCCGCCACCGAGCGCCTGCTCGTCGGGACCGGCATCTGCCTCGTCGTCGAGCGCGACCCGATCATCACCGCCAAGGAGGTGGCGACGCTCGACCACCTCTCGGCCGGCCGCTTCCTGTTCGGCGTCGGTGCGGGTTGGAACGTGGAGGAGATGCGCAACCACGGCACCGACGCGTCGCACCGGTTCGGCCTGATGCGCGAGCGGATCGAGGCGATGAAGGCGATCTGGACACAGGACGAGGCGAGCTACCGCGGGCGCTACGTCGACTTCGACCGGATCTGGGCCTGGCCGAAGCCGCTCCAGACACCCCATCCGCCGGTGCTCGTCGGCGGCAACGGCCCGCGGGTGATCGATCGCGTGCTCGCCTTCGGCGACGAGTGGATGCCGAACCGGATCGCCGGCGACGACGCGTTCATCGCCCGGCTCGAGGAGCTCGCCGCGCGCGCCGCCGAGGCAGGGCGAGGGACGATTCCGGTCACGCTCGCCGGGATGATGCACGACCCGGTGCGGATCGAGCGCCTCGAGCGCGCCGGCGTCCACCGGGGCATGTTCTGGCTGCCGGCGGCCGGGCGCGGGGAGGTCGAGGCGAAGCTGGACGAGATAACCGCGGCGGTGCACGAGTACGCGTCGGCCGGGGGGTAGGTGCGGGTGGCGGGTGCGGTGGGCGCGTGGCTCGGCTCGGGCGGGAGCGCTTGCGCGACGGTGCATTAGTCGTCAAATCGCCGGCCCGCCGGCGACCTTGGGCACCTAAGCGCCGGAGCGGCGCTTAGGTGGCCGAGGAAGCTCCAGGCGAGGGTACTTTGGGCACTTATGCACCCTCGGAATCCGGCGCATCGCGTGCCTATCTCATCAAACTCGGCCCGTGGACCTGACCTTGGGGCACATGAGCACGATGTGCATGCTCATCTGCGCAAGGAGGCTCAGAGGCCGTTCACCTTGCGACATGAGCACGCTCCGTTGGCCGGCGAAGCCTCTCTGTTCCCCAGCCGACGTTTCACGCCTCACAGAGCCACGCGCCCGATCCCACCCACCGCCGGCTACCCGAGGTACCCCGCACCCACCCGCGGGTCCACCTCGAGCAACTCCATCACCAGCGTCGACCAGCCGAAGTCGATCGCGCCCATGCCGCGGGTCGTGAACGGGTCGTAGTACTCGCGCAGACCCTGCATGGCGATCGCGCTCGCGACGCTGCGCGCCAGCTGGGCCGCATGGTCCCCGTACCCGAGCCGGACCAGTCCCGTCCACACGAGCCAGGCAGCGTTGATCCAGGTCGGCCCGCGCCAGTAGCGCTTGACCCCGCCCGGTCCCCGGTCATCGCGTGAGAAGGAGGGATCCGACACGGATACCGAGGGCGGCGCCAGCGGCGTCCAGAACGCGGCCGGGTCGATCACATGCTGCTCGACGAGCCGGCGCCCGATCGCCTCGGGCAGGTCGGGCAGCGCCAGCGGCGCCAGCGCGGCCCAGGTGACGGCGGGCCGGCGCGCCGGCTTGGGCACCGCCAGCGGGTGGAACAGGCCGCTGTCCTCGTCGTAGAGCCGCTCGACGATCACGCCGGTCAGGGAGGGCCGCCCGAGCGCCATCAGCGACAGGTTGTGCAGGACGTTGGTCAGCACCTCGGCGCACACCGGACCGCCGGCATCGGCGATTCGCCGCAGGTCGTAGCCGAGACGGCGATTGCGGCGGACGAGCGGGATGAAGCCGGGGAGGCTGTGGGCCTGCGCGCCCCAGATGGCGTCGAACTGGGTCGAGGCGTCGAGGCCCGACTCGTCGGGCTGGACGATCCAGACCAGGCCGTCACCGTCGAGGTCGCGATGCGCCGCCACCCAGTCGTGATGGCGCACGATCGGCGGCACCGATGCGGGATCGCCGACCACGATCCGCCACGCCCAGGCCAACAGGGGCGGCTGGATGCTCGCGGTCATCGGCGCGTCCCGTGAGGTTACGTTGTAGGTGAAGCGGCGCCGTCCCGACAGCGGCCGGTCCCAGAAGATCGTGTGGCCGATGAAGCCGTCGGGACGCTGCGCCGCCAGCAGCGACTCGAGCTCGCGGCGCCCGCGCGCGGGATCGAAATGGCGCCAGGCGATCGCGGTGAAGCACGAGTCCCAATACCACTGCCACGGATAGTGGCCCGGGCTGGGGCAGGTGTAGGCGAACGCGACGCCGTCGGAGCTGCGAACGCCCTCGCGCCAGTTCTGTCTCAGCGTCGCCTCGCACAGGATCCGGATCCGGGCGGGGTCGACCACTGACCGGGATTGATATCGGGTATTGCTTCCCGACTAGGCTCCACCTCTGTTGCGAACAGGAGAGATCCCTTGCGAACAGGAGAGATCACGCGATGAGCTGGGCAGACACACACGTTCCCAATCCCGAACGCTATGACGACGTGGCGTATCGCCGCTGCGGCCGCAGCGGCCTGCTGCTGCCACCGATCTCGCTCGGCCTGTGGCAGAACTTCGGCGACGACCGACCCCTGGACGGCCGGCGGGCGATTCTCCGGCGCGCATTCGATCTGGGGATCACCCACTTCGACCTGGCCAACAACTATGGGCCCCCGTACGGCGCGGCCGAGCTGAACTTCGGCAAGCTCTTCGCCTCGGACTTCCGCACCCTCCGTCACGAGCTCGTGATCTCGACCAAGGCTGGCTACGACATGTGGCCGGGACCCTACGGCGATCACGGCTCCCGGAAGTATCTCCTCTCCAGCCTCGACCAGAGCCTGACCCGGATGGGTCTCGATTACGTCGACATCTTCTACTCGCACCGCTTCGATCCCCACACTCCGCTCGAGGAGACCGTCGGCGCCCTCGACACGGCCGTGCGCCAGGGCAAGGCCCTGTATGTCGGGATCAGCTCCTACTCGGCGCCGCGCACCGCCGAGGCGGTTCAGATCCTGCGCGATCTCGGCACGCCGCTGCTGATCCATCAGCCGTCGTACTCGCTGCTCAACCGGTGGATCGAGGACGGGCTGCTCGACGTGCTCGAGCAGGAGGGCGTCGGGTGCATCGCCTTCTCGCCCCTGGCCCAGGGGCTGCTGACCGACAAGTACCTGGACGGGATTCCCGATTCCTCGCGCGTGCGTCGCGGGGAGGCGTTCTCGGAACAGCTGGTCTCCGAGCAGAACCTCGAACGGGTGCGCGCGCTCAACGAGATCGCCCGCGGACGCGGGCAGACCCTGGCCCAGCTCGCCATCGCATGGATCCTGCGTGATCCCAGGATCACCTCCGCCCTCGTCGGGGCGAGCAGCGTGGAGCAGCTCGAGCAGAACGTCGCCGCCCTCGAGCGGCTCGATTTCGAGCCCTCCGAGCTCGAGCAGATCGAGCGCCACGCGCAGGAGGGCGAGGTCAACATCTGGGCACCCTCGAGCGCCGGCTGACCGGACGGCACCGGGCCGCGCCGGCGACGGCCGATCGCAACTCCATTCAACTCTGTCCGGCGATCGGTCGATCATGGTGCTTATCAGACCCTCGGCTCGTCCATCTGGGCACTCGGATCCAGGTGGGCGGTGATCGAGTTAGGAGAAGCCATGACCGCTGACCGACACGCCGCCTACGTGCGCTTCAAGGGAAAGCTCGACGATCTCGCCCCCAGCAAGCTTTTGCCTGCCGAGCGTGAGGTGCTCCAGGAGGGAGCCGAGGGGCTGCTCCTGACTCACGATCCCGACGAGGCCGCGGCCTCGTACGAGCTGGCGGCACGGCAGCTGCGTGTGCTGATCAACACCGGCCGCTGGTCGGAGACGATGGCTCTGCCGCTGCTCGACGATCTCGCCGCCGCCAGCCCGCCGGCCTTCGTGCTCGCCGCCTGATCGCGCCGGACCCGCGATCCTTCGCGTCGGAATGACGCGGATCGCGGTCGTGGGCCACGTTGAATGGGTCGATTTCATATCGGTGGCGCACCTGCCGCGCCCGGGTGAGGTGCTGCACGGCACGGGGGCGTTCGCGCGGGCGGCCGGCGGCGGCGGCGTCGCGGCCGTGGTCCTGGCCGAGCTGGGCGCGGAGGTGGACTTCTACTGCGCCCTGGGGCGTGACGAGCGTGGCCGCGCGACGGACGAGCAGCTCGCCGATCGGGGCGTGCAGACCCACGTGGCCTGGCGCGAGGAACCGACGCGGCGGGCGATGACGCTGCTCGACGACGCCGGCGAGCGCGCGATCGTCACGCTCGGCGAGCGCCTGGAGCCGTCCGGATCCGACGAGCTCGACTGGGAGCGACTGCGCAGGGCCGACGCGGCCTACTTCACAGCGGGTGATGCCGGCGCGCTCCGGTGGGCGCGTGAAGCCCGTGTGCTGGTGGCCACCCCGCGGGCACGGACGGCGCTCGAAGGGGACGGCGCCACCCTCGACGCGCTCGTCTACAGCGCCGGTGATCCGCACGAGACCGAGTGGGCTGGACGCGCTGCCCACCGCGCGCGCCTGCTGGTCGCAACCGAGGGTGCCCGCGGCGGTCGCTGGTCGGGCGAGACCGAGGGAACCTGGTCCGCGGTGCCACCACCCGGCCCACCCCGCGACAGCTACGGCTGCGGCGACTCGTTCGCTGCCGCCTTCACGCTCGCGTTGGGCGCCGGCGCGTCGGTCGCGCACGCCGCGGCGCGGGGAGCGGACTGCGGCGCCCGCTGCCTGACCCGCGCCGGCGCTCCGTGACCCGCTTCGGCTGAGCGCTCCTTAGCGCTCCAGCGAATCGGACGTCTCGAGCCACTCGGTCTCGAGCCCCTCCTGCTCGGTGAGCAGGCCTTGCAGTTCGCTCTGCAGCTCACTGAGCCGGGCGTGGTCGGTCGCGTTCGCGGCCATCTGCTCGTGCAGCTCGTGCTCGCGCGCGGCGCAGCGCTCGAGCGCACGCTCGAGTCGCTGGAGCTCCTTGCGGGCGGAGCGAACCTGTGCCCCTGGGGCGACGGCGGGGCGCGCCGCCCCCGTCCCGCCGGCCCCCGTCCCGCCGGCCCTAGCCGTCGCCCCGCCCGCGCCCGCCCTGCCGGCCCTGGCCGCCGCCCCTCCGGCCCCCGCCCCGTCCGGGGCCCGGCGCAGCTCGAGGTACTGTTCCATCCCTCCGGGCAGATGCCGGATCGCGCCGTCGTCGGTGAGCGAGAACACGTCGTCGCAGACCCGCTCGACGAAGTACCGGTCGTGGCTGACCACGACGAGCGTGCCCGGCCAGCCGTCGAGCAGGTCCTCGAGCGCTGTCAGGGTGTCGATGTCGAGGTCGTTGGTGGGCTCGTCGAGCAGCAGCACGTTCGGCCCCTCCATCAGCAGGCGCATCAGCGCCAGCCGCCGGTGCTCGCCGCCGGACAGGTCATCCACCAGCGTGCGCGCGCCCTCGCCGCGGAAGCCGAAGCGGTCGCACAGCATCCCGGCCGTGATCTGGATGCCGTCGCTGAGCGTCGCGACCCCACGCACCGCCTCCAGCGACTCGAGCACGCGGAGCGATCCCGGGACCTCGGCGGTGTCCTGCGAGAGGTGGGCCAGGCGCACGGTGGCGCCGCGGTCGACCACCCCCGCGCTCGGGGGCAGCTCGCCCGCGAGCAGCTGCAGCAGGCTCGTCTTCCCCGATCCGTTCGCGCCGACGAGCGCGACCCGGTCGCCGGGGCCGAGCCGCCAGGTCACGCGGCACAGCACCTCGTGCGCGCCGAAGGCGAGCGACACCTCGACCGCGTCCAGGACCTTGTTGCCCAGGCGCGCGCCGGCGAAGCGCAGCAGCTCGGCGCGGTCGCGCGCCTGCGGCTCGTCGGCGATCAGCGCGCTCGCGGCCTCGATCCGGAACTTCGGCTTCGCGGTGCGGGCGGGTGGTCCGCGCCGCAGCCACGCGAGCTCCTTGCGGACGAGGGCTCGCCGCCGATCCTCGCGCGCCGCCTCTTGGCGCTCGCGCTCGGCGCGGGCCAGCACGTACGCCGCATAGCCACCCTCGTATTGGTGGACGACCTCCTCGGCCATCTCCCAGGTCGCCGTGCACACGGCGTCGAGGAACCAGCGGTCGTGGGTGACGACGAGGATCGCGCCCCGCCGCTCGGCGAGGTGGCCGGCGAGCCACGAGATGGCCTCGATGTCGAGATGGTTGGTGGGCTCGTCGAGCAGCAGCAGCTCCGGGCCGTCGAGTAGGAGCTGCGCGAGCGCGACGCGGCGTCGCTCGCCCCCGGACAGGGTCGCCAGCGGCGTCTCGGGCCCGTCGCGGAACCGGGTCAGCTCGACGCCGCCGAGCAGACCGCCCAGCACTTCGCGCACGCCCCGGTCCCGCGCCCACTCGTGGACCGGGCGGGGCCCGAGCAGACGCGCCCGGATCGTGCCCTGATGACCGAGCTCATCGCTCTGGCCGAGCAGCGCCGGCTGCAGCCCCCGGACGCGGGTCAGCACCCCGGCGTCCGTCGCCTCCGCGCCGGCGATCAGGCGCAGCAGCGTCGACTTGCCCTCGCCGTTACGGCCGACCACGCCGATCCGATCGCCGGCCGAGACGCCGAGCGTGACGTCGCGCAGGACGGTCCGGCTGGCGTAGCCCTTGCCGACGCCGTTGAGGTTGACGAGGTTGCGTGGTGCGCTCATCGTCCCCGCATCCAGCCGCAATCGGCGATCGCTATTCGGTCTGGCGCCCGAGTAGAGCCAGAAACCGCTCGATCCGGCTGCGCTCAGGGCCCGGAAGCGGGCCGTCGACCTCGACGAGCAGGGTCATCGGCAACCTGTCGTGCGCCCACGTCCGCACCCGCTCGCTGAATCCGCTCCCCACCCACACGAGCGGCAGCGACCCGGCAAAGGCGATCACGGTCTCGGCCTGCTCGGCATCGCTGTCCTCGCTGCGAACGATCGAGACCGCGACGAGCTCGAGCGCGTGGGCGGCGGCGTTGATCGCCTCGAGCCCACCCCCGTCGACGAGCAGGGCCATCTCGCCGTCGCGCAGGGTCTCGGCCGCCCAGCCGTCGGGGGCGCCGGTCAGCGCCGCGGGAGCGCACACCATGCGAAAGAGCGAGTCCACGGGTCGACACGCTAGCTGCTCGCGGCCGCCGGGCGGAGTCCGGCTGCGCGCGCCGGCCGGAGATCGGCTCTGCGCGGCCCGTGGCCCGTGAGGCTACGGGCCGCCGAACTGGCTGCGCAGCGCCAGCACGTTGTTCACGTACCGCTGGTTGTCGCTGAACATCCCGTAGCGCTGGACCGAGGAGAGGCCCTGGTAGTACCCGGCCGCCGCCATGGCGGGATCCCCGCCGGTCGAGGCCAGCAGCGAGTGCAGCAGCAGGACGCCGCCGCGGACGTTCTCGATCGCCGAGGCCGGGGCCAGCGGCGCGCCGGGGGTCAGGGTGCGCTGGATCCAGTCCCACGTTCCGGGCAGGATCTGCATCACCCCGCGCGCGTCGGCGCTCGAGACGAGGTCGTTGTTGAAGCCGCTCTCCTGCCAGCCGATCGCCGCGGCCAGAGACGGCGAGACGCCGTTGGCGCTCGCCACCGATCCCACCTGAGCGGCGCTGACGCGCTCCGGGGTCGGGTAGGGCGGCGCGCTCGAGGAGCCCTGGGCGACCGTCCCCACCGGTTGCGAGGCCGCGGACGCGGTGGCCGTCGCGCCGGTGCTCACCCCGCTGCTCGCGCCGGCGAGCGTCAGCGTGGTCCCCGACAGTAGCGGCGCGCTCGGGTCGATCCCGTTCGCGGCGGCCAGCCCGGCCACCGTCAGGCCGGCGCGGGCCGCGATCCCCGACAGCGTGTCACCGGGTTGCACGGTGTAGCCGTCGGCAGGCTGCGCGGCGGCGGCCGTGCTCGCGCTCGCGGCGACGTCACCGTCGTTGTCGCCGTCCCCGTCGACACTCGCTGCGCCCGCAGACGTCGAGGCTCCGGCCCCGCTCGCAGACCCCGTCGATCTCTGTGGCGGGATCTGGACGACCGCGCCGGTCACGAGCTGCGCGCCGGAGGCCAGCCCGTTGGCGGCGGCCAGCTCCGACACCGACAGCCCGTCCGTCGCGGCGATGGACGACAGTGACTCGCCGGGAACCACCACGTGCGCGAAGTCGGCCTGCGCTCCGGCAGGAACCGCCAACGCACCTGTGGCAACCAGCGGAAGGACGGTCCGCAGTCGCATTACGAAGCAGTGTTGCCCACGACCGGCGCAGATGGAATGCCTGCAACCATCGTTTCAATCGGGCCCGCGACGCGTCGGTTAGGGTCAACCAGTGCCCCCGATCGAGGCTCGACTGAGCCGACTCGGCCTCGTCCTGCCGGCCGTGTTCGCCGGTCCGCCCTGGTTCGAGCGGCGCTTCGAGCTGGTGCGGGTCGTCGGCGACATGGCGTACGTCTCCGGGCCGTCGTCGCCCTGACCTGAGCCGGCGCGCTCAGTCGACGGCGCGGCGGATGAACAGCCGCGTTCCCAGCACGCCGAACAGCACCAGCGACACCCCGAGCCCGAGCGCGATCCAGCCGCCGGCCAGGTGCGGGAGCGTCGTCAGGGCCGCCCGCAGGCCCTCGCTCACGTAGGTGAGAGGGTTGATCAGCGTGAACACTTGAAACCAGCGGAGATGCTGCAGCCCGATCCACGGATAGAAGGTGCAGCCGGTGAAGATCAGGGGCGTGAGCACGACCGCGAATGCGACGCTGATCCGGTTGGCGGGCACGGCGGTTCCCAGCACCAGGCCCATCGCCCCGGCGGCCAGGCTGCCGAAGAAGAAGATGCCGATCAGGGCCGCCCAGTTCGGCCCGTGTACGTGGATCCCGCCGGGCAGGATCAGGGCGGCGAGCGGCAGGATCAGCAGCCCGGCGATCACGCCGCGCACGGCCGCGATCAGGATCTTCTGGACGGCGACCGCCGCCACCGGCAACGGCGCCAGCAGCCGGTCCTCGATCTCCTTGGTGAAGGAGAATTCGATCACCAGCGGCAGGGCCGTGTTCTGCAGCGCAGTGAGCACGAGGGTCAGCGCCATCACTCCCGGCAGCAGCTGCGTGCCGTAGCCGACGCGCGCCGCGCCGATCTCCGGCAGCACCCGTCCGAACACGAACAGCAGGAAGATCGGCTGCAGCAGCGCCTGGGCCAGGAACGAGCCGAACTCGTGCCGGACCGTGACCCACAGGTCGCGCCCGCACAGGGCGGTGAACGCGCGCAGCTGGACGTTGCGGGTCGCGGCGGGGACGGCGCGCGCGGACCCAGTGGCGCCGACGGCGCTCATCCCGACCATCTCCCGCTCACCATTGCGCCGTCAGCACCGCGCAGCTCCCGGCCGGTGAGGTGGACGAACACGTCCTCGAGAGAGCCCTCGAGGCGCTTGAGCTCGATCAGCTCCAGCCCGCCGCGCTGCGTCGCGTGCAGCGCCTGCTCGGGCAATCCGCCGGCGTCGCCGTTGCTCTCGCCGTAGAGGCGCACACGCCAACGTCCCTCGCCGGCCGGCCGCGCCTCGCTGCGCTCGCTCGCGGACACCGCGGTGAAGGCCTCCGTGGGGTCCTCCGTTGCGGCCACGGTTACCTCAACGCCGTGCTCGGCGGGCAGGAGCCGTCGTAGCCGCGTCGGCGTGTCCAGGGCGATGATCTTCCCGTGGTCGATGATCGCGATCCGGTCGCACAGCCGGTCTGCCTCGATCATGTCGTGGGTGGTGAGGATCAGGGTCGTGCCGCGCTCGCGCAGATCCACCATCGTGTCCCACAGGAACAGACGCGACTGGGGATCGAGGCCGGTGGTCGGCTCATCGAGGATCAGCAGGCGGGGCTCGTGCATCAGCGCCCGCGCGATCATCAGCCGCTGCGCCATCCCGCCCGAGTAGTTGTTCACGTGGTCGTTCTCGCGGCCGCCGAGGCCGAAGCGCGCCAGCAGCTCCCGGGCCCGCTCCCGGCGCTCGCGGCGCCCGGCCCCGAAGTAGGCGGCGTGGAAGGTCAGGTTCTCGAGTGCCGTCAGGGCCCGGTCCAGGTTGGACATCTGGGGAACGGCGGCGATCCGCAGCTTCGCCGACACGGGATCCACGCTCACGTCGACGCCGTCAACGAGCACGCGGCCGCTGGTGGGCTTCACACGTGTGGTGATCGTCCCGATCGTCGTCGTCTTGCCGGCGCCGTTGGGTCCGAGCAGGCCGAAGATCTCGCCCTCGAGCACCTCGAAGTCGACACCGGCCACGGCTTCGGGACCCTCCGCCTGGTAGCGCTTGTGCAGGTCCTCGACCCGCACCACGGCCACAGATTCGGTCACGCTCATCGCGACGGCCAGACTAGCGGTCGCGGTGGCCCGGGCGGATCGGTCGGGTATCCGCCGGGGCGTCGCTCTCCAGCCGCCGCAGTGCGGCCTGGTCAAGCGTCGCGCCGCGACTCGGCACCGTGACCGCCGGCGGCAGCTCGACGTGAAGCTCGTCGGCGTCGTCGAGCTGCGCGGTCGCCTCGAGCAGCGTGTAGCCGAGCACGTGCCCACCGAGTGCGCGGTCCTCGGTCACGAAGTGCAGATGTGAGCCGACGATCTCCAGGCCGCCGAGCGCATCGGGGAAGCGGAACCCGACCATCGTCCCGGTGACGCCGGCCAGGTCGGTGATCTGCTGGTGAGCGATCACCTCGGCCAACGGCGGGTACGGCGGCGACTGCTTGGGTACCGAGCGCACGCGGACGGCTCCGAACCGGCCGTCGATGCGGATCGCCGTCGGACGCGGGGCGGCGGCCACGCGCTCGCGCAGCCGGCGCTCGAGCTCGGCCTCTCCGAACGGGCCGCGCAGGTGCACGCGCGGCCCCGGCGAGAAACGCACCACCACCGCGTAGGGCGTCTTCGTCGACAGCTCGGGCGTGCTCAGCGTGCCGTCGAGCTCCGCCTTCCACGCGCGTCCGTCGAGCACGATCAGCTCACCATCGATCCGGTTCAGCGTCCCCAGCCCCAGGTCCCCGTGCTCAAGCAGGTCCCGCAGAGTGACGTCGCCCTCGAACGCGCCGGCGAGCAGGGCCTCGACCGTCGAGGTCTGAAACAGCTCGTGGTCGGGATGTTCCGGGCGCAGCTCGCGGTGTCGCAGCAGCTCGACGTGCAGCGCACCGAGGAACTCGAGCTCGCTCATCGCATGACCCTACGGCACATCTCACCTCGCCGGCACGGGTCCGCGCGTCAGCCTGTCCACGGACCGACGCCGCCGATCCGCTCGATCGTGATGTGGGTGATGAAGCCCGGCGGCGGATCGTCCATCGGCGGGAACTTGACGTCAGGTCCGAGATAGGTCCGCGCGAGTTGCTGCAACAGCTCCGGCGCGCCGCCTTCGGTGATCCGGGCGCGACCGTGGATGACCAGGTATTCGGCCAGGCCGATCGCATTGCGGCTTCCGGCCTCGATCGACAACGCCACCCGGGGATCGCGACGCATGTTGCGGACCTTGCGATGCTCGGGCAGATGCGCGGCGACGATCTCGTCGCCGTCCAGGCCCACCCATACGATCGACACCTGCGGGCGGCCGTCGGGCTCGAGCGTGACCAGGTGGGCGAGGCCGGCGGATTCCAGCACCGCGCGTGCCGACTCGGGCAGCGCGAGCACCGCTACGCGGAGCCGCCGGCGTCCAGCCAGCGGGTGAGCGCGCGGCGACCGACGAGCGTGACCGCGCCGTCGGCTGCGACCCAGTCCCTGGCCCGTAGCTCGCCCACCAGCCCGAGCGGATCCGCGGGCCCTGGACCGTCGCCGTGAACGGTGAGCAGGTGCGTGCCCGGCTCGACCGTCCAGCGCCCGGAGTCCAGGGCGGCCAGCGCCCGGCCCTGCTCCGGCGTGGGCATGTCGAGCGGGTGCGGACCGCTCGTACGCGCGTTGTCGGCGTCGGCCGTCCCCATCGGGCCCGTGCCCCACACCGGCAGGTCGGCACCCATCCCCTCGGCTTGGTCGCGCAGCCAACCGACGGCGTTGTCGACCCACTCCTTCGCCCGTTCGGGATCGACGCCGATCGCGCCGGCGATCTCATCCAGGTCCACTTGGGAGGCGCGCTCGCTCACCTCGCGGGCGATCGAGCGCATCATCTCCTCGAAGCTGTCGCGGTTCGGAAACTCATCGCTCATACCGCAATCATCGCAGGTGCGTACAGCGGGCCACGGCGGCCGGCCGAACTAGCGGCCCGTGGGCGCCGGCGCGATCTGGGTCGTGGCGTGGTAGCTCGACGCCACCACCGACCACGCCGGCTTCGGGTTGCCCTGGAGATCAAGTAGTCCCTTGTGGTCGAAGGGGGGATCGGGCAGCGGGTTGCCTCCGGCGAAGCCGGGACTCGCCGGGGTGTCCTGGAGCAGCGAGTAGATCGCCCCCGAGAGCCATGCCTTGGTTGCGAACACCGATAGGTGGTAGGCGACCGCGTCGGCCTGGAACTGGTAGGTGCCGTGCTCCTCGACCGGCCCGCCCCGGTCGCTCTCGAACCCGAACTCGGAGACGAAAAGAGCCTGGTGGGGATAACAGGACCGGAGGCTGTCGAGGAACGGGCCGAGCTGGTCGCGGTCGGACGTCGCCCCGAGTCCGGCGTCGTACCAGCCGAAGTACTCGTTGAGGCCGATCAGGTCGAGCGGCGCGTAGGCGGCCTGACACGACACCCCGGGCCAGTCACTGATCGCCATCCCCACCGGGCGGGTGGGGTCGGCCGCGTGGACCATCGTGGTCGTCGCGGCGATGTAGGTGCTCTCCGCATCGGTGGCCGGAGTCGGCAGCTCGTTGCCGATGCCCCAGATCGCGACCGACGGGTGGTTGTCGTTGATGATGACGTTGCTGCGGACCAATGCCTGGGCGCGGGCGATCCAGCTCGGCTGGTCCAGCACGTCCGCGACCACGGGAATGTCTGACCAGATCAGGACGCCCTCGCGATCCGCGAGCTCCTCCAGCTCGGGGTTCAGCGGGTCGGAGCGGATCACGGTCGCACCGAGCGCCTTGACCCATCCGAACAGCCGGGCCAGATGACCCGGATCCAAGGCCGCGCCGAGCTCGAGGTCCTGCTGGCGCACCTCCACGCCACGGAGGCTGAGCACACGGCCGTTGAGCGTGAGACGCCCGTCGGTGCTCACGCGGATCATTCGGATACCGCTGTAGGTGATGTAGCCGCCGAGTGGGCGCCCGCGCGCGTCCGACAGGGTCAACGCGGCGCGGTAGAGCGCCGGGTCCTCGAGCGACCAGAGATGCGGGTGGACGACCCGGGCGAACGCCTCGGTGCTCCACGTCGCGTGCGGCGCGACCGTTGCTGAGCCGAAGTCCAACCGTGCGCTCCCGTAGGCGCCGCGCAGTCGCACGAACTGCGGAGCATCGCTCGGGTTGCGCACGATCACCTGCTCCTGCACCGTCGCCGCGCAACCGGCGCAGCCGAGCAGCGGGCGCAGCTGCACCTGTGCGATGTCCGCGCGCTGCACTGCACGCAGGTAGACCTCGCCCAGGAGGCCGCCGTAGTTCCACCAGCCGCCCGTCGGCCCCGGCGGAAGGTCCGACGGCGACTTGCGGTTATCGACCCGCACGATCAGCCGATTCGTCCCGGCGCGGACGCCACGCAGGTCGAGCTCGAACGGCAGCTCCGCACCGACGTGCGTGCCGATCATCTGACCGTTGAGCCAGATCGTCGCCCGGTAGTTGACCGCTTCGAAGCGGACGATCCACCGCCGCGCGGCCTGGGGGACGTACCGCGCGAACGCGCCGGCCGGCGCTGTGAAGTCCCTCCGGTACCAGCCCACGCTCCCTTCCGTGCTCGGGGTGGAGTAGTCGCCCGCGTTGTCGGCGTTCGGCACCGTGACCGCCGACCAGCCGACGCTCGCTGCGACGTCGCGCCACCACCCCTGCGCGACGCCGACATCGGCCGGGTCGGGTCGGTACCACCAGGCGCCACCGAGGAGGTAGCGCCCGGTCTGCCCGTCTCGGTACAGAGCACCCTTGGTGGGAGGCTGGGCGCTGTACGCCAGCGCCGGCGCGGAGGCGACACCGGCAGCGAACAGCGCGAGCGCCGCCGCGACCAACGCCAGTGAGCGCGTCGGCCCGAGGAGACGTGGACGAACGTACGAGTCGCGCCGAAGGCCACTGCGAGTCACGGTGCCGATCCCGCTGCCCTGGGCCCGTTCGTTTCCCGTCCTTTGCAGCCGGATCGTGATGCGCTCCGCGCGTGCATCGGGCATACGGTCACCTCGACAATCGGTCATGTATGAGCTTGTACGTACCCATCGGGACGGGGCCCGCGTTTTGGCCGGTAGGGCCGGGGTACCTTCTGCCCCACGACGGTGCCGCCGGGTTGGCGGGCCGGTAAACGGAACGTAGGAGAGGAAGGAGAAGGCCGTGATCTGGGTCATTGTGGCCATCGCGGTTGTACTTGTATTGCTCGCAGCCGTGTTCATCGCGCGTCAGCGTCGCTCGGAGCAGCTCCGGGAAGGCTTTGGCCCGGAGTACGACCGGGTGCTCGCCGAGCGCGGCGATCAGCGGTCAGCCGAGACCGAGCTGGCCGAGCGCCGCGAGCGCCGCGACACATTCGAGATTCGTGAGCTGGACCGGTCGGTGCGCGCCGATTACCTCGAGCGCTGGAGGTGGACTCAGCGACGCTTCGTCGATGACCCCGCCGTCGCTGCCGCGGAGGCCGATCGTCTCGTCACCGAGGTCATGCACGACCGCGGCTATCCGGTGGACGAGAAGTTCGAGCAGCGTGCAGCCGACGTCTCGGTGGACCACCCGCTGGTGGTCGAGAACTATCGAGCGGGTTGGCGACGGTCGGGCGGCCTGGGTCGCCACCAGCGTCGCGATCTCACGCAGGGCCTGTTGTAAGTCGTGTCGTGGTGGGTGGTCGACCGACTCGCGGCCCGGCCGCTCGACCAGATGCTCCAGGCCTTGTTCCCCGGTGGCTGACCGAGGTCTGGGGCTCCGAGAACGTGCACTTCACTCCCTGAGGTGCGTCTCGATCGATCGGACATGCCCCGAATCGCTTGCCGTCGGGCTTGCAGCGCGCTAGCTTCGCTGTCATGGCGAGTCGGGCATTGCTCCGGGCTTCGGACTCCGACCGGGAACAGATCGTCGAGCGTCTTCACGTAGCGACGACGGAGGGCCGGTTGCGGGCGGACGAGCTCGATGAGCGAGTCGGGGCGGCATTCTCGGCCCGCACCTACGGCGAGCTCGACGCGCTCGTCGCGGATCTGCCGGTGCCGCCCCAGCGCGACAGCGGTCGTCCGAGCGTGCCGATGTGGGCCCGCGGGACGCTCGCCGTCGTGCTGCTGCTCGCCAGCCTCGGCGCGCTCGCCGGCGCGGGGCACCAGCCGCGATTCGGCCCCCGCATGATCGATGTACCGCCGCAGGACCGGGCCCAGTTCTTCGACGGTGTCCCGCACGCGCATCACGGCTTCGCGCCGATCATGACGTTGCCGGCGATGGCCGGACTGTTCCTCATCCTCGGACTGTGTGTCGCGCTCGGCTGGATCATCGTCCGGGATCGGCCGACCACGAGCCGATGAGCCGGCGGCGCTCCTGGACTAGGCCCGACGGGCCTCGTGAGCGGCTCGGGCGTGGGGTCGCCGACCAGTGCCGCCACCGTCTCCGGGAACGCCGCGGCGACGCCTGAGACAGCGCCCGCCGCCCCGCTCGCCAGGCCTTGGCGGATCACGCTCTCGGCGCCGATGAAGACGTCGAGCCCGGCGGCGGAGGCTTTCGACGATGATCGAGGGGGGCGGACGTCCGGTCAGGCGTGCAGCCCGTGATGGACACATACGACGCTCCAGCCCGCGTAGCGGTCCGCCTCGACCCCTCAGCGCACGTGGAACGGCCGGCTCGCCCGGCCTCGCCGGGGTGACGGTGCGTTCGGTCTGTGGCGCACTATGGTCCAGGTACCGATGAGCGCCGCGCAGGCAGTGATCCTCGACTTCAACGGCACTTTGGCCGAGGACGAGGCCGTGCTGATCGGGATCTACGAGGAGCTGCTGTGGGAGCACGGCGTGGCCTTCGACGGAGCCGAGTACCACCAGTTCGCGGGGATCCCGGATCACGACATGTTCGGGAAGCTGTTCGCAGCCCACGGGCGCACGCTCGAGCCCGACACTCTCGACCGCCTGTTGCAGGATCGCATCGCCCGCTACCGCTCCGCGGTGACGGACGACCACCCCGTCGCCGAGAACACGATCGATTTCGTGCGGACCGTGGCGGCCGAGGTGCCGGTGGCGATCGCGTCCGGCGCCTACCGGGCCGAGATCGAGCACGTCCTCGAGCTCGCCGGCGTGGCCCACCACTTCTCGATCATCGTCGCGATCGACGACGTCACGGAGGGCAAGCCACACCCGGAGAGCTTCATCACCGCCCTGGAGCGGATCAACCGCGAGCGGGGGGACGCCGAGGCGATCGCGCCCGAGCACACCGTCGTGCTCGAGGATGCGACAGATGGCGCGATGGCCGCGCAGGCCGCCGGCATGCGCTGCGTCGTCATCCGCGGCCGTGCCTACGACGAGCGCACCGGCGTCGCCGAGCTCGTCGTGGACCGTCTCACCGCTGAGCTGGCCAGAAAACTGCTCGACGGGTGAGATGACGGCCGAAGAGCGCGTCGCCGCTGCGATCGACACCGTGCCGGAACCGCGAGGCGCCCGCGGCTTCGAGCGGCTCGGTGGGGTCACCAACGACAACTTCAAGGTGCAGTCGCCGGCCGGAGAGTTCGTGGTTCGAGTCGCCTGCACGGACGCCGACCTGCTTGACATCGAAGCCGCGACCGGGCTGGCCAACTGCCGGCAGGCGTCGGCGCTCGGCATTGGGACGCCGTTCGTCGCGTGGCTGCCCTCTGAGCGGGTGGTGGTCATGCGCTTCCTCGAAGGGCGGACGCTGATGCCCGAGGGACACGCCCGACGGGCTGCGGCTGATCGACTACGACTACTCGGGGCAGAACGATCCCTGTTCGGACCTCGGCGACGCGTGGTCTGAGTCGCATCTCTCGCTCGAGCAGCTCGACGAGCTGACCGGGCACTACTTCGGCGAGGCCGACCCGGCGCTCGTCGCCCGGGCCCGGCTGTGGGCGCTGATGTCCAAGTACGGCTGGACCCTGTGGGCGGGGATTCGT
>Ga0208714_1000151_pt1 | contig 21542 bp, 27 predicted proteins | sample NGESurshal072012_3_FD_184461 | JGI IMG/M metagenome (GOLD analysis project Ga0208714, IMG submission 184461) | Arctic peat soil microbial communities from Barrow, Alaska - NGEE Surface sample 415-1 shallow-072012 (SPAdes) | ecosystem: Environmental > Terrestrial > Soil > Wetlands > Peat ... | reverse complement strand
CCCGCCACATCCGAACGATCCGTCGTCGGGTCCTCGCCGGTGCGCTGGCGCTGTTCGTCGCCACCTGGGTGTTCATCACACTCCAGCTGGTGACCGGACACGACCCGGCGCTGGCGAAGTCCGGCACGACATCGGCGGTCACGGCCGCCTCCTCGCCGGGCACATCGTCGTCAACGAGCGGTGTCTCGAGCACGGCCCTGAACACCTCATCGTCCGGCGCGTCCTCGTCGGGCAGCGGCACGTCTTCGTCGGGCAGCGGCACGTCCAGCGGCACCGCCAGCGGGAACAGCTCCTCGAGTGGCTCCTCGGTCACCACATCGCAGTCCTGAGCCGCGCCGCTGTCACAGAGCGCAGACAGGAGAATCCCCATGAATGGCCCCCAACCGCCGACTCTGATGAGTGAGTGCCGCGGGACGTTCCCGTGCTTCGGGTCCGAGTGCACGGTGATCGTGGACGGAGCGGGCGCCGAGGACGGCGTGGCGTTGGCGAAGCGGAGGCTGCTCGAGTGGCACGGGCAGTTCTCCCGCTTCGAGACCGACAGCGAGCTGTCCCGGCTGAACGCGGATCCACGCACTACGGTGCCGGTGAGCCCGTTGATGCGCCGGCTCCTCGAGGCGGTGGTCGAGGCCGCCCGGTCCACCGGCGGCCTCGTCGATGCGACGCTGGTGGGCGAGATCGAGCGGGCCGGATACGAGTCGCACTTCGACGGCGACTCGGTGCCGCTCGCCTCAGCGCTCCGGCTCGCGCCACCGCGCGTGCCCGGCGGGCCGAGTCCCACGGCTCGTTGGCGCGAGATCGAGGTGGACCGGCGGACGGGCACGGTCACCCGGCCCCCCGGCGTGGAGATCGACAGCGGCGGCCTGGCCAAGGGCGTGTTCGCCGACGAGCTCGCTGCGCTGCTGGCCGACTACGACCAGTTCGCGGTCGACTGCGCCGGCGACATCCGGCTCGGCGGGCGCGCGGGCACTCCCCGTGACGTCCACGTCGCCGGTCCGTTCGACGGCGCCACGCTCCACACGTTCGCCGTGGCCCGTGGCGCGGTCGCGACGAGCGGCATCGGCAAGCGGAGCTGGATCGACGGCGACGGTCGCCCGGCTCACCACCTGCTTGATCCCGCCACCGGTCGTCCCGCGTTCACCGGCATCGTGCAGGTGACGGCACTCGCCCCGACGGCGACGCGCGCGGAGATGCTGACCAAGTCGACGATCCTCGCGGGGCCGGCCGAGCTCCGCGAGCGGCTGGTGCACGGCGGTGTCGTCGTTCTCGACGACGGCAGCCACTGGGTGGTCGAGCCGCCGCCGGCCTAGGCCGGCGGGGCCGGAAGCGGCTGCTTCTCCCGTTCGCGACGCGGCCTCTGCGCCACTGCTGAATCGCCCGCGCCCGCCGGCGTCACCGGGGCGCGGGCCTCGATCCAGGCGCAGATGTCGTCCATCACCTGGTCCTGCTCGGGCTCGTTGAGGATCTCGTGGTAGAGCCCTTCATACGGCTTGAGGGTCTTGTCGGGGGAGCCGATCCGCTGGTTGAGCATCAGGCTGCCCTCGGGCGGGCAGAGCCCGTCGGCGGTTCCGTACATGATCAGGACAGGAACGCTGATCGCCGGCGCGCCGTCGGGAAACGACTCCACCGCCGCCACCATCTCCGCCGCGGTGCGGGCGGGCATCTTGCCGTGGTGGACGAGCGGGTCGGCCTCGTAGTCCTTGACGACCTCCGGATCGCGGCTGATCAGCGACGCGTCGATCTCGGTGACCGGCAGCCCCGGAGCGATCGCCGACAGCGCCTTCGCGATCATCCGGACGGCCGGTGAGGCGGCCTCGAGCGCGGCCAGCGGCCCGGACAGGATCAGGCCGTCCAGGTGGTCCTGGCGGCGCATCGCGTAGGCGACGGCGATGCAACCGCCCATGCTGTGGCCGAGCAGGAACAGCTCCAGGTCGGGATGCTCGCTCGCGGCGATCCGGATGAGCGAGTCGAGATCGGCGACGGCGTGATCCATGCGGTCGATGATCGGACGGCGGCCCTCGGAGCGGCCGTGACCGCGGTGATCGAGGGCGTAGACCGCGAAGCCCTCGTCGACGAAGCGCACAGCCACGTGGCGGTAGCGCGCGCTGTGCTCGCCGTAGCCGTGCGCGAGCACGATCACCGCGCGCGGTGGAGCCTCGGGAAGCCAACTCTGCCAGTAGATGCGCAGGCCGCCCACGCCGGTGAGCGACGACTCGCGCCAGGTGCTCACGCCGGCTCCTCCGCCCACGGCACGACGACCGCGTCCTCGTGGGGCGAGTCCCTGGCCACCACGTACTCGGCGGGGTCGGTGTCCGAGGCGTTCTCCAGCACGTGCGTCTCGCGCGGCGGCACGTACACGAGGTCGCGGGGGTCGAGCATCACCTGGTGCTCGAGGTGGTCGCCCCAGCGGACGAGCAACCGGCCCGAGAGCATGTACACGGCGCTCTCGCAGCCCTCGTGGTAATGCGGGCGCGAGCGCGCGCCGGGCGGTACCCGGAACACCGCCATGTAGATGTTCTGAGCCCCGGCGGTGGCCTGCGAGATCTCGGCGCCGCCGAGCACTCCGCGCGGCACGTCGCGCTCGGGTCCGGGCTTGATCACCTTCACCGGCCGCAGTCTATTCGGGTCCTCCGTCGCCCACACGCCGGGCGACCTGGATCTGCAACGGGGGCTGCGATGCGGCCTCGTGGTCGACCTGAAGCGTCGTGTGGTCGACGCCGAAACACTCCCCGAGCAGACGCTGGAGCGTCCGGCGCCGGTCGTGACAGTCATCACCCGCCCGCACGACGACGTGGGCCGAGAGCGCCGGGAACCCCGATGTGACCTCCCACACGTGCAGGTCGTGCACCTCGACGACGCCGGGCTGAGCGGCCAGCACCCGGCCGATCTGATCGGGGTCGAGTCCGGCCGGAGCGGCCTCCATGATGACCCGGCCGGAGGCGATGAGCAGGGAGAAGGCGGCATGCAGCATCAGCGCGGCGATCAGCAGCGAGGCGATCGGGTCGGCGCGGTCAAAGCCGGTGCTGAGAATGATCACGGCGGCCACGGCGGTGGCGATGAAGCCGTACAGGTCGGTGAGGATGTGGCGATAGGACCCCTCGACGTTGAGGCTGCGTGGGCCGCCGTAGCTCGGCCCGGCCAGGATCCGCGCGACGGCCAGGTTCACGACGATGCCCACGAGCGCCACCACCAGCACCGTCGCGCCGTGCACGGTCGGCGGCGAGATCAGCCGGACGATCGCGTCGTAGACGATCAGCAGCGCGAGCACAAGCAGGGTCACGCCGTTGGCCTGGGCGCTGAGAATCTCGGCCCGGCCGAGCCCGTACGTCATGGCGCCGCGGGCAGGGCGCGCGGCGAGCTTGGCAGCGGCCAGGGACAGGCCGAGCGCGGCGGCGTCGGTGAGCATGTGCGCCGAGTCGGACAGAAGCGCCAGGGAGGAGGCGAGCAGTCCGGCGACCACCTCGACCGTCATGAACGCGAGGATGATCCACAGCGCGATCCTCAGCGCTCCGCGCTCGGCGTGCCGGTGATCATGCGCGTGACCGTGAGCGTGATCGTGAGCCACAGGCAGATCGTAGGCCCGCGGGCGCCGTCACAGCAGCGCGGGCATCCTCAGTTGACCGACGGATCGGGCGGCATCCGCGCGATCAGCGCGTAGCTCCCGCCCTTGCGGGTCAGCACCCGCGGCCACAGCTCGCTCGCGGCCTGGGTGAAGGCGTCCTCGCGACGGGCGCGCTCGAGGATCCAGTCTCCACGCTCGAGCTCGGAATCGAGTTGGCCCGGTCCCCACCCGGCGTGCCCCACGAACGCTCGCCCGGCGCGCACGCCGGGGACGAGCTCGGCCGACGCCGCCACGCCGCCGAGCACGCCGACGTCGCCGAACGCGATCAGCGCCGCGTCGGTCGGGTCCTCGAACTCGGCCAGGATGATCACCGAGGAGGGCTGCACGGGGCCGCCGATGAACAGCGGCTCGGCGAGCTCGACGAGCTCTTCGATCTGCGGCACCGACTCGCCGACGCTCGTCTCCGAGGGGCGGTTGAGGACGAGTCCCAGCGCTCCCTCGTCAGTGTGCTCGACGACGAGCACGACCGTGCGCCAGAAGTTGGGGTCGAGCAGTCCCGGGCCGGCGATCAGCAGCTGTCCCCGGACCGGTTCCATCACCGGGCCTGGGCGCCGTCCAAGCGTCTGAGGGCTGACTCGGCCAGCTCAATCGCCTCCGCGGCTTCGGCGCCGCGCTCGAGGTCGAGGCTCGCGAGCTCGGCGACCACCTCGAACAGGTCCATGGCCAGGCAGACTTGCGTGTCCATCGACCCGTCGGATCGCCGGGCGTGGTACAGGTCGTTCTCGCGCCACACGAGAATCTTTGCACCGGTGCTTGCTCTGAGCGTGAGTTCCATCCCTCGGGCCCGTGCGGGGTCGCTGATGCTCCGCGCGGCCCCAGCCCCGCGTCCCCGGGACCGAGATGGCAACGTAGCAGAGCCGATCTGCGGGCGGCGACCGTGTGGTCAGAGCCCGAATGAGCGTCCCAGGATCTCCTTCATGATCTCGTCGGTGCCGCCGCCGATCGGGCCCAGACGAGCGTCTCGGGCGGCGCGCTCGATCTCGTATTCGGACATGTAGCCGGCGCCGCCGTGGATCTGCAGGCATGTGTCCATCACGTCGAAGGCCGACCGCTGGGTGGCCAGCTTGGCGATCGTCACCTCTTTGACGACATCCTCTCCGGCGACGTAGCGGCGCAGCGCCGCGTAGGTGACGTCGCGGCCGGCCTCGATCGTGGTCGCGATCTCGGCCAGCTTGTGGCGGATCGCCTGGTGATGCCCGATCGGCTTGCCGAAGGCCCGGCGTTCGAGCGCGAAGCGCAGCGTCTTCTCGAACGCCGCCTGCATCCCGCCGACGGCGCCCAGTGCCATCAGCAGCCGCTCCCACTGGAAGTTGGCCATGATCAGGTAGAAGCCGGCGTTCTCCTCGCCGAGCAGGTTCTCCTCAGGGACGAACACGTCGTCGAAGGTGATGTGGGCCGTATCGGATGCGTGCCAGCCCAGCTTCTCGATCGCCGTCGACTCGATGCCCTCGCCGCGCTCGATGAGCAGGAACGAGAGGCCACGATGGCCGCCCTCCTGGGTCGTCTTGACCGCGGTGAGGATCACGTCTGCGCGCACGCCGCCGGTGATGAACATCTTCGCGCCGTTGACGACGTAGCCGCCGTCGACCTTGCGCGCGAACGTCCGGATCGACGCCACATCGGAGCCGGCGTCGGGCTCGGTGATGGCGAGCGCGGCGATCGTCTCGCCCCGGATGCCGGGGACGAGGTAGCGCTGCTTCTGCACCTCGGTGCCGAACTGCCAGATCGGCGGCAGCGCGATCCCGCCGTGGGCCCCGATCCCGGCCGCGAGGCCGCCCGAGCCGCACCGGGCGAGCTCCTCGACGAACACCGCGTCGGCGACCACGTCGCCGTCGCCGCCATACTCGCGGGGGAACTTGAGTCCGATGTACCCGAGCTCGGCCAGGCGCCCGAACAGCTCGTTGGGAAACCATCGCGCCGCTTCCCATTCGGTCGCGTGCGGATATAGCTCCGCTTGGACGAAGCTGCGCACCGCGGCCCGGAAATCCTCGTGCTCGAGGGTGAACGGCGGCAGCGGCCGGCGGTTCGCGCTGGCGCCGGCGCCGCCCTTCTCGGACAGGCTCGTGGAGCTCACTCGTGGATCTCGCTACGCGCTCGGCGGCCAGGTCGGCGCGGACGGAGTGTCCAGCTCTGAGCCGCGCCGGAGCGCTCCGGGCTCGAGGCCCTCCTTGCGGTGGCGCAGGTCGAGGTAGATCACGGCCGTGATCGCGGCGAGCAGGGGATACGTGAGGACGTTGGAGACGATCGTGGCCATGCCCGAGAGCACGATCACGACGCCGACGCTGTTCACGTGGCCGCCGGACTCGATCGCGGCCACCACAGCCGTGATCACGAGGTCGACGGCGATGATCAGGACCACGCCGACGATCAACGCCCCGAGCGTCGGCCACCAGCGCCCGCTCACCAGCTCCCGCGAGCGCGCCAGCGCCGCCGGGCCCGCGATGCCCTCGAACATCAGGACCGGCACCGCCACGGAGAGCGCGACGAGCAGGTAGACCCCGGGGATCACGAACAGGATGAAGCCGACCAGCACGACCAGGCTGGTGAGTAGCGCGAGCCACAGCAGGGGCGCGAGGCGGTCGGCGGCGTACTCGAGTGACTGCCGCCAGCCGCTGGGATGGCCGACGTAGGCGTCGATCAGCCCGCGCGAGAGCGCGCCGATCACCAGCGCCGCCGCGACGAAGCGGAGCACGATCGTGACGACGATCCAGGCCCCGCCGACTGTCCCGACAGGCGCATAGAGCGATCCGTCGTGCGCGTACACGCCGCTGGGCAGCGAGGCGGCGAACACGATCCGGTCGACCACCTCGACCGGGACGATGATCAGGGCGACGAGCTTCCACAGCTCGACCGCCCGCGCGCGATAGAGCTTCAGCGCCGCGTCCAGGATCTCGCCGATCCCGAGCGGCCTGGCACCACCACCGGTCGCGGGCCCCGCTCCCATGGCGCGAACGATATCCGCAGCGGTCCTCGTCGGATCCGTTCGTTCTCAGAGCCCGTACGAGCGCCCGATGACCTCGAGCATGACCTCGTCGGTCCCGGCGCCGATCCGGTTCAGCCGCAGGTCGCGCCAGGACCGCTCGATCCCGTACTCCTTCATGTAGCCGGCGCCGCCGTGGATCTGGATGCACTCGTCGGCGACCTCGACGGAGATCCGGGCGGCGTACAGCTTGGCCATCGAGATCTCGCGCACCGGGTACTCGCCGTTCTGCAGCCGCCAGGCCGTCGTGTAGACCATCTGCCGGGCGGTCTCGATCTTGGTCGCCATGTCGGCGAACTTGTGGCGAATCACCTGGAACTGCCCGATCGAGCGCCCGAAGGCCTTGCGCTGCTTGGCGTATTCGAGCGTCTGGTCGAAGGCGTGCTGGGCACCGGCGACACAGCCGGCGGCGCCGATCAGGCGCTCGCCCTGGAGCTCCCACATGATGTGGTAGAAGCCCTTGCCGACCTGGCCGAGCACGGCCGAGGCCGGCACGCGGACGTCCTGGAAGGCGAGCAGCGCGGTGTCGGAGGCGTGCATGCCGAGCTTCTGGAGGCGCTTCTCGCGGATCACCCCGGGCGCGTCCATCGGGACCAGGAACAGCGTGAACCCGTCGTAGCCGGCGTTGGGGTCGGTCTTGGTCACGAGCACGATCACGTCGGCGCGGTGGCCGTTGGTGATGTACGTCTTGGACCCGTTGATCACGTACTCGTCGCCGTCCTGGACGGCGCGCGTCTTGATGCCGGCGACGTCGGAGCCGGCGTCGGGCTCGGTGATGCCGAGGCAGAGGATCTTCGTCCCGGCGATCGCCGGCGCCGCCCACTCCTGCTTCTGCTCCTCGGTGCCGAAGGCGAGGATCGGCGGCATCGCCATGTCGGTCTGGACTGCGAGTCCCATCGCCAGGCCGCCGCAGTGCGCGTGGACCATCTCCTCGGCGAGCACGAGGCTGGTGTAGTAGTCGCCGCCCTGGCCGCCGTACTGCTCGGGCTTGTCGAGGCCGAGGAAGCCGAGCTCGCCCATGCGCCGGAACACCCAATCCGGGAAGGTCTTCTCCTCCCACTCGTCCGCGTGCGGCTGTAGCTCCTTGATCACGAAGCGGCGGATCGACTCACGCAGCTGCTCGTGCTCGTCGGCGAAGATGAAATGTCGGCGCTGGGATGCGAAGTCGGGCTTGAGGACGTCGGCGCTGGCCATATGGCGGTTCTCCTGTGCGATCGCGGACGGCGGCGGACGGCGCGGCGGACCGTAGCGGAGCGCCGGCGAAAAGTAAACAGTAGGACTTCTTACTTCTCACTTGACGACGGTCGCGGGCGATCACGCGTAGGCTTCCGCGCATGCCCCTGGACACACTCCGCTATGACGTCGCCGAGAGCGGCGTGGCGACCATCGCCCTGGATCAACCCGACACCCGGAACGCGCTGTCGAATGAGCTGCTGAGCGACCTCGCCGCGGCGCTCGCCGGCGCCCGCGACGATCCCGCCGTCCGCTGCGTGGTGCTCACCTCCACGCACGAGAAGGTGTTCTCGAGTGGCGGCAACCTGGCCGGGTTCGCCGCCGAGGTGCCGCTCGTGCACAAGCACTTCGGCACCGACCTGTTCCCGCGCGTGTTCCGTCTGCTCGGCGAGCTCGGCAAGCCCTCGATCTGCGCCGCCAACGGCCATGTGCTGGCCGGCGCGCTCGGACTCGCGCTGGCCTGCGACCTGATCGTGGCCAAGGAGGGTGTCCGCTTCGGCACCCCCGAGATCAACGTCGGCGTGTTCCCGTTCATGATCATGGCGCTGATCTACCGCAACGTCGGGCGCAAGAAGACCAACGAGCTGCTGCTGCTCGGGGAGCAGATCTCCGCTGAGGAGGCCGAGCGGATCGGGATCGTCAACCGGGTGCTGCCGGCCGATCGGTTCGACGCCGGCGTCGCCGAGTGGGCGGAGCGGCTGGCCGGCAAGTCGCCGGTGCTGATGAAGCTGGGCAAGGACGCGATGTTCCGCCAACAGGACATGGCGTTCGCCGACGCCCTCGACTTCCTGCGCTCCCAGCTGACGATCGCGTTCTCGACCGAGGACATCCAGGAGGGCGTCAAGGCCTTCTTCGAGAAGCGCGATCCGGTGTGGAGGGGTCGCTGAGCGCGGCCGGACCCGCGTGAGCGCCTTGACGGCAGCGCCGGGCGCCTGCCAAAGTGAGAAGTAGAACGTCTCACTTCTCACTGTTCCCGTCCCCGAAGACTCGAGACCATGACCACAGATGCCCCCACCGCCGGTCTGCTCCGTCCGCTCGCCGATGACCTCGCCGCGCGCCGCGCGCGGATCAAACAAGGGGGCGGTCCGGAGAAGATCGCCGCCCAGCACGCGCGCGAGAAGCTGACCGCACGCGAGCGGTTGGAGCTGCTGATCGACGCGGGCACCTGGACCGAGCTCGGGATCCACGCCCGGCCGCACTTCTCCGCCCGGGCGATGGACGGGAAGGACGCGCCGGCGGACGGGGTGATCACCGGCTACGGCAAGATCGACGGTCGCCTGACCGCGGTCGCCGCCTACGACTTCACGGTGATGGCGGGGTCGATGGGGATGACCGGCGAGCTCAAGGTCGGCCGCCTGCGCGAGCTCGCGCTGACCAAGCGGATCCCCTTCGTGTGGCTGCTGGACTCGGCCGGCGCGCGGATCCAGGAGGCGGTGGGGTCGCTGTTCGCCGGTTCCGGGCACCTGTTCCGCGAGGAGGTCGTCAACTCGGGCGTGATCCCCCAGGTCGCGGCGCTGATGGGGCCGTGCGCGGCCGGGACGGCGTACATCCCGGGGCTGGCCGACTTCGTCCCGATGGTCAAGGGCCGCGGCTCGATGGCGCTGGCCGGCCCGCACCTCGTGCGGGCGGCGGTGGGCGAGGACGTGACCCAGGAGGAGCTCGGCGGCTCACGCGTGCACTGTCGCAAGTCCGGGGTCGGCGACCTCGAGGTGGCCGACGACCAGGAGTGCATCCAGAAGATCAAGGACTACCTGGCCTACTTCCCCCAGAACTGCGAGCAGCCGCCGCCGATCGCGGCCAGCGAGGACCCGATCGACCGCGGCGACGAGGCGCTGCTCGACGTGCTGCCGGAGTCCAACCGCAAGCCCTACGACATGTACGAGGTGATCCGGCGGATCGTCGACGACGGCGTCTACTTCGACATGAAGCCGCAGTTCGCCAAGACGATCATCACCTGCCTGGGCCGCTTCGGCGGCCGGCCGGCGGGGATCGTGGCCAACCAGCCCAAGCAGCTCGGCGGGATCCTCGACAACGACTCCGCCGACAAGGCGGCGCGGTTCATCAACCTGTGCAACGCGTACGGGATCCCGCTCGTCTTCCTCCAGGACGTCCCCGGGTTCATGGTCGGGACGAAAGTGGAGGAGGCGGGCATCATCCGCCACGGCGCCAAGATGCTCTATGCGACGGCGAACGCCACCGTCCCCAAGATCACGGTGATCCTGCGCAAGGCCTACGGCGCCGGCTATTACGTGATGTGCGGGCGCGCGTACGAGCCCGATCTGATCGTCGCCTGGCCGAGCGCAGAGATCAGCGTGATGGGCGCCGAGGGCGCGGTCGAGATCATCTTCCGCAAGCAGGTCGAGGCGGCCGAGGATCCCGCCGCCAAGCGACAGGAGCTGATCGACGAGTTCCGCAAGATCATCGACGTCTACATCGCGGCCGGCAACGACATGATCGACGACGTGATCGATCCCCGTGAGACCCGCCCGACGATCTGCCGGGCGCTGGAGATGGCGGCCGGCAAGCAGGTCGAGCGTCCCTACAAGCGATCAGGAGTGGTGCCGGTATGAAGCCAGCTGTCATCTGCTGCGCGATCTCGGGCGCGATCGCCAATCGCGACCAGTGCCCGGCGATCCCCTACGCGCCCGGGGAGTACGCCGCCGAGGCGCGGCGGATCGTCGACGAGGGGGGCGTCCACATCCATATCCACGCGCGCAAGCCCGACGGCTCGCCGAGCTACGAGATCGAGGACTTCCACGCGATCAAGGAGGCGATCACGGCCGAGATCGGCGACCGCGCGATCATCAACTTCTCGACGGGGACGATCGGCGTTTCGATCGAGAGGCGCGTCGCGTACCTGGAGGCGTGCCGGCCCGAGGTGGCGGCGCTCAACATGGGGTCGCTCAACTACGCCAAGTATTCGCGCAGTCGCAAGGACTTCGTGTTCCAGTTCGTGTTCGCGAACCCGTTCGACGAGATCATCGAGCTCCTGCGCGCGATGCGGCGGCTGGGGATCAAGCCCGAGCACGAGTGCTTCGACATCGGGCATGTCGCCTCGCTCGACCCTCTGGTCGACATGGGACTACTGGAGTCGCCGCTGCACGCCGATTTCGTGATGGGCGTCGTCGGCGGCGTGCCCGCGACCGCTCGCAACGTGGCCGCGATGGCCGACAACATGCCGGTCGGGGGAGGTGGGGGGGTGCCGAATCACTGGGGCGTGATCGGGATCGGCCGCGACCAATGGATGATGGTCGCCGCCGCGCTCACGCTCGGCGGCTCGATCCGGGTCGGGCTGGAGGACAACTTCTACCTCCCGAACGGGGACATGGCCCGCTCCAACGGCGAGCTGATCGCCAAGGCCCGGCAGCTGACCGAGGACGCCGGCCGGCGGCCGGCCACGGTCGAGGAGGCGCGGGAGATGCTGGGGATCGCGACCCGGGAGGCACAGCCGGCATGAGTCTCCCGCTGGCGGGCCTCAAGGTGCTGGATCTCTCCCGCCTCCTTCCCGGAGGCTTCTGCTCGCTGATGCTGGCCGACTTCGGGGCCGACGTGATCAAGGTCGAGGACACCGGCCCGGGCGACTACGTGCGCTGGTCGCCGCCCTACTACGAGGGCGCCGACGAGACCGCGCGCGGCGCCCTGTTCCTGTCGCTGAACCGGGGCAAGCGTTCGATCCGGCTCGACCTCAAGTCCGAGCCGGGCAAGCAGGTGCTGCTGCGCCTGGTCCGGGACGCCGACGTGCTGCTCGAGTCCTTCCGGCCCGGCGTGCTCGACCGCCTCGGGGTCGGCTACGAGCGCCTGCGCGAGGAGAACCCGCGGCTCATCTACTGCGCCATCACCGGCTACGGCCAGGACGGTCCCAACCGCGACCGCTCCGGCCACGATATGAACTACCTGGGCCTGAACGGGGTCCTCGGGCTGACCGGCGACGCCGACGGGCCGCCCGTGCAGTCGGGCGCGCAGATCGCCGACCTCGGCGGCGGCGGGATGATGGGCGTGATCGGGATCCTGGTCGCGCTCCACGAGCGCGAGCGCTCAGGCGAAGGCCAGCTGGTCGACTGCTCGATGTTCGACGGCGCGCTGTCGTGGCTGGGGATGGTGGCGGCGGCGGCGTTCGCCGCCGGTCGCGCCGACCGCCGCGGCGAGAACATGCTCGCCGGTGCGCTGATCTGTTATCGGCCCTACCGCTGTGCCGACGGTTACGTCACGCTCGGCGCGCTGGAGCCGAAGTTCTGGAGCGCGTTCTGTCGCGGGGTCGGGCGCGAGGATCTGCTCGGCCACGCGTTTGACCGGCCGGGAACCCCGGCGCACCACGAGCTCGAGGCGATCTTCGCCGAGCGCACCCGCGAGCAGTGGCGCCTGTTCGCGTCGGAGAACGACTGCTGCCTGGAGCCCGTGCTGGACCTCGACGAGGTGCTCGACTCCGAGCTCGTGCGCGCGCGCGAGATGGTCGTCGAGCTGAGCCAGCCGGGCGCCGATCGCCCGGTGAAGCTGCTCGGCGTGCCGATCAAGCTCAGCCGCACGCCGGGCGATCCCACCCGGGCCCCGGGTCCCCGCCTCGGCGAGGACACCGAGGCCGTGCTGGCCGCGGCCGGGTTCGGCGCCGCGGAGATCGCCGCGCTGGCCGAGGCGGGTGCGATCGCCGGACCGGCGCGGGACGTCCGAGGGTCGTTCCTGTCCTCATGAGCTCCACTGCTGCCGGCATGCTCAAGATGAGCGAGCTCGCTGAGCAGTCGGGGGTGAGCGCGGGGACGATCAAGCACTACCTGCGCGAGGGGCTGCTGGTCGACGGCGGCGAGGTCCTGCGCACGAGCCGGAACATGGCCTACTACCCGCAGGACTATGTCGAGCGGATCCGGCTGATCAAGCGTCTGCAGGAGGAGCGGTTCATGCCGCTGCGGGTGATCCGAGAGGTGATGGCCACCGATCCCGAGCGGGCGGCCAAGATGATCGAGCTCGAGGACCGGATCCTCGATCGCGCGATCGCCGCGCGTGAAGGGGCCCGCGTCTCCCGTGCGCAGGTGCGCCGCGACTACGACGTGCCGCAGAACGTGCTGCGCCGGCTCGAGGAGCTCGGTGTGCTCACGCCCAACTCACGGGGCTACGACGCCGACGACGTGAAGATCATCGAGGCGATGTCGCGCTTCCGGGCCGGCGGCTACGACGAGGCGCTGGGGTTCACCGTGTACGACACGCTGCGTTACCGCGAGGCGCTGGAGCCACTCGTGGACGAGGAGGTGCGGGTGCTGCTCGACCGCTTCGCCGGTGAGGTGGAGGCCGACCGGGCGGTGGAGATCCTCGCCTCCGGCGCCGAGCCGCTGCGCGACCTGGTCGGGGCGATGCACTCCAAGCTGCTGATGTCGGCGCTGCGGCGTCAGCGCGGCCTCGACGCGGCGGGCTGAGCCGCTACCACCGAACGTCGTGCTCCTCCATCACGCCGTAGCCCTCGGCGAGCTCGATCCCGCCCGGTAGCGCGCCGGCGAAGGTCCCGAACGGCTGGCGGTAGGAGCTGCGAACGAGCAGCAGGTTCCGACGGTGCTCGCGCACCGCCTCGGACCGGAAGCGCAGCGAGCCGCCGTCGGCGATGCTCACGCCCGAGAGATCATCGGCGAAGGCGCACGGCCCGGCCTCGGCCGCGACGCCGTCGACCCAGATCGTCCGCTCGCTCCGCTCAGGCGGGTCGTTGACCCCGGCGACGAGATTCCAGGCCAGCTCGCGGCCGTCGCCGGCCCGGCCGACGCCCGCCGACCAGCGCCAGTGCGTGTGGCGCTCGTAGTAGGCGGCGGTGTCATCGATCACCGCGTGGCCCACCAGGGCGTGCGTGACCCCGTCGATGCGGACGCCGCCGCGCGCGACCACGCCGCCCTGCTTGCGGGTCCAGGCGTATGCGGCGCCGCTGCGGCACACCGCCTCGATGCCGGCACTCTCCTCCAGCGCGAGGTCGATCTCGATCCCGTGATCCCGCACCTGCGCCCGGCCTGACTCGATCCTCACGCCTCCGCGCCCGGTCACGGTCCGCTCGTGCAGCCGCTCGGCTCGGCGGTCCCAGACGGCCCAGAACGCCTGGCGGGCGGGGCCGATCCGGACGGCGGCCAAGCACAGCATCAGCTCGGGTCCGTAGACCCCGACGTAGCGCCACGCTTTGAGCGGGCGCCCTCCCCGCCGGGGCGGCATCGGCGCCGGCGGCAGCGGAAGCCCGGCCAGCGCCGGCGGCCGGATGTCCCCGAAGCGGCCGCGGTAGGGGAGCGGGAGGGCATCCATGGGTGTGACGGGTATAACAACAGCCGGCGGCGTTATGCTTGAGGGCCGACTGACTGACCGGTCAATCGACTTAAGTGAGGTTCTGTGCGCGCCGGTGCCGTCCAGCTCAATTCGACCGCCGACACCGCCCGCAACCTGGAGACGGCCGACCGTCTCGTCCGGGCCGCGGCGGCCGACGGCGCCGAGCTGGTCGCATTGCCCGAGAAGTGGAGCGTCCTCGGCACGCCGGCTCAGATCGCCGCCGGCGCGGAGCCTCTCGACGGCCCGGCGATCAGCTGGGCCCGGGATGTCGCCCGCGAGCTCTCGATCGACCTCGTCGCCGGGTCGATCGCCGAGCGCGTCGAGGGCCAGGACAAGACCTCGAACACGAGCGTGCACGTCCGGCCCGACGGCGAGCTGGCCGGCGTCTATCGAAAGATCCACATGTTCGACGTCGAGGTCGACGGGGTGCAGTACCGCGAGTCCGAAGGGGAACAGCCGGGCGAGGAGATCGTCGTCTCGGCGCTGGCCTGCGGCACCCCGGTGGGAATGAGCGTGTGTTACGACCTGCGCTTCCCCGAGCTGTTCCGGATCCTCGCCCTCCGCGGCGCGGAGATCGTCGTTGCGCCGAGCGCGTTCACGCTCGCCACCACCCGCGATCACTGGGCCGTGCTGGTGCGGTCGCGCGCGATCGAGAACCAGTGCTTCGTGATTGCGCCCAACCAGATCGGCACCCACGCACCCGGCATGCGCTCCGGTGGCCGGTCGATGATCGTCGACCCGTGGGGCTTGGTGCTGGCGAGCGCCCCGGACACCGAGGCCGCGATCGTCGCCGAGCTCGACCTGGGGACCCTGCGCGACATCCGGCGCCGGCTGCCGTCGCTGGCCAACCGGCGTCCCGGGGCCTACCGGTGGGAGGCCTGATGGCGCGCGCGCTGGCGACGGCGGTCGACAAGCGGCGATTGATCCTCGACGCCGCGGTGCGGGTGTTCGCCCGTCAGGGCTTCCACACGTGCCGGGTGTCGGACATCGCCGATGAGGCCGGCGTCGCCTACGGCCTCGTCTACCACTATTTCTCCTCCAAGGACGAGATCCTCGACACGCTGTTCCTCGAGCGCTGGAGCGTGATGCTCGCCGCGATCGCCGAGGCCGACGCGTCCGAGCAGGAGCCGCGCGACAAGCTCCGGGCGATCGCCGCCTTCATCATCGAGTCCTATCGCCACGACCCCGAGCTGATGAAGGTCATCATCGTCGAGGTCACGCGCGCCGCCAACACGTTCGGCCGCACCCATCTGGCCACGATTCGCGACGCCTACGCGCAGATCGCCGGGATCGTCGCCCGGGCCCAGTCCATGGGCGTGTTCCGGCCCGAGATCACCCCTGAGTTCGCGGCCCTCGCGTTCTACGGGGCGATCGAGCAGGTGCTGACGGGGTGGATCTTCGACAGCGTGCCGGTCGGCGACGATGCGCTCGAGCGGGCCAAGACGCTCATCGTCGAGACGATCTGCCGCGGTCTCGAGCGCTGAGGTCAGACGACATGCCGACACGGTTCGCGCGGCGGTGTGTGATTGAATGCTCCCGCGATGACGGAAAGCCCACTTGTCAAGCGGCTTCTGTGGTCGGGGCTTCTCGCGGGGATGGGTGCGCTCGCGACGATCGCTTCGACCCGGCTGGCTGCCGTGATTTGGGTTCGCGTATTCGGGGAAGAGCCCCCCGAGTGAGCGAAGAGCGCCCGAGCCCCTGGCACGAGGATCCACCGCCGGCGACCGAGCCCGCCGCGCCGGCCGAGGCTGCGGTGCCGGCCACCGAGCCCGCCGGGCCGGCTGAGCCGCCGACCGCCTTGACGCCGCCCGCGCCGGCGCCGGTCGAGCCGCCGACCGCCGTCACGCCGCCCGAGCCGCCCACCGCGGTCGGCCCGCCCGAGCCCGCCCGCGCGGTCGCGCCCGGCCCGCCAGACCCCAAGCCCTCCGCCTTCGCGCCGCCCCCGCCACCCGCCCCGGTGGCGCCGCCGCCGCTCGGCGCCGGCACCGCGCCGGCCGGTCCGACCAAGCCGCTGCCCTCCGAGCGCCCCGAGGTCGCGGTCGGTGCCGCGTTCGCCGGCGGGCTCATCCTGGCTTTGATCCTGAGACGCCTTGCCCGCTGAGAACAACAGGCAGGAGACCATCGCGACCGCGGTGACCGAGGTCTCCGATCGCATGACGCTGTTGGTGCGCGAGGAGATCGAGCTGGCCAAGGCGGAGGTGACCGAGAAGGTCACGAAGCTGGCCACAGGGGCCGCCGCCGTGGCCGCAGGCGCCGTGTTCGGCGTCTTCGCGGTCGTGTTCCTGCTGCTGACCCTGGCCTGGGGGCTGAACTCGCTGATCGGCAGCATCTGGCTCGGCTTCCTGATCGTGCTGATCCTGCTCCTGGTCATGACCGCGGGCGCGTTCCTGTTCGCGCGCAAGAAGCTGCAGGTCGGCGCGCCGGTGCCGCAGATGGCGATCGACGAGGCCAAGAAGATCCGCGCCAGCGTCAAAACCGAGACGCATCCGTAGATGCCGCAGCCCGCGCGCACCCGGACCCCGGAAGAGATCCGGGACTCGATCGAGCAGAACCGGCAGGAGCTTGTCGTCTCGATCGACAAGCTGCGGGCCGAGGTCGTCACGCTGACCGATTGGCGCAGCCAGATCGCCGCCCATCAGCAGCAGGTGACGATCGGCGCCGGTGTGGCCGGGTTCGTGCTCGGCGGCGGCATCGCCGCGCTCGGATCGCTCGTGTTCGGGCGCAAGGCGCGGCGCGAGCGTCGCGGGCTGCGCAAGTAGCAGCCGGACTCGGCGGGCCAGGCGCGGCCGGGCGTGGCCGCGCTACGCGTGTGGGGTCGGCCGCATGCGGGCCAGGGGGCGGCGACGCTCGCGGCTGCGCCGGCGCCCGGCGCTGCGCTCCATCCGGTGGGACCGCATCAGGTCGGCGTCCCCGCGTGCAGCGGCGGCGCAGAGCGAGATCACCAGCATCAGCAGCGCGATCCAGACGACTCCGACCAGCAGTAGAACCGGGACGAGGTTCATCGCATGACTCCTGGCGCGTGCATTCCCCTGGGCGCCGGAAAGCTAACCCGCCGGGTCAGACGGCTCGGGCGCAGCGGCTCACATGAACGAGCTGGGCAGCGCGCCGGCGCCGAGCAATCCGGGCCCGACGTGGGTGCCGATCACCGGGCCGATCTCCGACACGACGACAGGGTCGCCGCCGAAGATCTCACGTCCCCGGGCGACCAGCTCGGCCGCCTCCCTGGGCGCCTGGATGTGCTGCACCATCCAGGCGTCGGCGCCGTCGTCGCGGCGGGAACGCAGCAGGTCGACCATGCGCTCGAACGCGCGCCGCGAGGTCCGGACGCGCTCGACGGGCGCGATCTCCGACTCGACCGTGAGGATCGGCTTGATCTTCAACGCCGCGCCGACCCAGGCCTGGGCGCCGGCGATCCGGCCGCCGCGGCGCAGGTACTCGAGCGTGTCGATCGCGAACCACATCTTCAGCTGCGCCCGGGCATCGTGCGCGTGCTGCGCCACGGCGGATCCGTCGGATCCCCGGGCCGCCTCGGCGGCGGCGGCGAGCATCACCAGCCCCTGGCCGCCGCACGCGGTCTGAGAGTCGACCACGTGGACGCGCTCGGCGCGGTCTCCGAGCTGCCCGCGGGCCTGCGCGGCCGAGTCCACGGTGCCCGACATCCCGCCGGCGAGATGGATCGAGACGATGTCGTCGCCGGCGTCGAGGATCGGCTCGTAGACGGCCAGGAAGTCGCCGATCGAGGGCTGCGAGGTGCTCGGCAGCTCGGCCGCCGTGCGCAGGCCCTCGTAGTAGGCGTCGTAGTCGGTGATGTCGCTCTCGCGCTGCACGACGTCGCCCGAATGGACGTACAGACTCACCTCGCGGATGCCGTTCTGGTCAAGCAGCGCGCGCGGGAGGTAATGGCAGGTATCGGAAACGACTACGACCGGCATCCCGGCGCCACCCTAGCAGCGGTCGCCGCCGGCGCACGGGCGTGCAGCCGTCCACGCCCGGGCGCGAAGCGACACTAGACTGGCGGCGCTGATGGCGCGCACTCTGATCACCGGGGCCACGGGACTGATCGGCTCGCACGTGGCGCGTGCACTGGTGGAGCGCGGCGACGACCTGCGTGCGACGGTGCGCCAGGCGTCGAGGACCGAGACGCTGACGGCGCTCGACGTGCACACCGTGCGGGCCGACATCCTCGATCGCCGCTCGCTTCGCCGCGCGATGCAGGGCGTCGATCGCGTGTTCCATGTTGCCGGCACGACGCGGCTCAACCTTCCGCGCGAGCGGCTGTTCGCCGTCAACGTCGAAGGCACGCGGATCGTGCTCGAGGAGGCGCTCCGCGCCGACGTCGAGGGCGTGGTCTACACGTCCTCGGTGGCGGCGATTGGACCCGCCCCGCCCGGATCGACCGCCGACGAGCGTCAGGTGTTCAACACCGGGCGCCACGGACTTCCCTACGTCGACTCCAAGCACGAGGCCGAGGTCGAGGCGCTGCGGTTCGTCGCCCGCGGCCTCCCGCTGGTGATCGTCAACCCGGCTCACGTGCTGGGGCCGGGGGATCGCGGTCGCTCCTCGACGACGCTCGTGCGCCGCTTCATGCGCCGCGAGATCCCGGCCTACGTGAACGGGACGATCAACATCGTCGGCGTCGAGGACGTGGCCCGCGGGCACCTGCTCGCCGACGAGGTCGGCAAGGTCGGCGAGCGCTACATCCTCGGCAACCGGAACTTCACGCTGGACCGCCTGTTCGCCGACCTCGCGCGGCTGACCGGAATCGAGCCGCCGCTGGTGAAGCTGCCGCTGCCGGTCGCACTGGCCCTGGCCCGGACGGCCGGCGGCGTGCCCGGCGTCCATATGCCCTCAGCGATCGATATCCGCGCCGCGTCGCTCAACTGGGCGTTTCGCAACAGCAAGGCCAAGCGTGAGCTGAGCTGGAAGACCTCGCCGCACGAGGACTGCCTCGAGGCGACGATCGCCTGGTACCGCGAGCAGGAGGGCGAGCACCTGCCGCCGCCCGGCGCCCGACAGCCGCTGGCGCTCCGTCTCGCCGCCGGCGCGATGCGGCGCACCGGGCTGCTGAGCGCCCTTATCGTCTGAGCTCGATGGCGACCCTCTACCGCTGCAATACGCCGACCGACTGGCTGTGTCCATGTGGCAAAGTGGCGCGCGCGCTGCGGCGCGACGAGATTCCGTTCCAGGCGGCCGTGGTGCCGCAGCGGCGCTCGCGCCGGCCCGAGGTCGAGGCGCTGACGGGGCAGCGGCGGGTGCCGGTGCTGGTGATCGACGGCGAGGCGATCTGCGACTCGCGCCGGATCGTCGAGCATCTCGAGTTCCGGCGTGAGCGAGCGGCGGCGTCCGAGCCGCCCGCGTCCTCGCGACCCACCCCGTAGCAATTACGGTCCCCCATTCCGGCCCCAGGGCGGATGTGGCGACCGCACACGTACTTCAATCTGGGGCCCGTGGGGTGGTCCCGCCGGATCCGCCTCACGCCGGCAAAACCGTGTGAGCTGCGAGGTGAGCCTATGACGACCGGCGAACGGATCCCGCTGGAGCAGGTGCTGGGGGTCATCGAGCGCTGCGACGAGGACGACGGCGTCAGCCTCGGGTTCGTGGCCTGGGAGCTCCTGGCCGAGGAGCTGGCGGTCCTGCCGGCGATGCAGGATGCCTCCTCCCGGCGGTTGATCGAGACCTCGGGGTGGGACGAGGAGCACGCCGAGCGACTGTGGCGGTTGACCGACGTCGGGCGGGAGTGCCTGCACTCCGAGCGCCCGGGCGAAGGCGCCCGCGCCGAACACGCGCTGTAGCCCCGCGCCGGCCGGCGCGCGTCAGACCGTCGCCTGCGGGTCGACCACGGCGCAGGTCCTCGGGCCCGAACAGGATCGCCGCCCTCACGGCAGGACGACCGCCTTGAGCGCCTCGCCGCTGCGCTGCAGGTCGAGCGCGCGCCCGGTGTCCTCGAGCCCGAGGCGGTGGGTGACGAGGGGCAGGGGGTCGATCAGCCCGCCGGCGATCAGCTCCAGGGCCGCGCGCATGTCGTGTGGTCCGGCCGAGTAGCTCGCCGTGATCGTCTGCTCGCGCATGAACACGGCCGTGCCGTCGAGGGCCGGCGGGTCGCCGGGCGCCGGCGGCGCGTACAAGCACAGCGTGCCGCCCGGGGCGATCGCCGCCGCCGCCGCGGCGATCGCCGGCGGCTTCGGCGTGCACACGATCGCGACGTCGACCTGCTCGTTACCGTGGCGCTCGGCGCCCCAGGCCTCGGCCGCCCGGAGGCGGTCGGGGCGCGGCTCGCGCACCCACACCACCTCGACCGAGCGCGCGTGCGCGGCGGCGATCTGGAGCAGGCCGTTGACGCCGGCGCCGACGACGAGCAGGCTGTCCCCTCCTCGCAGACCGGCCCGGTCCTGGGCGCGCAGCACGCAGGCCAGCGGCTCGATGAACGTGGCCGCCACCGGATCGAGCCCGGCGGGGATCGGCAGCAGCTCCCGCACCAGCTCGGGCGTGATCCGGACGCGTTCGGCGAACCCGCCGGGATCGAGCCGGGTGGCTCGGAAGCGCTCGCACATCGTCTCGTGCCCCCGCCGGCAGCGCCGGCACTCGCCGCACGGCGCGTGGTGATGGATCGCGACGCGGTCGCCGACCCGCCAGCCCTCGACCCCGGGACCGACCGCGCGCACGATGCCGGCCGGCTCATGGCCGAGCACCGCCGGGAGCCGCGCGGCGATGTACCAGTCGGTCACATCGGACGCGCACACGCCGCAGGCCACCACATCGCAGACGATCTCGCCCTCGCCGGGCTCAGGATCGGGCACGTCCCGCACGGTGACCTCGCCGCCGGGCTGCGATACGGCGGCCCTCATCGGGCCAGCAACGCCTGAATCGACTCCGAGCTCACCGGCCGCGCGACACCGCGCTCGGTCACGATCGCACTCACCAACGCTGCGGGGGTCACGTCGAAGGCCGGGTTCCGGCACGGCGTGCCCGACACCGTCACCGGCTCGCCGGCCGCGCAGCGGACCTCATCGGGGTGGCGCTCCTCGATCACGATCTCGGCGCCGGATGCGCAGGCGAGGTCGATCGTGGACGTCGGGCCCGCGACCACGAACGTGATCCCGGCCTCGCGGGCGGCCAGCGCCAGCGGATAGCTGCCGACCTTGTTGGCCACGTCGCCGTTGGCAGCGACGCGGTCGCAGCCGATGATCACCGCGTCGACGGCGCCGGCGGCGATCAGCCCGGGGGCGGCGGCATCGACGACGAGCTCATGCGCTATCCCCAGCTGCGCCAGCTCGTAGACGGTCAAGCGCGCGCCCTGGAGCAGCGGGCGCGCCTCACAGGCCAGCACGCCGTCGAGCTGCCCCCGGGCCGCGAGCTCGGCCACCACCGCGAGGGGCGGTGCCGCGACCCGGAGCGGCGAGCGCCCCGGCGTTGCAGTGGGTCAGCAGG
>Ga0208714_1000148_pt1 | contig 22051 bp, 19 predicted proteins | sample NGESurshal072012_3_FD_184461 | JGI IMG/M metagenome (GOLD analysis project Ga0208714, IMG submission 184461) | Arctic peat soil microbial communities from Barrow, Alaska - NGEE Surface sample 415-1 shallow-072012 (SPAdes) | ecosystem: Environmental > Terrestrial > Soil > Wetlands > Peat ... | reverse complement strand
CGTGGCTGGAGACGAAGCGGCCGCGGTGCCGTCGTCTGCCAGATGTTCGCGCAAGACGCGTATCTCCTCGGCCTGCGCGATCAGGCCTGCATGCGTGAGCTCGCCCTTCTCGATCAGCTCGTACGCCGTCTGGCCGAGCTGATCGTACGCCTGCGAGAGCGAGTGCTTGGCCTGCACGTCATCGACGCCCTCCTTGACCCGGGTCGTCGCCTGGTCAGCGGCCGCCTTTGCCTTATCCAGAAATCCCATCGTATTTCTCCTATTCGCCGAGGATGCATGCAGGCAGTGCGCCGCCAGCCCTACCGGGCACGCCCCGCCGACGCAGGACCGTACAACCCACGAGGATGCTCCGCCATGCGGGTTCGTAGCGATGCAGCACTGGAGTTCACGTAGTAGCGCACCGTGACCGCGTCCCGGACCAGCTCCGCGCGGACGGGTACGTCGGTTGACGGCCTAAACGTCCGAGCCAGCCCACCGACCGCCGAGGCGAGCTGCGCCAGGTTGCAGGTTCATGAGAGATCTCTCCCGAAACCTAAACCCTGCGCTTATGTGCACGGAACAGGATGAGCGATCTCAGCGACATCGAAGAATTGGGATTCACGCGTAGATCAGGCCGAGCTGATGGCCCAAACGCCCGGATTCACGGATCTCCGGGACCGAATCGTCGAACTGGCACAGCCAAGCGACGGTCAGGCTGTCGTGGACATCGGCGCCGGCACGGGCCTGCTCGCACTCGCTCTCGCCGAAAGAGTGGCAAGCGTGTGGGCAGTCGACAGCTCCCAGGCGATGGTCGAGTGCCTGCGCATGAAGGCGCGGCGAGCTGATCTTGCGAACGTAGCCGTCGTCCATGCCTCCGCCGTCAGCCTGCCGCTGGCGGACTCGGTCGCCGACCTGGTCGTCTCAAACTACTGCTTCCACGAGCTTCGCCACGCCGACAAGCAGCTCGCACTGAAGGAGACGATGCGCGTGCTGAGACCTGGGGCGCGCCTGGTCATTGGCGACATGATGTTCTCGCTCAACCCGGCCGATTCCCGCGACAGGCATCTCGTAGCCGGCAAGGTGCGTGCGATCGCCAGGCGAGGACTTCCAGGAGCCTGGCGCCTGCTGAAGAACGTCGCGCGGCTTGCCAGCGGACGCTGGGAGCACCCGGCCAACGCCGCATGGTGGAGGGCCGCGTTGCGTCAGGCCGGCTTTGAGCAGTTGCACATAGAGACATGCGCCCATGAGGGCGGCATCGCCGTCGCGTACGCCCCAGCGACCAAGGCGGCGACGAGCGCCGCCACACGCCGACGCGGGACCGTGGCACCCCAGGAGAGAGCTTCCGGCGACCATTCACAACCGCCTCACCGTTCGGAGGTGAGCGAGGCGACCCGCGGTACGCTCCCGGCCACCGCGAGCCGTGTCAGTGCGACAGTCTCGTGCTTCAGGTAGGTGTCGAAGAACGCAGTCGTCACGCGCTCCACGATCCCGAGCTGCGGCTGCTTGTTGGAATACGGCCCGAGATGGTCGGCTCCGAGCAGTCGAAGCAGGAACTTCGGCCGATGCGCAGCTTCATAGAAAGCGTAGGTCGCACTCGACGGGTTTATCGTGTCAGCGGTTCCCTGGGTAGCTAGAAGCGGCGGGCCGCTCAGCGGGAATCCGGAGGTCAGGGTCCCGGGTATCTCTGCGCCCGAAAGGATCACGGCCGCCTTGACCCGCCTGTCGCGATAGCCGGGATCATAGGCGGTTGCAAGGGCCGTATCCCCGCCATCGGAGTGACCTGCGACGGCTACCTCACGCGTGTCGAGGAGGCCCGCGAGCGGTCCTGCCTTCGCGGTCGACTTGGCCAGCAAGCTCGAGATCACGAAGCTCATGTCCGCGGGCTGGTTTGTCAGGTCAGACTCGTCGGGGCCGCCCGGAGCGTCGGCGTTCTCGAGCGGAAAGACAGGGGCGGCAACCACGTATCCGGCGCGAACCCAGCTCTGCAGAAGCAGTTGGTAGAGAGCTGGTGTCAGCGCAAAGCCGTGCCCGAACACGACGAGCGGAAAAGGTCCGTCGGCGCCAGCCGGTGGGGCATTAGGGAGATCCGTCTGTCCCGGCCTGCCAAGCGCCGGATAGCGCAGATAGGTTACGAGCGTTCGCGGCTGGCTCCTACCGCCCGGTAGCGTCATCGTGCGGGCGTGGTCGACGAGACGCAGCACCCGCAAGCCGACCGCGAAGGGTCCAGATGCAGACTTGCGAGCCGAGCTCGCATGCGCACTCGTCCCCCGTCCGACTCCCGCAGCGGTGGGTGCCCGCTTTACGTGCGCACCGCCACCGGCCGTTGCAATGACGATCACCAGTGCGACTGCGCCAGCCGCGAACACGAGCACACTGGCGACGATCGCGCGCCGGCGACGAACAGTGCGCGCCTCGCCGGCCTCGCCCCGCGCTTTGGGAGGCACAGACTGTCGCGATGATGTCGTCAGCAACAAACCTCCTAATGCCGTTGAGCCCGACGCTGGCTATCCGCGTCGTTGTGCCCGAGGGTATCGATACCCGGCCCAGACAGCGCGGCTGCGCCGATGCTGCCTGCCTATCTCAACCGTACCCCAAACAACCGGCCCGGCGAGCAGCTTGCTCGGATGCGAACGACAGGAGGCTCAAGATACAGCTGCGACTCACGTGTGACAGTTCTCATCCACTGTTGACGTAGACCTTAATCTCACAAGCCAGTCTTGTCTAGTGGAAAGAGCCAGAAAGCGCCTGACTGCTCGTTGGTGTGTGTTCGGCTTGGCCAGCATTGTTACTGTTGCGGTAACCGCTAACGCAACGCTCGACGCTGATCCCGGCCTAGTGCAAAAGAGGAATACGCGCTTGACCGCTGCGGGCGGACGCGGAGAGCGTTCTAGTAGGCCACCCCTGGGGATCGATTCTGCGTCGCCCCCATGCGCGTCAGCAAGTGCGCCAACGATTGCCAACGTTGACGCCACCGCGGCACGAGGGATATACGCGGGCGAGCTATACGGCACAGAGGTGAAACTGGACATCGCCCGCATCACAGGCTCTCGAGCGCTGCTCGGTGCGCTGGCGAGCCACAATGAATCCGCGGTCTATGCCGCGGTCCACGCACTCGTCTACGCCCCACACTGGCACATCGTGCGGCTACGCGTCGCAAGGGCAGGACGCGTACTGGCCGACGTCGGGGGCCCACACGTCATCGCTCCCGTATCCGGCGAGCTGCAATGGCGGGGCAAGACGGTCGGGACGTACGTGATGTCGGTGCAAGACGACGTTGGTTACGTGAAGCTCGTCAGGCGGTTCATAGGGGTTCCGGTCGACCTCTACACGAACGGCTCGTTTCTCATCGGTGCGCTTCAGCCCGCGCCGACCACCGTGAGCACAGGCTCATCGGCCAGCGTCGGCGGCGATAAGTATCAGGCACATGTTTTCGGCGCCCGTGCCTTTCCGACCGGCACCCTCCGCGTCGCGCTGCTCGTGAAAAGGCCCACGAGCGCGGTCGCGGCCGAGAGCTGCGCCTCCGTGCGGCTCTTCGCATGGGGAAGCATCGCGACGCACATCGCTGGTCTCTTCAAAACGCGGCTGCCGTATCACTACTCCGATCTCGTGGGCATCCTGCAGGCCACGACTGGCGGTCGCGCCTACGTGCGCACGGGCTCAACCCGGCTCGCTGGCGGCGTTGGCCCGACGCGGATTCCTCGTCGCGGAATCCTCAGATACCGTAACCGCGTGTGGTCAGTCTTCTCGTGGGAGCCGGTTCCACACACGCGGGTCTACCTTCTGACGCCCTCTGCGTGAGCGTTGCGCGCGGGGTCACGGCGTCGATGCAATGCAGCAACCGTCGCGGCGTATGGAGCACTCGAGCAGATGCCTCAGGTAACACTTAGTCTCGCCATAGCCAAGGCTAAGGCTCCGGTGCGATGCTGGTTCGAGTTCACCTAGAAGGAGCATCGTGTCCCTCTCAACCCGCATCGCAAGTGTCGTCGGCGCCGACCTCGCGCTCAACGCCGGTCTCGTATATATGTGCGCACGCTCAGGCGCCCGGAAGGGCGCCTCCGTCTCAAGCGTTCGTCCGTCTCGTTTGTTCGTGGGAGACGCGCAGCGATGATCTCCTGCTCAGAGCCCGAACCCACAGAAATGGAGAGCTCGTGATGAAGCTGACCGACAGGCAGAGCCTGCAGACCAACACGCAGGCCGGCAGGCCAACGCGCACCAAGCCGCAGTCCGCAGACCCGATCCTCAGTGGCAAGCGGCTCGAAGTTTCGACCCAGCGCGTCGTGCGCGCATACCTTCACGACCTGCGCCGAGAGGCGTCAGCGCGAAGGCATGCAAGTGCTCAGCGACCGTCACGGGCCGCGCCGGCCTAAAGCAGACGCCGGCCGGCCTCACGCTGCATGGTCACGCCTTCAGTGAGGAAGAACTTGAGTGCCGTCGCGAAGGGCGGCTCAATCGAGCGCGTAGACCACGACGAACGCGAAATGGCGTCTGGCTGTAGAAGCGGACCGTCAACAGAACGTCGGCGCTGCGCGCGACCGTACAGATGATCAGGGCCGCCTCGTGCGACTCCACGGGTTGTGCGGGGTTGGCTATCGAGGAAAGTCGGAAGAGACGTTCGCTCTCGTCCGCCGGAAGCATTGATCGTCCTTCGCGTGGCGGAGGGGAACTCCTTTACGGCAGGCATGGGCAAGGATCGGGCGACCACCGGGAGTTGTGGGGAGCGACCCAAGGCGGCTAAGGCCGCAGGGCTCGGCCGGCTCGGGCCCTGCGTCGGCCGGCTCGGGCCCGCACGGTCGTGGTCGATCGGGCGTGCGTCGCTCGGGTGGTCGACCGTAGAGCGGCAACGTCGGCGGGCGTCAGGGGCGGTGCGAGCATGTAACCCTGGCCTTCGTCGCAGTCGAGCGCGGCGAGCTTGTCCAGCTGACCATCGGTCTCAATGCCCTCGCCGACTACGGTCATTCCGAGCGCATGCGCCATCGCAATGACGGCGGCGATGATCTCGCGGTCGCGGGACTGTCCACCGATCTCCGCCACGAAGCTGCGGTCGACCTTGAGAATGTCGGTGCGCAGTTGCTGCAGATGTGCGAGCGTCGAATACCCCGTCCCGAAGTCGTCGAGCGCGAGATGCACGCCTAGTGCCGCGAGGGACTCGACCACCTGGTTTGCGTCCCCAAGCTCGGCGATCAGCGCGGTCTCGGTGATCTCGAGGCACAGTCGCGACGGCATGATCCCGTGGCGCTCGAGCACGGCGGAAACGCGATCGGCCAGCCCGGGGTCGATGAGGTTGCGCCCCGAGATGTTGACCGAGATCACGAAGTCATCCCAGGGGTCATCCTCGCTTCCCCACGCCGCCAGTTGGCGGCACGCTTCATCGAGAACGAACGAATCGATCCGTTCGATCAGGCCGCGGTCCTCGGCGAGCGGAATGAACTCGGCGGGGAGGACGACCCCTCGCTGCGGGTGGCGCCAGCGCACGAGGGCCTCGGCGCCGCTCAGCGAACGGTCGTCGAGGCGGAACAGCGGTTGGTAGAGGACGAACAGCTCCGAGCCCTCGATCGCACGGACCAGTTCGGCAGCGAGGCTGGCAGTCGACTCGGCTCCGAGGTCGATCTCGGCGTCGAACACCTGAAAGCGGTTGCGGCCGGCTCGCTTGGCGGCGTACATCGCGATGTCGGCCCGCCGGAGGAGCTCGCCAGGACCGACATGCGGATCGTCGGTGACGACGACGCCGAGACTACCCGTTACAGCAAGGTCTCGGCCATCGGTCATCAACGGCGCGCGGATCGCCCGCGCGACCCGATCGGCGATCAGCCGGAGGCCGTCATCGTCGCTGGGGTGAGCGCAGAGCAGTACGAACTCGTCCCCGCCAAGGCGAGCGACTGTGTCGCCGCGTCGCGCGACATCCGTCAGCCGTCGGCCGACCTCGACCAGTACCCGGTCGCCCGCGTCATGGCCCAGCGAGTCGTTGATGTCCTTGAAGCCGTCAAGGTCGATGAACAGCAATCCGACGCGGCCGGATCGACGCTCGAGGTCGACGAGCGCCTGTGCGAGACGGTCCATCAGCGCCACCCGGTTCGCCAGTCCGGTCACCGAGTCGTGCAGCGCCTGGTGGACGAGTGCCTGCTCGGCCTCGATCTGCGCGGTGATGTCGCGGGAGACCCCCCAGGTGCCGATGATCTTCTTGTGCTCGTCGAGCAGCGGCCGCTTGGTTGTCGACACCCAGACATCGGCACGATCGTGGAACGTCTCTCGCTCGACCTTGGCGACCATCGCCCGACCGGTCGCGATCACGCGCTGCTCGTCCTCGAGCGCGGCGAGCGCGTGCGGCGTGCTGAAGATGTCGAAGTCCGTCCTGCCGATCAGCTTCTCGAGCGGTCGCCCCTGCGCCAGGGCGGCGAGAAAGCCCGCGCTCACGAGTAGGAACCGGCTCTCGCGGTCCTTGAAGAAGAACCTCTCATTGGGCTCCGCGAGCAGGTTGCGCATGCACAGGCGCTCGACCTCCTCTTGCGAGGAGAGGCTCGAAGACGGATGAGAACTCAAGACATCCAAGACAAGATTCTGGGAACGCGCGCGTACATCGCCTTCATCGGCCTCCTCGGCGAGAAGCTTGAGCGAGCGGCGCGGCCGCGGCCGGCATTGACGTGCCGCCGTAACTACGATCACGCTCGGTGCGGCGGGCGGATCCCCGCCGCGTTAGAACGACGTAGGGTGGCACCGACCCCCTTGGAGACCCGATGAGCAAGCAGCAGATGAACAGCGCCGACGCAGCCTGGCTGCACATGGACCGCCCGACGAACCTGATGGTCGTCAACTCAGTGTTCTGGTGCGATCAGCCCATGGACCTGGAGCGCTGCAAGGATGTCGTCCGTGAGCGCCTCGTCGAGCGCTTCCCGCGCTTCCGCCAGCGAATCGTGGAGCCACGCCCAAGTGTGGGCGTCCCGTCCTGGGAGGACGAGCCTAGGTTCGACTTCGACAGGCACGTCCACCACCTCGCCCTCCCGGCGCCGCGCGACAGGCTCGCGCTGCAGGAGTTCGTCGGAGACCTGATCTCGACTCCGCTCGACCGCTCCAAGCCGCTATGGGACCTCTACTTCGTCGACGGCTACGGGGCCGGGATGGCACTGGTCTGGCGGATGCACCACTGCATCGCCGACGGGATTGCGCTCGCGCGGGTGCTGCTCTCGATGACCGACGAGCAACCGGATGCTGGGATCCAGCCGGAGGGTGACCGAGGAGCCGCTCACGGACCCCTCGATGCCCTCACGCGCCCGCTGACGGTTGGCGCGCACTTGGCCGAGGCCGCCATGCACGAGGGCTTCGGGCTCCTGACCCACCCGCGGCCCCAGCTGCGCGCCCTCGCGTCGCGCACCGCGGCCGATGCCCGCGCCCTGCGCCGGCTGCTGCTCACGCTTCCGGACCAGAAGACGGTGCTCAGCGGCGAGCTGAGCGGTGCTCAGAAGGTGACCTGGACCGAGCGCATCGCGCTTGAGGACGTCAAGGCGATCGGCCACGCGACCGGCACGACGGTCAACGACGTGCTCGTCGCCGCGATGACGGGCGCGCTCCATCGCTACCTGGTCCGCCGGCACAGCCTCGTCGACGAGCTGCGGGCGACGATCCCGTTCAACCTGCGCCCACCTGACGAGCCGCTCCCGCGCGAGCTCGGCAACCACTTCGGGCTCGTCTACCTGGAGCTGCCCGTCGGCATGCGGGGCCAGCGCCAGCGACTCGAAGAGGTGCACCGCCGGATGGACTCGATCAAGCACTCGCCCGAAGGCGCTTTGGCCTACGGGATCCTCGGCTTGATCGGACTCACCCCGCCGCAGGTAGAGAAGCCGCTGGTGGACCTCTTCTCATCCAAGAGCACCGTCGTGATGACCAACGTGCCGGGGCCACGCCAGCCCATCTACTTCGCGGGTACCCGCATAGCTGGCATCGTCGTCTGGGTGCCGGCCGCCGGCCCCATCGGGCTGGGGGTGAGCATCTTCAGCTACAACGGCGCGGTCACGGTCGGACTGCGAGTCGACACCGGCGTGGTCCCCGATCCGGAGAGGATCATTGACGCCTTCGAGCATGAGCTCGAAGTCTTGGCGCGGCTGCGCCCCCGGTCGACATCGAAGCCAGAGCGGCGGCCCGGCGTCGAAGGCGGCTCAGGCAGGCCGGCCGGCATACCCGGCGCGTAGCAGGTCCACGAGCTCGGCGACCATCGGTATGCGCGGGTTCGTGCGCACGCTCGGGTCCATGAACGCGGCGCGGGCGAGGTCGGGCAGCGCCGCCTCGAACTCATCTCGCGGCACGCCGGCCTCGGCCAGCGAGCGCGGGATCTCAACGGCGTCCAGCAGCTCGTCCACGCGCGCGAAGAGCCGCTCGCGCCGTTCCTCCTCGCCCTTGCCGTAGAGGCCGAAGACGTATGCGATCTGTGCGTACTTCTCGGGCGCGACGTAGGTCGTGTAGCTCGGCGCCGGCATGAACTTGCTCGGCAGCGACGCGTTGTAGCGCAAGACGTGCGGCAGGAAGATGCCGTTCGCACGGCCGTGTGCCACGCCGAAGCGGGCTCCGACGGCGTGGGCCAGCGCATGGCAGACGCCCACGAACGCGTTGGAGAACGCGAGCCCTGCGATCGTCGCCGCGTTCGCCATCGCCGTGCGCGCCTCCATGTCGCTGCCCTCGGCATAGGCGCGCGGGAGGTTGTGCAGGATCATGTTGATCGCCTGCATCGCGAAGGCATCGGTGTAGGGAGAGGCGAAGATCGAGACGCCCGCCTCGAGCGCGTGGGTGAGCGCATCGACGCCGCTGTCGGCGGTCACCTGCGGCGGCATCGAGGCGGTCAGGTTCGGTTCGACGATCGCGATGTCGGGGACGAGCGAATAGTCGACGAGCGTCACCTTGCGCTCGCCCACCGTGATCACGGCCGCCGGCGAGACCTCCGAGCCGGTGCCGGCCGTCGTCGGGATCGCGACGAGCTTCACCCGGTGCTCGGTCTCGGGGTAGCGCGCGACGCGCTTGCGGGCGTCGAGGAACGGCAGCGCCAGCTCGCGCATTTGCAGCTCCGGGCCCTCGTAGAAGAGCCGCATGCCCTTCGCGGCGTCCATCACCGAGCCGCCCCCGATCGCGACGATCGTGTCCGGGTTCAATCGCTTGAGCACCTCGACGCCGGCCCGTACCTGCGCCTCCGGTGGCTCGGGCTCGACGTCAGCGAACACGTGCACGGCCGCGTCCCCGAGGTAGCGCCGGACCTCGTCGACCATACCGACCGCCTCGCAGCGGGGATCCGTGACGACGAGCGCCTGCTTGACTCCCAGCTCGCGCAAGCTCTCGAGCGAGCCGGGGTTGAAGTAGGTGTCGGAGGGCACCCTGAACCACTGCGGCGGCGCCTGGCGATGGGAGACGGCCTTGATGTTGAGGAGGTTGCGGTAGTTGATGTTCTCGGTCGTGTGCGAGCCGCCCCACGTGCCGCAGCCGAGCGAGAACGTCGGGGTCATCGCGTTGTAGATGCCACCGAGCGCGCCGACCGCCGTCGGCGCGTTGACCAGGATCCGGCCGGTCCGGATCGCCAGCGCGAAGCGGCCTGAGACCTCCTCATCGCGCGCGTAGACCGCGGAGGTGTGGCCAAGGCCACCGTGCTCGGTCACCAGCACGCAGGCGTCGATCGCGTGCTCGACCGACGGCGAGCGGACCACACCGAGCACCGGCATCAGCTTCTCCTGGAGGAGCGGATGGACAGCCAGAGCGTCCAGGTCCGACGGCAGCGGCGCGAGCAGCACCTTCGTGTCGGGACGCACGTGGAAGCCAGCGATGCTGCTCAGATTCAGGCACGACTGCCCGAGCGCTGCCAGCTCGATCGCGCCGTCCTCGGCGACGATGTGCTCGCAGAGGAGCGCGACCTCTGCATCGCTCAGCACCTGCGCCCCCATGCGCTCGAACTCGGCGAGCATCTCGTCATAGACCGGGTCGTCGATCACGCAGGTCTGCTCCGCGGGGCAGATGACCGACGCGTCGAAGGTCTTGGAGATCAGCATGTCGACCACCGCCATGCGCAGGTCGGCACTTCGGTGCACGTAGACCGGCGCGTTCCCGGAGCCGACGCCGAGGCATGGCTTGCCGGCCTCGTTGGTGGCCTGGACCGCCTTCGGCCCGCCGGTGGTCCAGATGAAGTCAACATCGGGGTGGTGAAAGAGATACTGGGAGACGTCGAGCGTCGGGTCGGGGATCACCTGCAGAGCGTGCTGCGGCAGCCCCGCCTCTTCGCCCGCGGCCTGGAGGATCTCGACCGCACGCGTAGCGCAGCGCGCCGCTCGCGCGGACGGCCGGAGGATCATCGCGTTGCGCGTCTTCGCGCCTACGATCGACTTGAACAGCGCCGTTGAGGTCGGGTTCGTGATCGGCAGCAGCGCCAGCACCACGCCGATCGGCTCGGCTACGTACTCGATGTGCCGCTGTGGATCCTCGTCGATCACTCCGACGGTGCGCTTGTCCTTCAGGTAGTCAAAGAGGAACTCGGTCGCGATGTAGTTCTTCACCACCTTGTCCTCGAAGACGCCGAAGCCGGTCTCCTCTATCGCAAGCTCGGCCAGTTCGACAGCGCTCTCCAGGCCCGCCACGACCATCGCCCATACGATGCGATCGACGGCTTCCTGGTCGAGCGCCCGAAAGGTATGCGCCGCAGCCTGAGCGCGCTCGACAAAGCCGTCGAGCCTGTGTGCCTGCTCGCGGTCAACCTCGCCGATCGGCTGAATCTGGGTTGTGGAAGTCATCCTGGTCGGTCCTGGAGTCAGAGCAAAGCTAACCGGGCGCTGGGCGCAATCGCGACCGTGCGCGGCCGTGCTTCGAGTCCGGGGAAACTACGAAGTGTGCCCGCAAGGCGCCCGTACGCAACCAAGGACCGTGCGCGCAAGACGCTGGAGCCACCATGGAGCCGGTGAAGCATTTGGTGCGTCTCCGGCTGGATGGGTCCCTGCAGATCATCGATGCCTGCGGTGGCAATCATCGGGCGAGATCACGGTCGCGACGGGCGACAACCATCGAGCGGTGACTCGCGAGCCGCGGTCGCCGGCGTGTTCGCCGTAAGCATCCGCAGGGACCGCGTGTTAGGGACTCCCATGCTGGGCGTCGTCACAGCAGGTCGCTCGCGCGGCGCCCGTTGCCTGCCAGCGCGCGCCCAGCTGCGATCTGCGGCACGAGACTCGGCCACTCGCTCTGCCCCCCCAGCTTAACTAGGATGCCCGAGGCATGGACCTGCACGTCTGTTACGGCACGTTCGGAACCGCTGAGCGCCATCCGTGCAAGAAGGCGTGTGAGGCCCTTACTGACGCCGGCCATCAGCCGAAGGTCGTAAAGACGGGCGGCTGCTACCACACCGACCGGTTGTGGAGCGGTCGTCGAAAGATCAAGCGCCTGACCGGCAACTACGAGGTACCGACGCTGTTCCTCGACGACGGCACAATCATCGATGGTACGCAGAGCATCGTCGCTTGGGCCGCTGAGCACCCTGCCGCCCTCGGTCACTGACCCCACTGCCATCGGAGCCGCGGACTGGCGCCCGCCCGGGTGGCAGTTCCGGCTCCCGCTCGGCGCCCGGTACGTCCATGGCTTCGGCCGCGCGAATCTCGTCGAGGCGTTGCGCGAAGGCCCTGTGCCCGGCCGGCGCTCCCGGTGCCCGCTCGCGCGCAGCCCACCGGCTGACCGTCTTGCGCGAGGTTCCACGAACGTAACCTGTGGTCTCGTGCCCGGGTGACTTGGACCAACCGGCCACACGGTCAGGACCTCGATCAAGCGGGCAGGTCGAGCCGGTAGAGCGGGCTCCGTCCGTCGATGCCCCTAAGGCCCCTGCGCCGCGTGCGCCTCCATGCAAGCGCTTGCGTCGATTGCGCGTAGGTGGCGCCGTCGGCGAGGATCGTACGGGCCTTGGCGATATCGGCGATGCGGCTGGCGCGGTTGACGGTCGCGCCGAACCAGTCACCGAGGCGAACCACGGCCGGCCCAAAGGCGACGCCGGCGCGCATCGTCGGGAGCTGCTCGCCTTCGTTCTCCACGCCCTGGGCCAGCGCGCGCGTGGCGTCGAGCAGGGCGTCGACGTCTGGGCACACGAACATGCCCCCGTCGCCGATCGTCTTGACCAGTTCGACCGGTGGCTGGGCGACCTCCATGCAGAGCGCCGCCATGCGCGCGCCGAGCGCCCCGACCTGCTCGACAGGGACGTGTTCCCCGAGCTTAGTGAAGCCCGAGAGGTCGGCGAAGCAGACCCCGACTTCGCGTGTGTTGCTGACGGCTCCGGCTTCGCGCTCGGTGCGCGAGATCACGTCGCGCGTGGCCTGCTCACGCAGGTGGATACGCAACTGGTACTCCAGCACCGGCGTAAGCTGCGGGGCGAGCTGCTCGACGGCCGCCACGTAGCGCATCCCGAGCTCGTGCTCGCTGTCGCCGGGCTGGATCAGGGCATCGCCCATGAAGAGGCGGATCGCGGCGGCCGCCTGCGCCATTGACTGCCCGAGCACGCGCGCGACCTCCAGCAGCTCCCCACGCGGCAGGCCAGCGGCGAGGAAGACTGCGAGCGCCTGCGCCGCTCGCAGGTCCTCCTCGGAGTACCTGCGTTCCCGCGGCTTGGGGTTGGGACTCCCGAGCGCCAGCAGCATTGCCCGCAGGTAGGGAGCGGGGACGCCAGACTCGCGCGCGATCGCGGTGAGCGTATAGCGCCGGCCGCTGGTCAGGGCGAACTCGAGCGGCAGCGTCGCGAGCCTGCCCTCGCGCACCGCCTCGCGCAACTGCTCGAGGCTCGCGCCGTGCGTGAGGCAGTAGCGCAGAAGCTTGCGCCGGGCCCTGCGCTCGAGATCGCCGGCGACTCCCAGGTAGAGCAGGGGGTCGTCGAGCGGATCGGCCTTCGTCGGGGGCATGTCGAAGTTTTGGAAGAGCGGGCGGTTCGGCGCTTACGACTCGGGCCGAGACTTCGCCCGAAGACCCTACTGGCATAGAAATTGAGATGTGCGGCAGTATTCCGCCCGGTGAAGGCACTCACCCTTGGCCTGCTGGACCGGATCGACCGCGGCATCGGATGCGCGCCTCTGCGTGATCCGCTGCTGCCCGGGGCGGTACGCGGCATTGGCATGTTCAAAGAAGTCGGGGGAAGCCTACGTTCGCCCCGAAACGCAACGGGTGGCCGACACGGTCAGACCGCTCGGCAACGAAGCGCTAGTCGCTCTGGCTACCGCATTGGGTGACGAGGCCCTATTCGGGGCGTGCGCGCCGGTGGAACAGCTCTACCGCTCGCCGAGGACGCGGTGATGAAGACCCTCGAGTGGCACGCTCGCAGATGCTGGTTTCCCGACCTCAAGGCCGAGGCGCTTGCTTGGTGGGTGAGGAGGGTCTCAGACCAGAGGCTCCAGTCGGTCATGCACAGTCGGCTTCGCGGCGTGCTGTTGTGGCAGATCTTCCGCACGGTCGGTCAGCGCGCACAGCCCGACACACGCCTCAATGCGGTCGTGGAGTTCAGGATTACCGGCCGGGGAGACGGCGGCATCGACCGCTACCAGCTCACGCTCACCGACGGCCGGTGCCGGACATCAAGACGCGGCGGACACAGACCCGCGTTGACGCTCGAGCTTGAACCGGTGGCGTTCCTGCGTCTGGTCGGCGGTACTATCAGCCCCCAGCGACTCTTGATCGCGGGCAAGCTCAAGCTGCGCGGTGACCTCGTGTTCGCCTTGGCCTTGCCCGCGGCGCTCAGGCTTCCCAGGCGCCGACGCTGATCGTACGGTGGGTCGGCGGTGGCCAGCCGCGGCTCGCCGGGCCGCTTCTTTGCCGACCGCGACGAGATCTTCGACCGGCTGCTGAGCACGCAACTCGCCGAGCCCGATCGGCACGCCGAGGCCGTCGAGGCCACGTGGGAGATCACCTCGGTCCGCGACTTCGTCAGCCGCGAGCTCGACCTGCACCTCGCCTACTACGAGAAGCGCCCGAGCTTCGCGCGACTCTGGTTCGGCGGGCGAATCTCGCCGACCGTGGTCGCCGAGGTGCACCGGCGAAACCGCACTCTCGCGCTCCGCGCGCGATCGACGCTGGCAGCCTCCGGCCTGGTCGCCCCAAGCGTGAGCGAGAGCGCCTTCGTCTTGCTCGTCGAGCTCGGGGACCGCGTTCTCGATCTCGCGTTCCGCGACCGGCCTCACGCCGACAATGAGGTAATCAAGCACGGTCGCGATGCGCTCTGCTCCTGTCTCGAACGCATCTCCACCGCTTCAGCCTGACGCCCGATTCTCCAGCGGCCGTTGCGGCCGCCGCGGTGGAGTGCGACTGATGGCTACGCTGACAGCTGTGCTCTGATCGGAGGAGGCGACGTGGCTGGGCCCGTTGTGTGTGTCGTCGGAGCCGGTACTGCCGGCTTGGAGGGTCTTCTGTCAGCCCGGGCGGCGCTCGGGCCCGAGGCCCAGCTGCGACTGATCGCGCCCGATCGCGAGTTCCGCTACCGGCCAATGAACGCCCGTGCGCTCTTCAGACCCGCCCAGGAGCGCGGCGTCGCGATCGCCGAGCTCGCGGCGCAGACGGGCGCCGACTGGGTGGCAGACCGCGCGGTAGCCGTCTCGGAGGCAGATCGCGAGGTGCTCACGCGCGACGGCGACACCGTTGGCTTCGACTACCTGCTGCTCGCCCTTGGCGGGCGCTCGCGGCGCACGCTGCGCCAGGGACACGTCTGGGAGCGCGGCAGTGATCCGGGCTTCCTCGACGAGATCATCGCGGGAATCGCGGCGGGCGAGCTGCGAAGCGTTGCGATCGTCGCTCCGCGCGGCGTCCGCTGGCCGCTGCCCGCCTATGAGCTCGCGCTCGTCCTCGCGTGGACTGCGGCGGGAACCGAAGCCCGCGTCACGCTGATCACCGCCGAGGAGCATCCCCTCGCCGCGCTCGGGCCCGACGCTACGGACACCGTCATTCGCGAGCTTGAGGCGGCGGGCGTCGAAACGATCACCGGGGCCGAGCCGATTGACGAGCTCCGCCACGATCGAGAGTCGCCCGATCCCACACGCCTCGTGCTCGTGCCCGAGCAGCCGGCAGATCTGACCGGCTCGCTGGTCGGGAAACCGAGCGATCCCGCCCGCGTGAGCATGGGCGCCGGTTCGCGGGTCGAGTTCGATCGATTGATCTCACTGCCGACCCTGCAAGGGCCGGACCTCGCCGGGGTGGCGACCGATGCGGCCGGGTTCGTCGAAGTCGATGACGGACTGCGCGTCTGCGGCTCTGAACGCGTGTGGGCCGCCGGCAGCTGCATCGCCGCAGCGCTCGAGCACAGCGCGCTCGCCGCCGGGCAGGCCGACGCAGCGATCGCCGCGATCGCCGGCGTTGCCGGCGTCAGCCCCGCCGACGCATCCGGCGCGCCCGAGCTCGTCGGCATGCTCCTTACCGGCCAGCGCGAGCAGTGGCTCGAGGAGAATCCCCCGGGAACGCGCCAGCCTTCCACGCGCTGCCTGTGGTGGCCGCCGGGTCGGGCGGTCGGGCGGACGCTCGCAAAGCGAATCGCCGCGTGGGACCCTTCGGTTCACGAGGCCCTGCCAGGCCGGACCGCTGGCGTCCCGATCCGCACGCCGATCGCGCTGGGCTGTGGCGGGGGGCCTTCGACGAACGCGAGCGCCGCGGTCAGCCCCGACGCGCGAGCGGCAAGGCTGCGCGACATCGAGAACCGCCAGCTGATGACGATCAGGCGACGGGAGGAGAGCGCCAACGTCGAGCTGCACGCGCTCGACGCCAAGTTGCAGTCGCTCGCCGCGCACCAGCGAGAGGCGGTCCACGAGCTCCAGCAACACGGCTACCTCGTTCGCCACCGAGCTTGAGCAGCGAGCCTTCCGCTCAATCTATGAGGCGATCGCGATGGGTGGTCTGATGACAGTCGAGCTCAAACCAGACGCACGCAGTTGACCCGCCGGGGTCGATTGACCAGCGGTCGGCTAGATGGTCAAAGAGGATCGCCTCGTACTGTGACCCGATACGCTCGGGAGGTAGTGACAGAAGCTCGCTGGGTACCCCCAACTGAACTCGCATGACGTCGCGGCGCAGCCATACGCGCAGCTCGCCGGACTCCAGGAATACGGAGGCCCCTTGCTGCACGATGGGCGTGACCAGCTCGCTCGTGAGCAGCATGGCGGCTTCGCGCAGGCTCGGCGAGACGTCGGCACCGAGTAGATCGCGCACATAGTTGCGGGCCGAGCGCGGGGCGTCGAGGTTGAGGTCCAACAAGACCTCGAAGTCCGGACGAAAACGGGTAATCGGCATCCTGGTCGCGGATGCCTGCCGCCTCGTTATCCTCTTCGCCAAGGTCGCTCCACGGAACGACAGCCGTCCGAGCACTCCCGCCAGCTCGAACAGCCGCTGCGCGTACGGTTGCACGCGGGTGAGAGAGAAGTCGCACCCATGGCGTTCGCATAGCTGCGCGCTGGTAAAGATCAACCGCAACCCGCATGAGTCGATAAATGAGAGTTCATGGAGATCGAGCACGATTTCCCTCGCACCTTCTTCGCACAGCCGGTCGATCGTCGCCTGAAGCCCGGGCGCCGTGGCGATATCAAGCTCGCCGACAAGGCTCAGCGTGTGGCAGCCAGCGCGCGCGCTGTCTTGAATGCCGAGCGGCACGGCCGGTGTCACAGCGTCGGCGTCAAAGCGGCTAGCGCGCGCCTCGGGCCGGCTCGCCCTCGGACGAGCCGTCGAGCACAAGGACCTCGACCGTGATATCGAGCGTCATCTCGCTCGCGCTCAAACGCACCCTTCTGCCCGTTATCTCCTCGACGCCCACCACGAGGTCCTGACGGATGGTCTGCTGGAATGCGCGGCGGGTGCAGAGCACCAGCTCGCTCATGCCGTCTCGCACGAGGCGCTCCTCGCCCTTGGTCAGCGTGTCTGTGAGGACGACCGTGACCACGTCGCCGTTGAGATAGGTGCGAGCTTTGGGTCCGGGACCTATGTGCTCGCTCACCAGGCCGCCAACGAGCGCGGAGATTGCGGCCTCGGGTTCTGCACCGGGGAGCACCAGCGACCTGCGATGAGAGAGGCCGCGTCCGGGACCTAGCTCGTCCCGCCCCGATCGGACCACCTCCCACTGAGACCGACCCGACGGCGTTGCCGCATAAGCGCGAGGCCTGCGCAAGCGCCTACGTGACCAGATCCACAGAAGCCGCCTACGTCGCGCACCGTTGCTGTATACGCGGACATCCCCGCGTCGCGCCGCGATCGTGTCGATGCTTCCCGACGTCTCCATCCGCGCTCTCTCTCCTGGTTTTCGCAGGCAACCCGCGCCAACCAACCCCACTGTCCCAGCTATCTGGCAGGTCGTTACCCGACGAGCCCCGATCTAAACGCCGGGAGAGCTGCGCGCGTGCGCACCCTAGCGCGCACGTGTGATCAGCGCCACCCAGCCGACGGGGTTCGCCCTTGTGCGATCCCACGACGCCGGCAGCCCGGCTCAGGGACAGTTCCGATCACAGCGTCCCCCTCATCGAGCCGGACCGACGGCCACCTGTTCGCGGGCCACGGCGCAAAGCCGCTCGAGGGCTTGGACGCACAGCCACAAAGGCGGGCCCCTCTAAGGGTCCGGCCCCGGGTGGTCAGGCGCCTGCCCAGAGCTGATACTGCGGCACTGATCACGCACCATCTGACCCTCAGCGCCGAATATGATCGTTGTCACCGATGCGAGACCGGGGACTTCTGGGTCGGGATCGCGAGGCGGCGGAGATCACGCGCCTTCTCGACGGGGTCCGCGCGGGCGGCGGCGCTCTCGTGATACGCGGCGAGGCCGGGATCGGGAAGTCGGCTCTGCTGAGCGACGCCCGACTGCTCGCGGCGGATCGCGCGGTGACTGTCGTCACCGCCTATGGCGTGCGGTCGGAGACCGATCTCCCGTTCGCAGGGTTACACCAGATCATGCGGGCGTGGCTCACCCAGCTCGACGGGCTTCCACCTCTGCAGCGCGACGCGATTCGTGCCGCGTTCGGAATGTCGGAGGCGACCGCTCCGGAGCCATTCATGATCGCGGTGGCTGCGCTGGCCCTGCTGGGCGATGCGGCGGCGCGTGCACCGCTGCTGCTCGCCGTCGAGGACGCCCACTGGCTCGACCGGCCGACTGCCGACGTCCTAGCATTCATCGGACGGCGCCTGGAGTCGGACTCAATCGTCCTGCTCACCACAGTCCGGGGGCTGTGATCGCCTCGGCGATCCTGGGCCGCGTACCCGGAGCCCGGTCTCACTCAGGGGCGACATCGGGGGTTGTCCGCACTCTCTTGCGGAACGGAGGAAGCAGAATGGAAAGGTTGAAGGCCCTGCGGGGCGCAGGTGTCGCAGTGTGCGCGTAGGATGCAGGGCAGACGGGGGAGATCCGCATGAGCCGGCATCGGCGGTCGGGTGACTTCAACAGGTCGGCACGTTCCGAAGCGACGCTTGACCTGCCTCTGGGCCAGGGTGTAGCCTGCAAGGATCACGACGGTGTCCGTGGTTTGGTCCGTGGGTCGGGGTTTCTGCGTAGACCGAAGAGAGCGTCCGACCGCTTTCAGAGTACCGATGGCCTCACCTCGCGGGCAGGACTATGAGAGCGATGCGCAAGTCGAAAGTGCCATACACGATGTTCGGCCTGGCCTGCTGGGTGGCCGTGGCGCTGGGCTGGTTCTCAGCGCCGTCGCCAGCTTCGGCCAGGCCGTTGGTGTGCTGTTTTCGAGTCTCGATTGATGTGGCCGGCAGCGTTGACGAGACCTTCTCCAAGGCCCCCAACTGGCAGCCGGGCACCGGCGGGGGCGTCGTCGATGCCGGCTCCTACGATTACCAGTGGTCCGGATCGGCCTACGCGCTGTCTGAATGGCTTCCGCTGGGGGGCAGAGGGGGGGACCTTCTGCCGCTCGCAAGCGTTGCCTACGGGGTCCTGCAAGAGACCAGCAACGTGCACGCCGACGATAATCCCGATCCGAGCTGCACCAGCCAAACCACCACAGCCAGCAACGCAACAGACTCCTCCGGAGAGCTCAAAAAAGCGTCGAACCCCAACGGACTCGTCGAAGTTGACAAGGGCACCGCAGCCCTCAGTGAGTTCACCTTTGGTCCGCCGGAGGCCAGCTGGGGGCTGTTCTTGCACTGCGGCACACCGGGCAGCGCGCAGGAGTACCTGACGAACATCGCCGGAGACCAGAACTGGAATGAGCAGCTCTTTGCGTCAAGCTTGATCCACGGACTCTCGCCGGGGAAGCTTGATCGGGCTCGATCTGAGGAGGTCCTGTGTACCGGAAGCGCCCGGAAGGCCAACATCGACAACGGCGGCAATACGTTGGCGTCAGTCAATGGGGCCTACGCCTACTACATCAACATCGTGCACTTCCCGGCCAGCGAGAAGAAAAGCAATGAGCGCCGCCTGAGAGGCCTCCAAAACAAGCGTGTCTCACATAATAATCCGGCGTTCGAAGGTGTGCTGGGGAATTCCCATCCGACCCACAACGGCTGCAAGTCATGATCGCCGCATCACCTGGGTGTTTTGAATCCGGGCGGACGCAAGCGGTCGGCAGGCTTCAACGCGTCCTGTAGCTCGTGACGGAGACCAGCCGTCCACGTTCGATTTCGCCGACAGACGCGCATCTCTAGTCCGTTGCGCCGCGACACCGAGATCTTGGCGGAACGAGCTATAAAGCCGTTGCCACCGATCTCGAGGTCGATCACCCCGACCCGCGACAAATGGTCCGCAGGAACGTCACCGAGGTCATCGATCGCAGTTAGCGACCGATTGAAACCATCGTCTTCGATGATCAGAATCTGAACCTTGCGAGCACGGTCTGCATCAAGCCACGCCGCGAAGAAGACGCCGTAGCGGCGATGCTCGCCGATGAACCAGCTTGCGCCCATCGAAGTAAGTCGAGCTCCCGGCCTCCCTGGACGGCACCAACGTTGCTCCCTGGACGACGCAGCCGCTTTGGTTCCCTTTGGACCGGCAATCTGCCGCTCCGGCTCGGGGCCGCGAGGTAAGGCCTGAATAGCCCTAGGGGGCCTAGCGACTACCTCCGTTTACGGCGAGTCTGGCTCGTACAAACCAACCGCCCAGGAGGCCACGATCATGTTCAGCACCAAGACCCGCACAATCATCGCCACGCTCATCGCCGCCGGCAGCTTCGCTAGCGCGACGATCGCGCCGGCTGCCTCGCAGGCCAGGCCCGTGAAACTTGGGAGAGCGGAAATTGATTGCCCTGTAGTCCTCTCGAACGGCACCACCGTATACCTCCCAGAAGGAAGCGTCGTCACGACCTACGGCGGTGGCCACCTCACGTGCAAGGACGGGTACTGGCAGCCGCTGGCGGTGCGCGTAGAAGGCACGTCGCCCATAGTCGTGAAATCGGTCCCAATCGCATCGAAGCTCGGCTAGCTGGGTTGCCCACGCGCGCGGTCATCTACGCGGTGCATACCAAGGCCGAGGACGCCGACCAGATTCGACCGACGATAACGTCGCGGCGAGCTGAAGGCCCACGACGAGACCACGAAGACCCTCCGGAACCACGAAAGCCCCGCAAATCGGGGCTTTCGGAGGATCGGCGATACTGGGCTCGAACTCACCACCGACCGTGCTCTCAGGCGCTATACGGTGCTCTCAGGGCATGTAGCCCACGTGAGACGCCCTCAGGCGACGGCAGAAAGCGGCCCCAAAGCGGCCCCAGCCCCTACGAGTGCGCAGCCCGTCAGAAGACTTGGAACTAAGCGAGCCGTGCCGCTGAGGGGCATCGACGACAGCTACAGCTTGTGCGCCTGGGCGCGGCTGTAAAGCAGCGAGAGCAGGCGGCGCTCGGTTGCGGCGTCGGGAAACTGCCGCCGCGTGCTAATCGAGAAGAACACGATGTCCGCGACGCCCACCCGAAAGATCGCCCCGATGGAGTAGACGAGCTTCGCGGGCGGCGGGAAGACGCGATGCTTGCCGAAACGACGCCGGAGGCGAGCGGCCCGGCGAAAGCGCGATCGTTGCAGCGTTGCGAGCAGGTGAACGTCCACGGCTTCTTGCCCGAGCGTGTTCGAGACGGGCACGAGCGTGATCTTGATGGCGTAGAGACCACTCCCGAGGGGGCCCGAGAGGCGCAGACCGTCCGCAAGACAGCGACGACCGTTTCGCGAAGCAAGCGCGGCAATTTCAGCTTTGGCGAGAGCTTCGCTCGGCATCACGACCACGGCCGAGCCGACGCCCTCTTCGGAGCGATCGAGCAGCGATCCTCCGGCGTCTATCGCCCGCCCGCGCGGTTTGCCCTGGTGACCGCAGCGCAGCGCCATTTCTTGTTTTTCCGTTGCATCAGGAGGCGATCCTGCCTCCCCGCCAAACGGCGCGAAGCCAGGAAGATCACCGGCTTGCAGGGTCACAGCGCGAATGAACGCAAGCGCCGCTGCCTTGTTGATAGGCGCGCTGCCGCTCGATCCGGCGAGGGCAACCGCTACGCCGCCTGCGGCGAGGGCAACGACGGCGAGCGTCAACAACCTCCACCTCACCCGAATCACGCTTCGGATCATGTCAGGAGCGGGCCACGGGCCGTGTCGGAGTCGGTGGCGGCGTGAGCGCCGTCGCGCGGCGCTTCTCGACGCACTCGACGAACCCGCTCTTAGAACCCCTCGCGGAATGCCTCGCACCTTCCTGCCGGACCGCGACGACGCTCGCGGTGACGAGTGGAGGTTGGAGGCCGTCCCGCCGGTGCTCCACGGCCCGTGAGCGAGCGAGCAGAATGGTCGCATTGAGGCCGGCGGCGGACTCGGCACACCTGCGCCATCATGTCAATCGTGCGTCCGTTGCCCCGAAGATCGGCCGTGATGCTCGGGGCGGCGGTCCTGGCAGGGTGCGGGGGCGGCTCCAAAGGAAGCGACACGACCGCCCAACCAGCGGTCAAGCTCACACTCGGGGTCGCTCGTCGAGATTGCCCGCCGAGTGACGCTGGCATTCAGCTCAAGCCCGAACCATCGAAGGCGACCGTCTTGGCACCCGCCGATCCGATTGCCGCCGTCATATGCCGCTACCGGGCGCGAAGGGAGCGGCAGTCAAACCGGCTCGCAGGAGCGCTCCACGTCGGTTCGGACCAAGCGAAACGGCTGGCGGTCAGGCTCGACG